>Ga0209487_1000668_pt1 | contig 30518 bp, 36 predicted proteins | sample Poulit2012_FD_187524 | JGI IMG/M metagenome (GOLD analysis project Ga0209487, IMG submission 187524) | Agricultural soil microbial communities from Georgia to study Nitrogen management - Poultry litter 2012 (SPAdes) (version 2) | ecosystem: Environmental > Terrestrial > Soil > Agricultural land...
TGGAGACTCCCACAAAACACGAACAATTTTAGAGTAATTATATGCGCGTTCCGAAAATATACTACGCTTTCCGCGGGCACGGCTTCAGTCTCGGGCCAACAAACGGTTTTCGATGGGGCGAGTAATCACAAACGGTCTTCGATGGGACGAGTAAGCGCAGTCCCAGCCCCAGGATGTTGGTCATGAAGGCATTGCGACAGGACGTCGCGTTTTTAGCCTTCCGTCCCACACTTCCTGCGGGGTCTTTCGACGCACAAAAGGTTCTCGGTGGGGCGAGGAATCACAGCCCCAGTCTGTGGTCCTTTTCTGCTATTCCCGCAGGAGTCTCCGTATATTTTCTACACTTTTATAATCAATATTCGTCTTTTGTGTCTCTCTTTTTGTTGTGTCCCAGCCTCTTTACGGTGATGGTGCTTTTAACGTGTTAAACGATCCTAATTGATGGGGTTAATCGCTTCGGGTACAGTTATGTCTTCATTCATCTTATAAGGTCCAATATGATCTACATCTGCTTCAAAAGTTACATGTTCAAATCCGTAGCTTTTTGCAGTCATAAGCATTGCTTCCAGCATCGTTATGATTTCTGGATCATCATCCAATCGAGTATTTTCTGTAAATCTGATGACGAGATCTGAATCATTTGTTTCTAATGTAAAATCAATATCTTCCGGAATGGTTTCAGATATATGATACGTTTCCTCATCATTTTTCATGTCCTCAAATGCTTCTTCTACTGTCGCCTGTTCTTCTTGGGGAATGGGTATTAAAAATTCCCGTTTGCCATCTTCTGCTTGATATGTTTTATAACTTTCACGCTGTACATATAATGGCATTTCAGAAAGTGCACCAATGTGGCCACCGAAATCAATTGGATCTGGAAATTGGATGTCGCTTATATCATACGGTGTAAACATGTGCGTTAAAATGGATTCTAACATATGGGCCCGTGCAGATCCTTCTCCAACTCTAAAATCAGTCGGTACATCCATGGACACTTCCGACGTTTCTAGATTCATTGTAAATGTGGCATCTGTCAAAGGATAATCTGCAACGCCCCATTCATCCGATTGTATATATTCATCTAATTGATTATAAACATTTTCAATATCTTCTGATTTAGATACAACGACTGAAAAAGGAATAACATATTGTAATTGAGGTTCTGCTACAGCACCGTATACGACTTGCATATTATCATCTGGTGTTAGTGTAAAATGTGTCTGAGAATCTGCTGAGAACTGATTTTCAGCAGTTGTTTCAGTCCCTGTATTTTTATCATCGTTTGATTCCTCTACGACATTTTCATTGTTATCACTTTGCAAAACATCATTTTGTGATCTATTCATTTGTGTGTTCTCTTCAATCCCTGTTGGTTCATTTGCTAGTTGGTTTTTATTTTGGTTTAAGACAGACGGTAACATAATTAACAAAATCACAATCACAAGAGCGGTGCTAAATATTGGGATGACTTTTCCTCGTGATTGCTGATGGCGTGCTTTACGACACACAAAGTTCTTCTCGTTTTCTTTTTCCCGTTTATTTATTTGTGATGAAATGTGACGATATAATGTATCTTTATCTGTTGTATCATTTATTTTTGGCAACGATTTAATTTGATCGATTAGTTTTTCTTTATCATTTTTGTGTCTCATTTTTTCGTGCCTCCTTTTGCCCGTCATGCTCCAAGTGCTTTTTCATTGTTTTCAGTGCCCGGTGTTGGGTTGTTTTAACTTTACTTACACTGAAATTTAAAATGTCAGCAGTTTCTTTAATTGAAAAAGATTGGATAAAGCGTAAAATGATGACACTTTTTTGATCAACCGTACAATGGTCAAGGCTTTTGTATACTTGTCTAAGTGTTTCATCTTGAATAACGACATCATCTGGCAACGGTTGTTCATCCGAAATATTTTCACCTTTTTGACCCCAATCAAAAAAACCCAATACTTTATGTCGCTTTCTTTTCTGTGAACGAAAATAATCAATGGTCGCAAAACGCGCAATCGAAAAAAGCCATGTTTTTTCACTGCTTTTGCCCTCAAATGATTCATAAGATTGCAGGACCCTTATATAAACGTCCTGTACAAGGTCTTCCGTTAAATGTTGATCCTTGACCATGTAAAAAATAAAGCGATATAAATCGTGATGGTAACGATCATATAACTTTTCAAATACGGCTTTCATGAAAGTTCCTCCGTTCACCTTAACAGTCGAATTATTTTTTAAAAGGTTACACTTATTTTGTAATCGAATCCATTTCATAATTCAAAGAATTTTAATTAGATGATTGGTATTTGTGCGTTCTTGTCTACTCTAGAAGTTGGAATACCGCCAGTGCAACACTAAAACAAAGTTTTTACTGTGGAAAAAGGTAATACTCTATACCTTATTGTAACAGAATCAGATGTCAATCGTGGAGATCATTATTGACTCATTACACATAATGCGATGCACACCTTAGTTATTAGGATCTGATTTATAATAACTCAACTTTCTCACCAATAAAGTAAGTTTTAAACATTTAACAGAGTTAAGCTCAGAACACCTTTGATAATCCCCTTGACAACCTTGGCGAATGAAACTTTGGCGTTTTGTTAGGCAGAAAACGTAAACTGCGCAGTAACTTTTAAATTTTATTAAAAAAGTGCTATAGCTACCGTCTGGATTCGCTCGTTTTTTGACATGTGTTACAGATAATCATTAGTTTTACAGTATATAGATAGACCTTAAAATACTAACGGAAGAAATACCCGTAGACCCCTGCGGGAGGAAAGGCGAGGCCACTGAAAAACTATAGGTTATAAGCAAGTTCAGTTGATTGGAACGTAAGGCGGCGACTCCAGTGGGAAAAGCAACAGCCGAAAATCCCGCAGGAAGCGGGTTTACTTCCGAGGAAGTTGAGGCGTTGCCCACGGAAAGCGACCGCCTGAAGTGGAAATCAACGGTTTTATCCGCCAAAATTTGGTGTAAGAGACTTTTTCAGCAGCCGCGAGGAAAGGCCTAGATGAGACCCAGCAGTGCGATAGCACACGGAGGCTCATCAGCCGCCCACGGAAAGCGAAGGGTATTTCTGTAGCGATAGTGAAAACAATCCAAGCTAATGCGCAGTTTATGTCAATTGTGATGTGAAAAACCAACCCAATACAATTAATGAAATGAGCCTGAATGTGTCTAGCTTGTATAGTACCGTTTAATCGAAAGTCAACTTGAGAAATTAATTTCCCTTTAGACTTATTCGACTGACGGATTTTCGTAAATTTAACTTTGCGAAAGTTGAGTCATAATGTAATCTAACTACTAAAGAGCACATTGTTTGCTACAAACATAAAAGACATACCAACTAATATAAGCTGGTATGTCTAATGGTGAATCGATTGTAAGCATATTTTTTAAATAAATATGCAATGGGTTGATATAGTAATACGATAAATGCAGCATTTCCTATGGCATGATAAGTATCAAATGGAAGGCCAGCAATATAATATGGCCAAAACTTCCCAGTCACTTGATATGTTGTAAGTGAAATCACAAAACCATAAAAATAACCACTAATTATAGAAAAAATTACGATTATGAAAAAATTGATTTTAGAAAATAATTGACCGATAAAACCACTGATGACGCCAATTAGTCCCCAAGAAATAATTTGCCAAACCGTCCAAACTCCCATGCCTAGCATGATATTAGATAAAAAGGTTGTTAATATGGCAAGTAAAATAGCCGAAATTGGCCCAAGCATGAGTCCACAAATAATTATGAGTGATGTCACGGGTTGAACATTAGGCAAGAAAGCAAAAAAGGCTCGACCAACGACTGCGAGTGTTGCAAGTAAAGCTAACACCGTTAATTTATATATATTCAATTACATCAATTCCATTTTTGAAAATCGAATCTCACTTTCTCATCGGCTGACAATTCATATTCAGCTGCACCGACTGTCGCCATTTCATCATCAACAAAATATATCCAAGCTTCTTCATTCGATTCATCTGCCTCAATGCCGTTAATTGAAGTGATCAAACCATCTTCCTGTTCGACATCATAATGCTCTGTCATAACATCTAAGAGTATATCGCCCTCATCAATGGCAATTTCCTCCTCAGAAATAGTTTCCTCCCCATCGTCTTTAGACAGTGTCACAACAATGACAGCCTCATTTTCATTCTGTTCTGTTTCATTGTTTTCAACCTCTGATGTATTGTTTACATCATTGTTTGCATTGTTGTTTTCATTATTGTTTCCATTACCATTATTCTGATCACCACATCCCGCTAAAATAGCAAACGTGAAAAGAATACTGACTATCCAAAAATTTAGTTTACGCATTTGCTCACACTCCTATTATGTCATTGAGATTTTGAACAATAAAAGCTGACTCTACTTGATGAGTCAGCTTTTAAGACAACAGAATATCGCATAAGGCAGTCGTATATTCGGTTATCTCAATCGCTCAAACCCTCGAAGCATTGAAATTGCATAATTGGCAGGTCTACTGACTGTGTGAATTGAAACTCTGATAAGCTACCTTCCCATATGTGATCACATACAGTGGTTCATTGCTTATGTCAATATTCACTCACAGTTGCGAGGACAGTTCTAGCTTCTCACTAGATTCCCTATTAAGTCTTGACACCAATTACGCTAAAATATTCAATTTAATACTGAATTAGCATATCATAAAATGATAAATTACGATAATGTTTACATCGTTTGATGTGGAATTTTAAAACTAAATGTTGTTCCGACACTTAATTTGCTTTTCACTTGGATTGTTCCTCCGTGTGCTTCGACAATGTTTTTGGCAATGGCTAACCCTAAGCCGGTTCCTTTTTTCTTTTTATTTCTAGTACGGGATTTGTCTGCTTTATAAAAGCGTTCAAAAATAAATGGAATATCTTCTTCAGGTATACCTCGTCCACTATCCTCAATTTCCACATACATATGTTGTTCATTATTTGTAACACGAATGTGTAATGTACCATTTTCCCCTGAATGGTTAATGGCATTGTCGATTAAGTTTGTAAATACTTGCTCAATTCGATCTGGATCAAAGCTCGCCACTTGTTCGGTAATTGTCTTATTAAAATTCATCTTAATGTTATGACTTTCAGTAACACCGATGAACTTTTTAACGATGCGATCCGTAAATGATTCAATATCAACCTGGTCATAATTGAGTTGGATATGGCCGGCTTCTATACGTCCGATATCCAGCAATTCACTAACCAAACGTCCCATCCGTAATGATTCTTCGTTAATAATTTGGGCTAGTTCATTTTTATCTTCTTTACTTTCGGCAATATCATCTACAATTGCTTCACTATAGCCTTGTAAAAGGGAGATTGGTGTCCTTAATTCATGAGACACATTTGATATGAAATCTTTTCTGAGCTTATCAAGTCTCCGTTCCTCAGTCATATCACGAACGACCGCAACAGCACCGCGGACATATTCTTGATCATAAAGAGGTGTCATAATCATGACCCAATTGCGTCCTTGTAAGCTGATTTCTTGCAAGACCTCTTTTTCACCATCGACTACTTTTTGTAATACTTTCTTCAATTCATCTGGTAACTGCTTAGTCGCTGGATGGATGGTCGTATTGTTTTGAAAATACCAGGCATCAATAAATTGTTCAGCTGGTGGATTAATAACAATAATATCGCCATTTCGATTTAATGTGATAACGCCATCTGCCATGGAACTTAAGATACTAGATAATTGCTCTTTTTCTTGACGTAGTGCATTAATATGAAACTTAAGTTGTCTTCCCATACGATTAAAGGCAATCGCCAGCTCCCCAATTTCATCATGCGTTAAAATAGGAACCTTCGCGTTAAATTCACCACGTGTTAAGTCAAAAGCTGCTTCCCGCATTTTAATTAAGGGTGATGTAATACGTGTCGATAAGAAAAATGCAAAGATTGTTGTTAAAACAATCGCAATACCAGCAGCAAGAAATATAATTCTCGTTGTTTCTGCTTTTGTTTGATCTATAACATCAAGGGATTGATAAACAAACACGGCACCGTCATTATTCTTTATAGGTGCACCTACCATCATAACTTCAACATCTTGATCTGGTAGCATCATTTGTTTATTGAATGTTTGATTGTTCTCTCGGACAGCATCGACATCTTGATTATTTATAAACCATGAGTTCTTTAACTCTGTTAAAACATCATTTGTCGTTTCAGATGTTAATAACGTGCCGTTAGGAAATACGATAACAACTCGACTTGAGGGATCTTTTACGCGTTCAGTTGTTTCCAACATGAGATCAATGTTGTCATGGTGTTGTTCCATAATGATCGAAACCTTATTGGCTGTTTGCATGAGTGCTTTTTCCGCTTCCTGCATATGGAAGTTCTCAAAGAACTCTAGTAATAAAATGGTTAAAATAAATAAAACAAAAGAGACGAGTAATAGAATTGTTATCGCTAATTTTCCTACAACACTACGCCAAAACATTAAGCATCATCTACTTCTAGTTTGTAGCCAACGCCCCAAACTGTCACAATCATTTTCGCAGCTTCTTTGGATACCCCTGTTAGTTTTTCACGAAGTCGTTTAACATGTGTATCAACTGTCCGTAAATCACCAAAAAATTCATATTGCCACACTTCTTTTAATAAGTCCTCACGCTTGAATACCTTATCAGGCGATTGAGCAAGAAAAAGTAGCAATTCATATTCCTTCGGTGTTAAGTTTACCTCTTTATCATCTGTTGTCACACGGTATGCGTCAAGGTCAATCGTTAAATGTGGAAAAACGATTAGATTTTTAGTTGAGTCATCGGATTTTTGATACGATGTGTCTGTTACACGTCGCAATACAGCTTTGACACGCAATATGACTTCACGTGGACTAAAAGGTTTGACAATATAATCATCTGCACCACTTTCAAAACCTTGAACACGATTTGATTCTTCCCCTTTAGCTGTCAGCATTAAGATAGGGGTTGTTTTTTCCAAACGAATGGCTTCACAAACCTCTATACCATCCATTTCTGGCATCATAATATCTAATAAAATGACATCATAATCGTTTTCTAGGGCAAGTGTTAATGCATCAGCACCATTATCAGCCTCTTCAATAATAAAATCTTCTCTTTCTAAATACATACGAATCAGCCGACGAATACGATCTTCATCATCTACGACTAATACTTTAGGTTTCTCTCCCATACGATCACTCCTATCTATCCTCTTCCTATCATAAAGTATAAACTATTTTTCACTGTAAGTGTAAGAAAAAACGGTACCTAGTATAAACAAGATACCGTATAACCTTTTTAATTAAGTTGCATATGAATGCATACCCGCTAATACAAGGTTAACAACAATCAAGTTAAACATGATGATAGCAAATCCACCGACAGCGAGCCAAGCAGATTTTTCTCCATGCCAACCACGAGAAAGTCTAAGGTGCAAAATAGCGGCGTAGAAAAACCATGTAATCAGTGCCCATACTTCCTTAGGATCCCAGCCCCAGAAACGGTCCCAAGCCATTTGTGCCCAAATGGCAGCGAAAATCAAACCACCGAGTGTAAAGAGCGGAAATCCAATTGCAATTGCACGGTACGTAATCTCATCAAGTAAATCAGGTTTCGTATTTTTAAGGAGCGGTTGAATAGCGGCCCCTAAACGTTTACGTAATGCCAATCGAATAATGATGTACAGGATCGCACCAACCAAAAATGACCAAATAATGGTGTTAAGTTTTGTGCTTGCATCTACACCATGCATCCAACCAGGCGTTTTAAATAAAGGTTTCATCATACCATCTGTTACGAGTTCGCCTTCTTGTGGTCCAGCAATCGCAGGCATATGATAATTTGTTGTGATCGTTTGTTGTTCATCATTTGTATATTCAAACTGTGCATGATAATCCATCATATTAAACGTCACCTTGGAACCGATAAAACCGACAAAAACAATCAGGATAAACAAAATAACTTCTATCCAAATATTTTGTTTGTTACGTCTTGTTTGATCCACTTGTCTAATCAAATAAATAAGACCAGCAACAAAGCTTATTCCAAGAATCCCTTGTGATAAAGAAACAGTTGAGACGTGAATATAAAGCCATGGACTTTGCAAGGAAGCAACTAATGGCGATACATCAGTAGCGAACATACTCGCATAAACAATGATAATTAATGCGATCGGTAAAGCAAATAAGCCCAGTACGTTTAAACGATACATGTAAAAAATAATAATAAAACCTAGAACAATGCTCATGCCCAAGAATGTTACAAATTCAAACATATTTCCGAGTGGTGCATGACCAGAATAGATCCAGCGTGAGATAAAGTAAGCTACTTGTGCGGCGAACCCAATTTTGGTCAACCAAATGGCTACGGTACCTGTTGCTGTTTTTCTGTTTTGTTTATGATGTCCTTTGATTGAAAAGCCAAACACAATGGTTGCAATTGAGTAGAAACCAATTGCAACATAGAGCATCGTAGCACTGAAAGTTATTAAACTCATTAGTATCCTCCTATATTTGGTTATTCATCTAATTCCTGTTGGTCGATTACCATATGAATTTGTGTATCATCTATGGCTTTTTCAATGTCTTGTTTTAAACCGTGCCAGTTCTTATTCGTATGAGCTGCCAATAATAATTGATTATCTTTTGGATGTAACCAAATACGGCGATGCTGCCAATACATACCTTGAATGACACCTATCATAAAGATGAGTGCTCCCACCATAAATAATGGCAATGTGTAATCTCGGCGCACTGTTATACCACTGACATCGTGCATTTCATAATCTATAATACCTAATTTATATTTGTTTTCTCCAGTTGCATCAATGTTTTTACCAATACCAGCGAAACTAAACTCTGGTACATCCGTTTCCGGATCACTCACTTTAAATACAAAAGCTGGGTTTTTAGGATCTTTACTTTTAGATCGTGGCTCACCATCTTCTAAGTGATAATCTAAAAATACCTGATCTATTTCAACTGTTAATCCATTATCAAATGTATATTTTGAATCAGATGAATCTGTTAAAAGATCAACTGTAAATGTCCCAAGTGCTTCTTCCTCAGGGTCATCTGTTTCAAACACTTTAAATGACATATTTGTAAATTCATTTAATTGATAACCCGCTTGATAGAGTGTATAGCTATCGAATTTTAAAGGATGATTCATCCGAATCTCATCTTCTGTAACAACCTCAAGCTCGTCTGATCCAATAACAGCATCATCTGGTTTTTTATAAATAGTGAGATCTGTTTGATAGTTTTTAACGACAGGTTCACCGGACTTTTGTAACGCTTCTTTGAAACGCTCATCATCAGCGTCGTGAGTTTCCAGTAAAAATCCATTACTCTCAATAAAGTATTCTCCATTTGTACCTGGTATAACGGATTGTTCACCATCTCTTAGCCAAACATACTCATCTAGATATAAAAGCGGTGTCTGCCTTAACAGAGCGGCGAGCAAAATAATAATTAATCCAATATGGTTCACATATGGACCCCAACGTGAAAAACGACCTTTTTCGGCCATAATATGCCCCTGATCTTCACTAATACGATACCGTCTACTTTTGAGTTGTTTGATAACTTTGTCTATTTCTTCATCAGATATGTAATCTGACGTACTGAAGAGCCTTTGGCGACTTACAAACGTTTTATGACGTTTAGGTTTTTGCATTTTCAGTGCTCGGCGCAGTGGTACAAAGCGATCAATACTACAAATTACAAGTGATATACCAATCAATGCAATAATGATCATATACCACCATGAATTGTATAAATCATAAAATCCGAGTTGGTAGTATATTTTTCCAAATATACCATAACGATCCTCGTAGAAAATAGCTGGATCTCTGGAGGGCGCATCTTCTGGTATGTATAATTGTTGTGGAAAAATGGTGCCTATGCCCGATGCAATAAGGGCGATCACGATGAGCCATACACCAACTTTGACAGATGAAAAAAAGTTCCATGTTTTATCAATGATCGATTGATTGTATGTTTTAGATCGTCTAGCACTACCATCATAGCGCATATTAAGTAGTTTTTTCTTGTCATTACCCTCAATATGTTGATTACCGCTAATTGGTTTACCACAGGCTTCACAAAGCACTGTTCCTTCCGGGTTGACATGCCCACATTCACATTTAATTTTCTTCAAAAGTATCCCTCGCAATACAAAACAAATTTATTACTTTATTTAGGCACGATTTCGTTAAAATAACCCTCCAATCGTTCTAGCGTTAAACCACCTTCTACTTTTTCAACAATTTCGCCTTCTGGATTGATGAAATATGTGGTAGGCATTGGACCAATTTTGTATAAATCTTGTACTAATCTCTTCTTGTCATGTGGGATAGGGAAAGTTAGATCGTATTTATCTACAAATTCATCAACGGAAGATTCCAATCGATCTAAACCTACGGCTATAATTTCTAAACCTCTTTCTTTATATTCAGGATATAATTGCTCCATAAATGGGAGTTCTTTTTCACATGGGGCACACCATGTTCCCCAAAAATTAAGCATGATACCTTTCCCTCGAAAGTCATGTAATTGAACTGACTCTAGTTCATTATTATCATTAACTTGCTGCAGTTCAAAATTTGGTGCTTCATCACCAACTTTATAGATGTCATTATCTTTAGTTAAGTTTGTTACTAAAGCAAACACAACAGCAGCCACTAATACAGCTAATGTTACAGATCTAAAGATTAATCGTTTGCGCATCTTTTTCTTTTTTTGTTGTCTAATTTTATCTAAACTCACGACATATCACTCCCAAATCGATTATACCACTTAACCACAGTGTAAATTATGACTACTTTTTAACAATTTCTGAAGCCAATTGTCGTAATTGCTTCACTTCATGTGGTGTGAGTGGTCGATAGTCCCCTGGTTGTAAACCTTTGAGAGTTAAAAATCCATACTTTTCACGGACTAATTTCATAACGGGATGACCGAGTTGCTCCATCATTCTCCGAACATGTCGATTGCGTCCTTCATGTAACGTAATTTCGATAATCATTGTATTTCTTTGTTTATCAACGGATAAAACAGAATATTTTACAGCTTTTAAAATATCTTCCTCTGCTTGAACACCTTTTGTGAGTTGTTTAAGCGATTCCTTACTTGGTATCCCTTTAATCTTTGCTACATAAACTTTGTCGATACCATATCTCGGGTGCATCAACAAATTGGCAAAATCACCATCATTTGTTAGTAGCAATAAGCCAGATGTATGATAGTCAAGCCGACCAATTGGGAAAATACGTTCTTGAATCTCTGGTAGTAAGTCTGTCACAACCTCTCTACCTTTATCATCTGAAACACTCGAAATAACTTCACGTGGTTTATACAGTAAAAAGTAAACAGGTTCTTCCTTTTCTAGTGGTATATCGTTCACTTCTATGCGATCATTTTTTGTCACTTTTGTTCCGAGTTGAGTGACGATTTGATCATTTACTGTTACTTTTCCATCTGTGATGAGTTTTTCAGCTTTACGTCTTGAAGTGACACCACTTTGCGCGATCACCTTTTGTAGTCTCTGTTGTGCATTTGTCATAATATCACCGTATCTTTTAATTAATCTAGTATTAGTATCACCATTATCGTATCATTTCATGCTAGCTGTTAATAGATTTACGTTTGGATGTGTCGAGGTAAATGTTATGTTCATACACAACCGTAATATTAACCAAAAACGATGGTTACGATAATGATTGATGCAATTATACCAACTAAATCTGCTAATAGTCCAACCTTTAAGGCGTATCGCATCTTTTTTATTCGAACTGCTCCAAAATAAATAGTAAGTATGTATAATGTCGTGTCCGTGCTTCCTTGCATCGTGGAAGCAAGACGCCCCATGAATGAATCTGGTCCATGTTGACTGATGATTTCTGTTGTCATACCTAAGGCAGCTGTTCCCGAAATCGGACGAATGAGTGCTAATGGTACAATATCTCCTGGAATGCCAAAAAAACCGAGCATAGGCGTGATAAGTTCAACAAAAGCTTCTAAAGCACCAGAGCTACGTAAAATGGCAATCGCAACAATCATACCGACTAAAAAAGGGAGTAAAGAAAATGCCATTTTGACACCTTCTTTCCCCCCTTCTACAAACAATTCATATGTAGCTAGCCGTTTCCATGTAGCTGTCAGTAGCACGACTAAAATAAAACATGGGATTATCCATGTGCTTACTGCTGTAATAACACCCATGACATATCCATCCTCCTTATAATAAAAGTTAAATAGTAGTTAAGTCTGTTTACCTTTATCAATCGTATAGAAAAAACGGTCAATAAGTAGTGCAGAAACCGAAGAAATAACGGTGGCGATAATTGTTGTCCCGACAATTTCAGTTGGTGAAATCGAATTGTATTGCATTCTAATTGCGATCACTGTCGTTGGAACAAGTGTTAAACTGGACGTATTTAAAGCAAGGAACGTAATCATGGAACGTGTTGCCGTTTCCGTTCCGCTAAGCTGTTTCATCTGTTCCATCGCTTTAATGCCCATTGGTGTGGCGGCATTGCCTAAACCAAATATATTGGCAGTAAAATTTGAAATAATATACCCCATAGCTGGATGCCCAGGTGGAATATCTGGGAATAATTTAACAACGATTGGCTTTAATAGTTTAGCTAGAACTTTTAAAATATTTGCCTTTTCTGCTATTTTCATAATACCAAGCCAAAAAACCAAAACACTAATTAAACCAATCGATAATGTCACTGCCTCTTGTGCACTCTCAAAAATAGCTTCATTCACATCGTCCATGGTGCCATTTAAAATAGCATAAATGATTCCAATTATCGCCATACACGACCAAATAATATTTACCATATTAATACCACCCGATCATATGTCTAAATTGTTCGGCAACATTGCTTCTAAAGCGATCACTTGTTTTTTTATTTTGTGTAGTGGCATGTATGTTATCACTTTGTGCTTGCCGGTTGTGATGGTCAAAACCCCATTCATACATTTGAATATGATCACGCCAGTCATCCGAAGCGTTTAAGGTAACCGCTATTAACTCAACACCATCTTTTTCCGCTGTTGTAATAAGCGTTCTACCGGCACTTTTTGTAAAACCTGTCTTACCACCTGTACAATATTTATACATTGACGTCAGTAGTTTATTTTTATTAAGCCAAGCATATGATCTCGTTTCTGCTTGGTATGTTTGAGTACCAGATATTTTACGATAATCTTCATTATCCATTGCATATTGTGTGAGCAAAGCCATGTCATAGGCCGTCGAATAATGATCATCTGAGTGTAGCCCATGTGGATTTGTAAAGTGCGTATCATTCATGCCGATCCAGCGCGCTTTTTCATTCATCAAATGAACAAAACCCTCAACACTATTTCCAATATGTTCACTAATTGATACTGCTGCGTCGTTGCCAGACCGTAACATCAAGCCGTAGATGAGATCTTTTATTTTCATGCGCTCTCCTTGCTCTAAATAAATAGATGAACCTTCCGTATAAATTGCACGCCGGCTTGTTGTGGCGAATTCATCCATTTGACCCGACTCGATTGCGATAATTGCCGTCATGATTTTTGTAATACTTGCTACAGGTTTTACGTCATAAGCATTTTTCTCAAATAAGATGTTTCCTGTATCACGTTCCATTAAGATGGCATGATTCGCTGAGACTGTCGGTTGAGCCCGTCCCATATTTGGGCTTAAAAAAAATAACAGAACTATAATAAGCAACACTGGCTGTGATTTACGCATCTAGAGGACCTCCTACAAATAATCATTCTTTACATATTATGCTGTGACAAGCACCTTATGATTAAAATGTTTGAGTAAACCCAGTTTATTATTCGAATGCCGTAGAAGGACTTATCGTTAAACAAAATACAAACTTTTGCTAAATCTGTCTAAATAAAAAAACACGCTTTGGACAGGGCGCAGTTCAATCCAAAGCGTGTGATTTCGTTATTACATTATGTTGTATGATTTGGTTCATTGAATTGATCAAAAAAGAGGTCTGCTTCTTGTTCTAACGTTTGTGTATCGATATTTTCTGGTAATTCTGGTAATTCATCTAAGGATGTTAGACCAAAATAGGTTAGAAAGTCTTTACTCGTTCCAAACAAAATCGGACGCCCAATGGTATCTTTACGACCTACTTCTTCAATAAGCGATCGTCCCATTAAGGTTTGTACTGGTCGATCACTGTTGACACCACGAATATCTTCTATCTCAATGCGTGTAATGGGTTGTTGATATGCAATAATGGCTAACGTTTCAAGAGCGGCTTGAGATAGTTTTGTTTTCTGAGGTGTTGCGAGTAGTTTTTTAAAGTAATGACTATGCTCAGGTTTTGTCGTTAAATGAAAAGCGCCTTGAGACTCCATGATCATAATACCTCTCATTGTATGTTCATAATCAAACTTTAACTCTTCCAAAAGATGGTTAATTGTTTGTTCCGGTAGATTCATAATTTTAGTAAGTTGGTTAATCGTGATGCCTTCATCACCACTTGCAAACAATAATCCTTCAATAACTGCCTTTAATTCAGAACTTTTCATGGACGTCCTCCAACAATTCTATCTTTGATGATAAACATATAAAGCACTAAAATGTCTGCTTTGTTTACAATATACATCATTTGATTTCATTAATTCAAGCAGTGCTATGAAGGTAACGACAATTTGGGATTTAGATTGATAAGGAAATAGTTCTTCAAAGGCAATCCCATGATGTGATTGGCTGACAACATGTAACAGTTCTTCCATACGCTGTTCAAGTGGGATTTCCGTTTGGGTAATTTTTGTATCGAGTGGCATGTCCCACTTTTTTCTCTGAAAGAGGTTGTTTAAGGCGCCTATCATATCATATATAGACATATCTCCTTGAACAATATGTGGTTTTTCCTCTGATTCCTCAAAAACGGCTGGGGAACGCGTGAATATTTGACTTGCCTCTTGTTCACGTTCTTCGAGGTTGTTGGCTGCATTTTTGAATTTTTGATATTCAATTAAGCGCTGGATTAATGCTTCTCTAGGATCTTCTTCATACATATCAATATCTTCGGTAATGTCTTGCTTTGGTAGTAACGTTTGACTTTTAATGGATAGTAACGTCGCTGCCATAACGAGGTATTCACTTGCAATATTTAGTTCCAAATGTTGCATGGTATGGATGTAGTCTAAATATTGAGTTGTAATGTCCGCGACAGGGATGTCATAAATATTAATTTCTAGTTGGTCGATGAGATGTAATAATAAATCAAGTGGCCCTTCAAATGCGTCTAATTTGACCTGATAAACTTGACTCATTTATATTCTCTCCTTAATCGTCATGTGATAATTATCCAATAATATTATAAACGCCTATACACCCAAACAGTTACTGACATAGGTTACTATTGTAAGATAAATGTTAAGGAGGTATTTATTATGAGTGGTGGTTATGGTTATGGCGGAGGCTTTGCGCTAATTGTAGTACTATTCATTCTTCTAATTATCGTCGGTGCTGCATGGTTTTAATAACTTGAATAAAATTTTATAGCAGATAAGGTGTCATAGAAGTCGCTCTTATCTGTCCCTATGTAACAAAAATCAGCCCTTAAAATGGGCTGGTTTTTGTTACAACATTTTTTACCCCAGTTTCACGGGTCATTCTATCCATAATCTCATTTTAATGTATCTATGACCTATCCAATTATGACTAAGAAAACATAAGGTGAGGCAGAGAAATGAAAAAGATTTTATTTTATGATTCTTTGTCTTCAGCTATTTCTTGACATTTTTTATAAAACCGATCTGTAATATCATTGGCGCAAATCGTATGTTTATCTTTGTAAAGCGCCTTAATCGCACAGATCATCTTTTTCCCGATCCCTAAATTTCTATGAGAAGGATTCACAGTGATATGCTGTATCACCACTTTAGAATCTTCTTCGATTTTTACCCCAATTGCTCCAAGAACATCATCATCTTTCCATAAGTAAAGATGCCAATCAGGATTTGTTTCGTATTCTTTAATCGTATGCTGTAAAACTTTAACATCTTTTTCCTCTGGCATAAAAGATAATAGCCCCATAGCAATTTTTTCTAAATCTTTTTTATAACGAATTAACATAAAAACCCCTCATTAAAAATAACTTAAGAGCCGTGAAGTTTAAAGTGATCCTTGATTAATTGACAATAGAAAGAACGTCAATATTTTCCATCATATTCATTTATGCATAAATATGATCTATTTGTCAAATGTGATTTTAGATGTTCATTATGACATTATGAATAGCATGGGCATTCAACTTAAAAAACATACGTTCTTTTACCAAAACATTCTCACATACCTGCTAATGATGGATTCACTTTATGACCGTTCTGTCAAAACTTTAAAAATTGTATAACCATCTGATTGTTTGTTGCCAATTTTAAATGGGATAATATTAATAAACGCAAGCCAAACGTTGAATAAACATAATAAAGCAACGAATGGATGATCAACAACATACATTTGCATATAAAATAATCCAGTCGCACACAATATATTTAACAACGGGCCACAAAAAGAAATTAAACACTTTTCACCGTTTGTATAGGAAGTCGCTCGTTCACTCTGTACATATCCACCCATAAAAAATAGCATATGAATTTTCAAGTGCACTTTTTTAAATGAATATGAAAGGGTCTCTTTCCCTAACCCAATAGATAAAACAACAGTATCTGCTTTAGCAAGTCTTGCTCCAAGTGCATGCCCACCCTCATGAACGAACGTCCCCAGAGGTGCGACGACAAATAATAGATACAATACAAACCAGATACTCATAATTAATGAGGCCTAATCTTATTCTGATACAATTCGAATTTCTTGCATCACGTCACCATTTGACATGTTTTTAGCATGTTCAATTCCTGATGTTACTTGTCCAAACACAGTGTGCACACCATCTAGATGTGGTTGTGGTTCATGGACAATAAAAAATTGACAGCTTCCAGTATCTTTTCCAGCATGTGCCATAGATAACGAACCTTCAGCATGTTTATGTGGATTTTGATCTGTTTCACACTTGATGGTATAACCAGCTGATCCTGTACCGTTACCAACAGGGCATCCGCCTTGGCTTACGAAACCATCAATAACACGGTGAAAAGTAAGTCCATCATAAAACTTGTCATTTGCAAGCTTTTCGAAATTTTCTACTGTTTTCGGTGCTTCATTTTCAAAAAGTTCAAAATCAATTTTATGTCCATCTTCCATTAAAATATAACCTTTTTTCGTCATAAATGTATCTCCTTTAAGTTTAGCTTTTTTATCTTTCGCTTGTAGTTTATCATTAAAAGTAATGAATAGAAAGTAAGTTCACCTTTTTATTCATAGGATAAATCGTGTGAAACGAGATCTTGATATGTTTCCCGACGCACAACAAGTTGATCTTTCCCATGCTCAACAAAGACAACTGCTGCTTTTGGGAAGCGATTATAATGACTCGCCATCGCGTAACCATAGGCACCGGTAGAAAAGACCGCTAAAATATCGCCACTACGAACCTCTGGTACAGGTAAATCCCAAATCAACATATCACCAGATTCGCAACATTTTCCTGCAATAGAGACGTTGTCACTTGGTTTTTCATGTGCTTTATTCGCAACAACACCTTCATATTTTGCATCGTACAGTGCAGGCCGTAAATTATCTGTTAATCCACCATCTACGGAAACATAACGGCGTATACCAGGAATATGTTTCATCGATCCAATTGTATACAATGTAAGACCAGTATGACCGACAATAGCTCGGCCTGGTTCGATCCATATTTCCGGTAGGGGCATGTTCAATTTTTTTACATGTTGTTTGATAGCTGTCACCATTTCCTTTACGTAGGTTGCATATGGTAACGGCTTGTCAGCTTCTGTATACCGTATGCCGAATCCACCACCTAAATTTAAAATGTCAGGCGTGTAGTCATAGTCCGACTGCCACTCTGCAAGCTTATCAAACAGGATCTCTGTCGCTTTTATATAACCGTTCGTTTCAAAAATTTGTGATCCGATATGGCAATGCAAGCCTTTGAAGCGGATATGTTTATGTTTGTGCAGTCGTTTGAAAGCTTCGTCTGCTTGTCCATTATGTAAATCAAATCCGAACTTAGAGTCTTCATTTCCCGTCATAATATATTGATGGGTATTTGACTCGACACCTGGTGTCACACGAATAAGCACATCCATTTCATGATTATAGTCCGCTAACAATTGCTCTAGTAACGCAATATCATGAAAGTTATCCACGACAATACAACCAATGTTTTGCTCAATTGCCATAGTAAGCTCGGCAACACTTTTGTTATTGCCATGTAGATGAATATTTTGAGTCGGGAAACCTGCTTGGATGGCTGTATATAGTTCTCCTTCAGAGACAACATCTAGACTTAGACCTTCTTGCTTGGCAACTTGCAGCATTGCGATTGTTGAGAAGGCCTTACTTGCATAAGCGACTTGTGCCTCTACACCAAGCGCCTTAAAAGTGTCAATAAACGCTCGACAATTTTCTCGTATCATGCCAACATCATAGACATATAGAGGTGTCCCATATTTTTCGACTAAATAAGTCGTATCGACACCTCCAATTTCTAAATGTCCTGCTTGATTTATTTGAAAAGGATGATTATCAATGATCATTATAAACCCCCTCCATCATGACTAAATAGTAAAAACACTTTACCATAATAACGTAAAAAACAAAAGGATGATAGTCATTTGGAGATTTTATGTTTCTTTTTTACTGGTTGACTATAGACATTTTTAGGATTAACGATCGTTGGACGCACATTTGTATACGGAATTGGAATCCGAAACATAATTTGCATCAAAGCTTTTGCATCAAAAGGAATAAACGGCCACAGATATGGTGTTTCTAACGCTTTGATATGTGTTAAATATAATATACTCACTGTAAAGCCAACGATAAAGCCTATCGAACCAAAAATTGCTGTCATTAGCAATAAAAACATTTCTATAAATTTATTGGCAACGCTCAATTCGTAACTCGGTGTCACATATGATCCAATCGTACTAATTGCTACATAAAGGATAACTTCTGGACTGAACATACCTACATCAACAGCAATATCACCAATGAGTACTGCTGCAATGAGCCCCATAGCTGTTGCAAGAGCGGTTGGCGTATGAATAGCAGCCATCCGTAAGAACTGCATACCGACAATAGCTAAAATAATTTGGACAATAATTGGTATGTTCCCTTCTTCATTTGGTCCGATAAAAGATAGGGCAGCTGGTAACAAATGAGGCTCTTTTACAAACAAAAACCATAATGGTAATAAAAATATTGAACTTAACATAGCCATAAATCTAATTAAGCGCATTAAAGTTCCAACAGCCGGCGATTGACGATATTCCTCAGCATGTTCCATATGATCAAGGAAGGTTGTTGGTAATATGATAATACTTGGTGATGTATCGACCAGAACCACTACATGACCTTGAAAGAGGTGTTGGGCTGCAATATCAGGTCGCTCTGTATAACGAACAAGTGGAAAGGCATTCCATTTTTGGGCTACAATAAATTCCTCGACAGTTTTATCCGCCATGGGAATACCATCAATTTCAATGGATTTAATTTTATCCTTTGCGAGTTTAACCAAACCATCATCTGCCACATCCTGGAGATAACTAATGCAGACATCTGTTTTAGAACGTTCGCCAACCTTCATCATTTCATTACGAAGTCGTTCATCTCGTACGCGCCTTCTTGTTAAAGCAGTATTTAATACAATATTTTCTGTATATCCATCACGCGCGCCCCTAATGACCCGTTCTGTATCCGGTTCTTCTGGCTGTCGACCTGGATAGCTACGTAAATCGACGACAAATGCATCGTCATGGCCATCAATAAATACGACAATTAAACCAGATAATATTTGATCAACAGCTTCATCCATAGACTGAATCGTTTCTACTTGCAAATTATTCAAGCGATTTTTAATGACCTTATATGCACTGTTTGTGTCAGGTTCATTGTCATTGATAGTGACAAGTACTTTCGTCAGTTCACCAACTGTTAAATCATCAACAAGTCCATTCACATAATATATTTGCACGTTTGTTTTTAATATAGAAAAGTCACGTACACCGACATCATATGAGGTATCAATCCCCATATGAACTGTCATATACTTTTTTACATGTCGATTATTTTTAGATATGTCACTTTGACGATTTGTTTTGCTCATGATGATCCTCCTGTTCAAAGTTACCGCACGAAAATGAGCCACTGGAAAAGAGATCCTGCTATCTTTCCAAAGACAATGGCCATAAGCAATGGCAATAAATAGGCATCCATACCAATACGTTTCGATAAAACTGGAAACACATTTAATACTTCTGTCAGTGCAGCCGCTAGCATTCCATTAAAAATACCATGAAATGTACCCCAAATAATTAAGATAAGTGTTGATTGCTGCCAGGTGATTACTGAAAACGTAAGAAATGTACCAAACACAGACCCGAGAATGATACAGCCGATGTATGCTTTCAGTAGATGTGTTGTTTTACTTAACTGGATTAAGCGCGGAATAATGCCAAGTAATGTTAAAAATGCAACATATCCTCCCCCGACAGCGAGGCCAGCTGACAAACCAATAACACTTTCCAACAATTTAATGAGGTATATTTTGATCATTTTAGCTCATTTTCTGATTCTCTTACATAATCATGGATGCTTTGTTGATATTTATACAACTCAATTTCTAACGGACTCGGTTCTTCATTAAACCTCTTTTTAAACCAATGATTGAAAAACAATAACATGCCAGCACCTAAACCGAAGGAGTATGGGACTTGAATCCATAATGGAAACGCATTGTTTTCACCCGTTAATAAATAATGTAACTTTTGCTGAACTTCCTGCATGCTGACATCATAATGAAAGTTCATAATTGTCATCGCTGTACCAATAAATAAAAGCAACCAAACAAAACAAGCAAGTAAAATGGACTTTTTGTGTTGTTTTTTTTCTACTTGAATAATGACTTCGTTTGGACCAACGACATTAAACGCAAGTTCAGGAAATTGTTGATTTAAATGGCGGATGATAATAAAACTATCAATAACGATAAAGTTATGATCTTTCTCCGTAATTTTGTAAATATTCATGTTTTCTAATTCTTTTTTTAATGGTGATGATGTTGTTAAGTAAGCAATGTCTTTCAATTGTAAAGTTTGTAATGTTGAAAGGTGTCGCTTTTTTTTCATACGTAAATAAACCTGGTTATGTGGCATTAAATCACTCTTTCTTTATTGGAATCCTTTCTATGTATAGTCTTTGTCAAACCAAGTGGAATTATAAGTTATTCATTAAAAAAAGCCATCTGTCAATAGATGGCTTTTTTTATTTGTTTAAATGTATCTTCATATCATCAAGAATCTTTTTCTCTAGTCGTGATACTTGAACTTGTGAAATGCCAAGCCTTTGAGCAACTTGCGACTGGGTTTGATCCTTATAGTATCGCAAATAAACGATTAATCGTTCCCTTTCATTCAGCGACCTAATCGCTTCTTCTAATGTTATTTTGTCAAACCAGTTTGATTGGTCATCGGCAATTTGATCAAGTAATGTAATTGGATCTCCGTCATTTTCAAACACTGTTTCATGAATAGAATGTGGTGATTTAGAAGAGTCTAAAGCATGCACAACTTCTTCCGGTGTAATATTTAAACTATCCGCTATTTCAGTAATCGTCGGTGATCGCCCGAATTGTTTCGTTAATTCATCCCGATTACGACGAATTTTGTGAGCCATTTCTTTTAATGAACGACTCACTTTAATGCTACCATCATCCCGAATAAAACGTTGTATTTCACCAATAATCATTGGGACGGCATATGTTGAAAAACGGACATCATATGATAGGTCAAACTTGTCAATTGCTTTAATCAGTCCAATACTACCAATCTGGAATAGATCATCTGGATCATAACCACGATTAATAAATCTTTGAACAACTGACCATACAAGTCTGACATTTCGTTCAACTAAGACGTTCCGTGCCTCTGTATCACCATTTTGACTCTTCTGAATATATATCTTCATTTCTTCATGAGATAAGATTTTCTGGTGTTTACTATGTTTAATGTTAACATCCATAGACATGCTACTTACATACCGTTTGTTTTGATAATTGTTTCGTCATGTTCACTGTTGTTCCTTCTCCAAGATGTGATACGACTTCAACGGAATCCATAAAATTTTCAATGATCGTAAAACCCATACCTGATCGTTCAAACTCTGGCTTGGATGTATATAATGGTTCTCTTGCTTCTTCAATGTTTTCGATGCCAACGCCTTTATCTTTGATCGTTAAAAATATATCATCATGTTCAATCTTACAATAAATGGATATGAGATGCTCTGGTTTATTATTGTATCCATGGATGATTGAGTTAGTCACTGCTTCGGATACAACCGTTTTAATTTCTGTCAACTCTTCCATCGTCGGATCTAATTGTGCAATAAATGATCCTACCGTCACTCGAGCAAATGACTCATTCGAACTTTGGCTGGAAAACTCAACAAACATTTCATTTTTCATGAAGCCACCCCCAATGTAGACAACGCATATTGTTCGTTTTCCTCTAAACGGACAATTTTAAATAAGCCAGACATGTCAAACAAGCGTTCAATTGCCGGATTTAAAGAACAAACAACCATTTCTCCTCCTAGTTGCATAACTTCTTTATATCTACCTAAAATAACACCCAAACCTGAACTATCCATAAATGTAATCGATTCTAAATTGACAACAACATGCTTAATGGCATTTTGATACATGTTCTCTTGCCATGTCTCCCTCAACTTTTCTGCTTCATGGTGATCTAATTCTCCAACTAAGCGCACAATAAGTACATCTTCATTAACTTGGTAATTCGCACGCAACCCCATATAAGTCCCTCCTCACATTAATCTCCTTCTATGTTTTCTGTATGAGATGAATAAATACCTTCTTTACGACAAAACAAGATATTTTTATTTATTTTATTTAAATATATGTGTGATTTACCGATATTTTGCTAAACTTTGCATCGTGCGTTTAAATAATGTCATGTACGATGCTTTTTCCACATTCTGCTTTGTTACGATTGGTGTTTCAGATATAACTTCACCGTCATCTTTCACGACAATGGTGCCTGTTTGCGTACCTTTTTTCATGGGCAATTCATAATTGTGATCAAGGTTGACCGTAACTTCAAGATCATCTGTTGATTCACCCTTTTTATGAATGGTACTAATAGATTGTGATGCTACCATTTCTACCTGACTATCTTCAGCCTTCAACAATTCGACATCTGTTATATTTTCGTCTTTTTCAAACAGTTTCTGGGTTTCAAAATGATTGTAAGCATAGTCTAGAAGACTAGACACCGATGCATTACGTTCTTTTATCGTATCTGCTCCCATGACGACAGCAATAACACGCATATCATCTTTCATGGCGGTGGCAGTTAAACAATATTTTGCCTCATTTGTGTAACCTGTTTTTAAACCATCCACACCGGGATAAAATTTGACTAATTTATTCGTATTAACGAGCCAAAACTCATTTTCTTCTCCTTTACGTAAATAATCATCATAAATAGACGTATAGTCTGTAATCGTTTCGTATTTTAGGAGCTCTTTTGCTATCATAGCCATGTCATAAGATGTACTATAATGGTTGTCTGCTGGTAATCCTGATGCGTTTTGAAAATGCGTATTCTCTAATCCAAGTTCTGTCACCTTATCATTCATTTCTTGGACAAACGCCTCTTCACTACCAGAAATTCTTTCGGCTAAGGCCACACTGGCATCATTTCCGGAAGCAATCGCAATACCTTTTAATAAATCATGTACAGTCATTTCCTCGCCGGCTCCTAAAAATATTTGCGATCCGCCCATTGATGCAGCATTTTCACTAATACGAATTGTTTCATCTAAACTCAGTTCTTCATTTTCGATAGCCTCCATGATTAATAGAAGGGTCATAACTTTTGTCATGCTTGCAGGGGGACGTTTTGTGTCAGCGTCCTTGTCAAATAATAGTTTCCCCGTATCGCGTTCAATCAAGATAGCTGATTGAGCGTCTGGTGTGAGATCATGTTGCTTGTCTTGATCTTCATTCTTTTCCTGTGCATAAATAGGCAATTGACTTGAAAGGATAATAAATGTAAGCAAAATACTTACGACTCTTTTTTTATTCATCTCGTTACCTCCAACAATTTATATGAACTAGTGTTGCCAGTAACGGTCAATTTTATAACTAGAAAACAAGAAAAAAGTAAAAAAACCTTATAAGATGTAAGAATCCTATAAGGGTGGCTTATCATAAATGTGTATGCGTTTTTAATATTATATTTTAATGAATTTCTATTTTATAATGTGGTGGATTAAAAGTGATTCACCGTTGTTTGTGCGTTCGCTGATCGTTATATTTCGAGAGATTTTATCTCTCACATCATCAATTGATTCTTTGTTTGTATGTATCGTAGCTAGTGTATCACCTTGTTTAATGGTATCACCAATTTTCTTATGCAAAATGATACCAACTGATAAATCAATGCTATCATCTTTCGTTGCTCGTCCAGCACCAAGCATAGCAGCTGCGGTTCCCAATTCATTCGCTTCTATGCCCGTAATGACACCAGATTGTTCAGCTTTTAAAGCAATTTGATATGTAGATTGTGGTAATAACTCAGGATGTTTAATAATGTCGGGATTGCCACCTTGTGATGCCACAAAAGTTTTAAATTGTGCTAAAGCGCGTCCATTTTTTAAATTTTCTCGTAAACGCTGACTCGCTTCATGAACCGTTTCTGCCTGCTTGGCTAAGACGGCCATATGACTACCTAACTCGATGCATAATTCGGTTAGATCTTCTGGTCCATGCCCTTGCAATGTATCGATGGCCTCTTTGATTTCCAGTGCATTGCCTATAGCGTGTCCAAGTGGTTGATTCATATCAGAAATAATTGCTACTGTCTCTTTACCAACATGTTGACCAATGGAAACCATAGCTTGTGCAAGACGTTTGGCATCGTCTAAGTTTTTCATAAAGGCCCCTGAGCCAGTCTTGACATCAAGTATAATGGCATCTGCACCTGCAGCAATCTTTTTACTCATAATGGAACTGGCAATCAAAGGAATGGAATTCACTGTAGCAGTTACGTCTCGTAAACTATACAATAGTTTATCAGCTGGTGTTAAATGGTCTGATTGTCCAATGACAGCTAATTTATGCTTATTGACAAGGTTTATAAATTCCGCATTCGTAATGTCTACATGAAAGCCTGGTACCGCTTCAAGTTTATCAATCGTCCCACCTGTGTGTCCAAGTCCCCGACCACTCATTTTGGCAACAGGCACACCGAGAGACGCAACAAGAGGACCAAGGATCAGGGTTGTTGTATCACCGACACCTCCCGTCGAATGTTTATCTACTTTAATACCTTTAATTGCTGATAAATCAATATATTCACCTGAATCAACCATGGCCTTTGTAAGTACGGCGCGTTCTGATTCATCCATATTTTGAAAATAAATAGCCATTAATAAGGCACTTACTTGGTAATCTGGTATGTCACCTTCTGTATAGCCATTGATGAAAAAATAAATATCGTTCTTTGTTAAGTGTTTACCATCACGTTTTTTTTCGATAATATCATACATTTTCATAGGTATCACCTTCATCTATTACTCAGGAAATGTTTGAATAATTTTCTTAATAAATTGTAAGAAGTCACTTTTGATTTGTTCAGTCGTTTTTATAACATCTTCATGCGAAAGTGGCCTGTCTAATATTCCCGCAGCCATATTTGAAATACAAGAAATACCAAGTACGCGCATACCAGAATGGACGGCAGTGATCGCTTCGGGTACTGTAGACATACCAACTGCATCGCCGCCTAGTGTTCGTAACATTTTAATCTCAGCTGGTGTTTCGTAAACAGGGCCGGTGTTACCAACATAAACGCCTTTTTGAATGTCCAATCCAAGTGCTAAAGCACACGTTTCAGCGTGTTCAATATAATCCTTATAATAAACTTGGGACATATCTGGAAAACGGACACCGAGTTGGTCATTATTTGGACCAATTAATGGATTCGTCCCCATTTGGTTAATGTGATCCACAATAACCATTAAATCGCCTGGTTTGAATGATTTATTAATACCGCCGGCAGCATTTGTAATAATAAGTGATTCAATACCAAGTTGGTTCATGACTCTTACAGGAAATGTAACTTGTTCCATCGAGTAACCTTCATAATAATGAAAACGCCCCTGCATAGCGAGCACCATTTGTCCTTCTAATTGGCCAATGACAAGTTGGCCTTTATGACCAGATACGGTGGACTCTGGAAAATGAGGTAAATCTTGATATGAGATGACAATGGGATCTACAATTTCATCAGCCAATACACCCAATCCCGAACCTAAAATAAGTCCCAATGTTGGTGAAGTATCAATTTTATTTTGAATATAGCGCGTTGTTTCTTGAATGGTTGATAAATCCATCAATTGTCACCCTTTCATAATATCTGTAAAAAACTATCTCCATGTTCTGGTAATGGCAAACTAAAGTTATCAGCAATTGTCGCACCAATATCCGCGAAGGTTTCCCGAATAGGTAATCGTTTACCAGTTTGTATGTGATTATGGTAGATGAGTAAAGGGACATATTCCCGTGTGTGATCTGTTCCGTGATGTGTCGGATCGTTACCATGATCAGCGGTAAATATGATTAAATCATCATCACGAAGTTTATCCAGTACGTCAGGTACACGTTTATCAAATGCTTCTAATGCTTTGCCATAGCCAATAGGATCTCGTCGATGGCCATATTTGGCATCAAAGTCAACTAAATTAAGAAAACTAATACCCGTAAAATCCTTATCCATTGAACCGATCAATTGATCCATACCATCCGCATTATCAACTGTGCGTATTGCTTCTGTAACTCCTGAATTCGCATAAATATCAGCAATTTTCCCGAGTGCAATGACATCATAATTCGCTTCCTTCAATTCGTTCATAACCGTTCTGGAAAACGGTTTGAGTGCATAATCATGTCGGTTTGCAGTTCTTTCAAATGCCTCAGGCTCACCGATAAAAGGACGGGCAATAATGCGACCTACTAAATATTTATCATTAAATGTAAGCTCACGAGCAATCTCACAGATACGGTAGAGTTCCTCCAGTGGTACAATATCTTCATGTGCCGCAATTTGTAAAACAGAATCAGCGGATGTATACACAATTAAAGCACCTGTGTCCATATGTTCTTTTCCCAGCTCGTCCAAAATCACCGTACCTGAAGCTGGCTTGTTACCGATAACCTTTCTTCCGGTTCGTTTTTCCAATTCTTTAATCAAATCATCAGGAAAACCGTCAGGAAACGTTTGAAAAGATTGTTTAATATGCAAACCCATAATTTCCCAGTGGCCTGTCATCGTATCTTTCCCAATCGAGGCTTCCTGCATTTTCGTATAATGTGCCTGTGGTTCTTTTACCTGATCAATACCTTGTATAGCTTTAATGTTACTAAGGCCGAGTCGACCGACATGTGGCATATGAAGGCCATTCATTTCTTCGGCAATGTGACCAAGTGTATCTGCCCCTTGATCATTATAAAACCCAGCATCAGGTGCAGCACCAATTCCAACAGAATCAAGCACAACTAAAAAAATACGTTTAAAACGACTCATCGTCTATACCTCCAAGTTTTATCATTCTTGTTACCTTCTTTGTATTATGCACGTGGATGGTACGTTTGATAAATATCTTTTAATCTTGATCGTGTGACATGTGTATAAATTTGGGTCGTTGATATATCTGAATGCCCTAACATTTCCTGTACTGCACGTAAATCAGCACCATTATCTAGTAAATGTGTCGCAAAAGAATGCCTCAAGGTGTGTGGGGTAATATCCGCTTTTAGCCCTAAATCCCTTGCGATTGTTTTTAATATTTTCCAAAATCCTTGTCTTGATAAAGGTCGTCCATGTTGATTCACAAATAAGGCATGCTCACCGGGTTGCCGTTTAACGAGTAAATCTCTTGCATCTTTTAAATAGATTTCTAAAGCTGATTTCGCCACATCTCCCAGTGGTACAATTCGTTCCTTGGCCCCTTTTCCAAAACAACGCACAAAGCCCATTGTTAAATGAAGGTCACTTATTTTTAAAGAAATTAATTCAGTTACACGTAAACCAGTTGCATACAATAATTCTAGCATTGCTTTATTTCGAATATTTAATGGGCTATTTTGTGGAATGGATAATAAAGTCTGGATATCATCTGGAGATAATATATTGGGTAATTGCCTGTCTTTTGGAGGGGTCTCGATATGTAAACTCGGATCTTCATCGACAATTTGTTCACGAATTAAAAATTGATGAAAAGAACGAATAGATGAAATCGTTCGTGAAATGGTCGCTGAAGACTTGCCATCATCTTTTAACATATGTAAAAAACCAATAATATCACTTCTATTGACAGTTTTCCAATCCTGTTTTTGTACAACTTTATCAATATAATGGCAGTACTGATTTAAATCACGGCGATAAGACTTTAGTGTGTTTTCAGATAATCCTCTCTCTATCTGTAGATAATGGAAAAAGTCTTCAAAAGCATATTTCAACATATTTATTCCCCCAATCGAAAAAATAAATTAAGACGGTCGATAAAGCGGTCTTCAGATTGGAAGACTTTAACTGCTGGTCCTTCAGGTGTGTCATATCGATGTAACTGGTCATATTCTTTATGCATGACACGCATTCCAAAATAAAATATGACTGTACAGGCTACAAATACAATAAGTACTTTAGTTGTATCCCAAACGACACGTTTCATTGGCTAATCTCCTTTTTAATAGAATCATCTATTAAAAGATATGCCAAAAAAGGTTCATATTATACATCATTACAAGAATTGTCTTTAAAAAGTGATTTTACTTTGACTGATTACGTTATAATACATTACACTTTAATATGTGCCTGTTGGCATTGTTTACATACGCCATGGAATGTAAGACGATGATCCTTAACTTCAAATCCCCAATCGGTTTCGATAATCTTTTCAACATCACCTAGTAGATCTTCTGTAACTTCTTCGACAGAACCACACTCCATACATACGAGATGATGATGAAAATGTTCGGCTCCTTCCTTGCGAAGATCATATCGCGAAACACCGTCACCAAAGTTAATTTTATCGACAATTTTTAGTTCAGAGAGTAATTCGAGCGTTCGATAAACAGTTGCCAGACCTATTTCTGGTGCTTTATCCTTTACTAATAAAAATACTTCTTCTGCACTAAGGTGGTCTTCCTCTCGTTCCAATAACACCCTTAAAGTAGCTTCCCTTTGAGGTGTGAGTTTATAACTTTTAGCATGTAGTTGTTTTTTTATACGATCTATTCTATGCTCCACGGAACATCCCTCCCTTAGATGCCTTTTTATCGGCTTTCTTTGTGTGCTTTTTGAGTCTTTTTTAGTTTAAAAACATCAGTCTAAAACGCAAATGTTTTTATTATTATTCTAAGATACAAGTCATCTTTATTATAAGCACATGGGAAAGGTGTGTCAAAATATATTTGTTACATTTTAATAAATATTATTTGTTAAGAACATATTGAGTTGTTTAAACACGGTACAAAGATTTAATAAAAGAGTGCATCGCTTCATTCGCTACAAACGCTTCTAAAAGTGCAGCACAAAATGAGAGTCCGATTAGTATTGAGAAAATAGTGATATATTGACCAAATGGTTGCAAAACAGGTTGCGATATTTTTATTGTGAACAGCTTACCAAGTAGAGTAAGTGAAAATATCATCGCCAAGCTCCCGGCAATGATGTAAATTGGGATAATAAGCAAATTTTGTGGTGCAATGGACAAAGCTGCCAGGAAGAGTCCTTTTAAACCAAGTTGATTTACAATAAAACCAACGGAAAACCCAACAACGAATCCTTTGACGAATAAGAGAATCCAAACGATTGGTAAGCCGATAACAGAGAGCCCTAATAAGCAAAGCAACAGTAAATATCTCATATGATAAAAGAAGCTCCCAGTTAAAATAGAAGTGCTGTCTACTTTTTCTCCGTCAGCAACACGACCGAAATAGCGTTCTAAATAGAAAAATAAATCTTGTTTTTGAATAAAACTCATACTATTCACAATAATGGCGCCGAAAATAATACCAGTTAAAAACAAAATAATCATAAATATATAAATAGTTTTATGACCTTGTAAATGGTTCATGAGCCGATTTGCTGTCATTTTCATTTAGATTCCCCCATTACATTAAATAACTAGACAACGTATTCAATTTCTAGTTTATATTTAAAACTATGAGGAAAATCTAGTAATAATACCAAATATCATATAATTGTTGATAATAAAACATAACAATTTTTCTAAACTGCAGTATTGGGCATTTGACGTAAACTGCGACATAACTTGAGAAAAAGTGTGAAGCGTTTACTCGCTTCGGAAA
>Ga0209487_1000669_pt1 | contig 30509 bp, 31 predicted proteins | sample Poulit2012_FD_187524 | JGI IMG/M metagenome (GOLD analysis project Ga0209487, IMG submission 187524) | Agricultural soil microbial communities from Georgia to study Nitrogen management - Poultry litter 2012 (SPAdes) (version 2) | ecosystem: Environmental > Terrestrial > Soil > Agricultural land...
GAGGAGATCGACGAGGGGCTGAGCATCTGGTCCGAGGCGCTCGCCGAGGTCTGAGGGACTGCCGGAAGGCCCGCACAAGAACGAGGAGGCCACTGTGCCGCGCTACATCACCATCACCCTGGAGCAGCGGGGCGTGACCTGCCGCGCCCGGCTGCTCGACGACATCGCCCCGGCGACCAGCGCGGCCGTGTGGGACGTGCTGCCCCAGTCCGGTGACGCCGTGCACGCCAAGTTCGCCCGGAACGAGGTGTACGCGCTGGTGCCACGGATCACCGACGCCCCGCGCCGGGAGAACCCGACCATCACCCCGATCCCCGGGGACGTGTGCCTGTTCGACTTCGAACCCTGGGAGATCGGCAATCCCGCGTATGGCTACGAGCAGGGGTCCCAGGCGCACGCGGAGAACGGCGCCACCGACCTGGCGATCTTCTACGACCGGAACAACCTGCTGCTGAACGGGGACGTCGGCTGGGTGCCCGGGAACGTGTTCGCCACCATCACCGACGGTCTGCCGGCGATGGCCGAGGCGTGCAACGACCTGTGGCGGAACGGATTCGTCGGCGAACGCCTCACCTACGCCCGCGCCTGACCTCACTCCTGTGCGCGAACGCTCGCCAGGGTGAGGCGCGAACGCTCGCCTGGGTGAGGCGCGAACGCTCGCCAGGGTGAGGCGTTGAATCGGTTCAGAGCCCAGAGGCGAGCGTTCGCGACCCTGGGGTGCGGCGTCGGTACTGCTCAGGCGAGCAACCACTCCACGAACCGGGCGATCGCCAGCACCAGGTCGTCGGCGTGCCGAGGACCGACGATCTGCAGCCCCACCGGCAGACCGGCAGCCGTCGTCCCGACCGGCACGCTGATCGCCGGCTGACCGGTCATGTTGAACGGATAGCTGAACCCCGCCCACTGCGGCCACCGGCTCAGGCCGCTGCCCGGCGGCACGTCGTGACCGGCCTCGAACGGGGGGATCCCCACCGTCGGGGTGATCAGCGCGTTGTGCTTCTCGCTGAACTCCCCCATCGTGATACCCACCGCTGCCCCGACACTGCGCGCCTGGATGTAGTCCACCCCGCTGTGGCTCTCCCCCTTGTCCCACACCTCGCCCAGGCCGGGGTCGATCGTCTCCCGGACGTTCGGCATGGTGCGCAGCAGCGCGGCGGCCCCGCACGCCCACATCGTCTCGAAGGAGTCCAGCGGGTCGGCGAACCCGGGGTCGACCGCCTCCACGTGCAGCCCGGCCTGGTCGATCTTGGTCACTGCCGCCTCGACGATCGCCGCCACCTCCGGGTCCACCTGCAGGTAGCCCAGGTCCCGGGAGTAGGCCACGTGCATCCCGGTGACCTCCCGGTTGAACTCGCCCCGGTAGGTCAGGTGCGGCGGCGCCTGCGAGGTGGGGTCGCGGTGGTCCGGCAGCGCCAGGATGTCCATCAGCAGCGCCGCATCCTCCACCGTCCGGGTCATCGGGCCGGCGTGCGCCAGCGGTGCGAACGGGCTCGCCGGGTACATCGGCACCCGCCCGTGCGTGGGCTTGAGCCCGACGATGCCGCAGAAGCTGGCCGGGATGCGGATGCTGCCGCCACCGTCGGTACCCACGGCGAGCGGGGCCATCCCTGCCGCCACTGCTGCACCGGCGCCGCCGGAGGAGCCACCCGGTGTCTTCGACGGGTCGACGGGGTTGCGGGTGATACCGGTCAACGGGGAGTCGGTGACCGCCTTCCAGGCGATCTCCGGAGTGGTCGTCTTGCCGACGAACACCATCCCGTCGTCCCGGAGTCGCGCCGCCACCGGCGAGTCCACCGGCCATGGCTGGTCGGGCGGCACAGACTTCGAACCCCGCAGCGTGGGCCAGCCCTTGGTGAGGAAGATGTCCTTGATCGAGATCGGCACGCCGTCCAGCAGCCCCTTGGAGTAGCCGGTGCGCCAGCGCTCCTCGGACTCCTTGGCCTGGGTCAGGGCGTACTCCCGGTCCACCAGGTTGAACGCGTTCAGCTCCCCGTCCACCTCCTCGATCCGGTCGAGGACGGCGGAGGTCACCTCCACCGGGGAGAGGTCACCGGCGCCGTAGGCGGTGACGAGTTCGACGGCGGTCATCTCGGTGGGTTCCACGTCAGCTCCCTGGTACATATCCTCGTGTCTTGTCCACGACGTTGTGCAACGGCTCCCCCGCCTGCCAGCGGGCAAGGTTCGCCGCGAACAGCTCCACCAGCGCGCCCCGCCAGCCGATGAAGTCCCCGGAGCAGTGCGGGGTGACCAGGGCTGTGGGCAGGTCCCACAGCGGGTGCCCGGCCGGCAGCGGCTCCGTCTCCAGCACGTCCAGGGCGGCGCCGGCGATCGTGCCCTGCTGGAGCGCGGCCACCAGGTCCTCGGTGCGCACCAGCTCCCCGCGGCCCACGTTGATCAGCCGGGCGGTGGAGCGCATCGCCGAGAGCGCCTCGGCGTCGATCATCCCCCGGGTGGAATCGGTCAGCGGCGCGGCCAGCACCACCCAGTCCGCGGCGGCCAGCTCACCGTGCAGGTCCTCCTGGGCGCAGACCACACCGAAGTCCGGGTCCTCCTCCCGGGCTCTGCGCCCCGAACCGCGCACCTGCAGACCGGCCGCACGCAGCAGCCGCGCGATCGCCCGCCCGATCGGCCCGGTACCCACCACCAGCGCACGGGTTCCGGCCACCCGCTCGGACTCCCGGTGCTCCCAGGTGTGCTGCTGCTGCCGCCGCCACGACCCGGGCAGGTCCTTGGCGAAGGAGAGCACCTGGCCGAGCACGTACTCGGCGATCGCATCGTCGAACACGCCCCGAGAGTTGGTCACCACCACGTCGCTGGCCCGCACCTGCGGGGTCATGAAGGAGTCCACCCCGGCGGCGGCCACATGCAGCCAGCGCAGGCTGTCCGCCCCGTGCCAGGCCTCAGCGAGAGCGTCGGAGAGGAAGTGGTAGGCGAACAGCACCTCTGCCCCGGCCAGTGCGTCGGCGAGCCCGGCTTCGTCGGTGTAACGCACCTGGGTGAGCGCTGTGACAGGTGCCATCAGCTCGGCACCGGGCGTGGTGCCGTCGTGCAGCACGACGACGGGCTGATCACGCATATTGACAACGTAGGAGGCCCTCCTACTATTGTCAACAATCAGATGATCCGCCGGCGCGAAGGTGAGACCTGTGGAAGCAAGCGGCGCGGAGTTCGAAGGACCGTTGGCCCAGCGCGGCATCGGCATCATCGCGCCCTTCGACCTGGCCCTGGAGCGCGAGCTGTGGCGCTGGGCGCCGATGGAGGTGAGTCTGCACCTGGCCCGCACCCCCTACGAGCCGGTACCGGTCAGTCTGGAGATGGCCGAGCTGGTGTCGGCCACCGACCACCTGCAGCGCGCCACCCGGGACGTGCTCGGGGTGGAGCCAGAGGTGGTGGCATTCCTGTGCAGCTCGGGCAGCTTCGTGCACGGCGTGGCCTACGAAGTAGCACTGTGCGACGCGATCCGCGCGGCGGGCGCGCCAGATGCGGTGACCACCTCCGGAGCGCTGGCCGAGGCAGTGCGCGAGCTCGGCCTGACCCGCATCTCCGTGGTCACCCCCTACGACGAACCGCTGACCCTGCGGCTGGAGCAGTTCCTCGGCGAGCTGGACGTGGAGGTGCTGCGCGCACAGTACCTCGGGCTCGGCGGCGGGATCTGGAAGGTGAACTACCGGACCGTCGCCGACCTGGTGATGGCCGCCGACCACCCCGAGGCTCAGGCCATCTTCGTCTCCTGCACCAACCTGCCCACCTACGACATCATCGCCCCGCTGGAACGGGACCTGGGCAAACCGGTGCTGACGGCCAACCAGCTGACCGTGTGGGCGTGCCTAGGTCGGATGGACCTGCCGATGGTCGGCCCGGGCGAGCTCTTGCGGGGAGTGTTCCAGGAGGGGATCGAACCGCCGGTGGTGGTCGACGGACCGGAACCGCTGTCAACGGCCGGAGCCGACGGACCGCCGGACGCCATCGAGGAGGGAGCATCGTGACCACCACGCCGACCGTCGGGTTCATCTACCCCGACCATGCTGCTGAGGACGACTACCCGCTGGCCGCCACCTGGCTGGAGGCGGACTTCCCGGTGGCGCACATCTATGGCACCGACCTGCACGCCGTCCCGGAGCTGCTCGACCTGGGCAGCCCGGCCCGGCTCGCCGAGGGGGCCCGCCTGCTCGCCGATCACGACCCAGCCGCAGTGGTATGGGCCTGCACCTCCGGCAGCTTCGTCTACGGGCCGCAGGGCGCTGAGCAGCAGGTGTCCGCACTGGCGGAGGCGGCCGGGGTGCCGGCCTCCAGCACCAGCCGCGCGTACCTGGCCGCGCTGTCCGCGCTGGGAGTCCAGAAGGTCGCCGTGGCGGCAAGCTATCCCGACGACGTCGCTCGGCTGTTCATCGACTACCTCGCCTCCGCGGGGGTCGAGGTGGTCTCCTTCTCCAGCGCCGGGATCAGCACCGCCGCCGAGGTCGGCACGCTGACACCGGCGCAGGTGACCGCGCTGGTCACCGGGAACGATCATCCGGATGCTGAGGCGCTGCTCGTACCGGACACCGCGATGCGTACGTTGGCGGTGCTGCCGGAGCTGGAGGAGCACCTCGGCAAGCCGGTGCTGACCGCCAACCAGGTCACCATCTGGGAGGGGCTGCGACTGGCCGGAGCGCCCCGGTACAGTGCCCGGCTGGGGGCCCTGTTCGCAGAGAGGATGGCAGATGCCGGTCGGTGAGCTCCGCCCGCCGAAGCGACAGTCCACCGTGGAGTACGTGGCCGAGGAGCTGCGCGGTGCGATCATGGCGGGCCGGCTGCAGCAGGGCGAGCAGCTCGGCGAGACCGAGCTCGCGGAACGGCTCGATGTCTCCCGCGGGCCGCTGCGGGAGGCGATGCAACGGCTGGTCGCCGAGGGGCTGCTGGAGGCGATCCGCAACCGTGGCGTGTTCGTCACCGAGCTGTCCACCACCGACGTGGAGGACATCTACCGCACCCGCTCGGCGATCGAGCGTGGCGCCCTGGAGCTGGTGATGGATGGGCGCCGGGAGGAGACCGTGCGCGCGCTGACCCCGAGCATCACTGCGATGCGCACTGCCGCCCGCCGGGACAGTGCGCCCGGGGTCTCCGACGCCGACCACAGGTTCCACGAGGAGCTGGTGGCCTGCTCGGGCAGCCCCCGACTGATTCGCGCGATGCGCACCCTGGTGGTGGAGACCCGGATGTGTCTCGGTGAGCTGGAGACCACCTACCCGGACCTGGGTACCCAGGTGCGCGAGCACGAGGAGCTGGTCGAGGCGATCGGGCAGGGCACCCTGGAGCGGGCGAAGGAGCTGCTCGTGGCGCACATGGACGATGCCGTGCAGCGGCTGGCCGCCAAACGGGTGCCGCCGGCGTCGTGAGGAGCCACCCCGACCTGGTCCAGGAGGCCACCGAGGCGGACGTGACCCATCGCGATCGGGGCACTGCTGGACGGGGTGCCGGAGTCGGTGGTGCTCGGTGTCTCCCAGCTCTCCGGCGAAGGTGTCGGGGTGGCCGTGCTCTCCGGGATCGCCAGCGCCGGGTTCTTGGTCAGCCTGGCACTCAGTCAGCTGGGCTGAGCCAGGCGTCGGCGTCCGCCGTGGGCGGACAGCAGCAAAATTCCTTGCCCTGCCCGATAGCGTCGCCCTATGTCCAGCACCACACCGGGCCAGACCATCCCCCTGCTGTCCGACTCCGACGTGACCAGGCCGAGCGACGCCGTCGTTGACGAGCAAGGCCGGACCGAACCGCCGATGGCGGCCGACGAGCGGCGCACGCTGCTCGGGTTCCTGGACTACCAACGTGCCACCCTGCACTGGAAGTGTTCCGGTCTGGGTGCCGACGAGCTCCAGGTGCGGGTGGCGGACTCGACGATGACGCTCGGCGGGATCGTCAAGCACCTTGCCTGGGTGGAGGACCACTGGTTCACCCAGATGCTCCGCGGCGAACCGATGCCTCAGCCGTGGCAGAGCGTGGACTGGCAGGCGGACCAGGACTGGGAGTGGAACTCTGCCGCGGCCGACGCACCCGGTGAGCTGTTCACCCTCTGGCAGCAGTCGGTGGCCCGCTCCCGGCACGCCATCGACCAGGTGTCGGACCTGGGCACCCTCGCCGCCCGCAGCTGGCCGGACGGGCAGACGCCTAGCCTGCGCTGGATCCTCACGCACATGATCGAGGAGTACGCCCGGCACAACGGGCACGCCGACCTGATCCGGGAGTCGATCGACGGTTCGACCGGCGAGTAGGGAGCAGCCGGTGCTGGCGATCGAACGAGTCTGCGACGTCGCAGCAGAGAGCGGCGTGAGCGCGCGCTACACCGACGGCACGTTCACCTTCACGTTGGACGAATCCGGATCGCGACAGCTGGTCTGGACCGTGGACGGGAACGAGCTCGAACGGCTCGCAGCGATCCGCCGACGCGAGCCGCGTACCGTCCTAGGCACCAGTGACGGCTGGGCGCTGTTGCTCACGCACCTGCAGGAACAGCTGGCGACCTTCACCGGCGACCGCGGGATCATCGTCACGACAACGGACCGGCGACTCGGCACCACAGACAGCGGGACTGACCAGATCCGCTAGCACGCTCGCCGTAGGAACGCTCAGGCGTCGCCTGCTAGCGGCACGCGCGCGACCAGCACCCCGCTCGCCCACTGCACGCTGAGCCGTACCGTCGCCTCGAACCCGGCCCCGGTGAACACAGCAACGGCGGCGTCCTCCTGCGCCGCGGCAACCTCGGTGAGCACGTATCCGCCCGGCGACAACCACCTGGGTGCGCTCTGCGCGAGACGACGTTGCACGTCCAGACCGTCGCCTCCGCCGTCGAGCGTGTGCACCGGCTCGTGCTCCCGAGCCTCCCGCGGCAGAACGGAGAGCTCGTTCGTGGGGATGTAGGGAGTGTTCGCGACGACCATGCCCAGCCGGCCCTGCCACGCCACCGGGAGCCCGTCGAGAAGGTCACCGCAGCCGGTGCGCATCCCGGCGGGCACGTTCTCCTCCGCGGCGGCCATCGCGACCGGATCCAGGTCGGAGGCGAACAGGTCCAGGTCCGGGCGGCGGACCGTCAGCGCCGCCGCGACCGCGCCGATGCCGCAGCACACGTCGGCAACCATCGCTCCCTGCGGTGCGAGATCGGCGGCCACCTGCACCAGGAACGTGGTGCGCTGCCGGGGAACGAACACCCCGGGCCGCACCCGCAGCCGCAGCCCGTCGAAGCTCACCCAGCCGAGCACCTGCTCCAACGGCTCCCCAGCGATCCTCCGGTCGGCCAGACGCGCCAGGTGCGCGGCGCCGTCGGCCGCCTCGAGGAGCAGCGCAGCCTCCTCCTCGGCGAACACACACCCTGCCGCCCGCAGCTGGGCGACCAGGTCTGTGGGGACAGCCGACATCACGCCGTGGTCGGAGCCATCACGCAGTGAGCTCGTCCAGCACGACCAGGTCCTCGGCGCTCGGCTCCCAGGCGGCAGCAGCCACGTTCGCCTGCACCTGCTCCGGCTTGGACGCTCCGCTGATCACCGAGGCCACTGCAGGCTGGGCCGCCAACCAGCCGACCGCCACCTGCAGCAGCGTCAGGTCCCGCTCGCTGGCGAAGTCCTGCAGCGCCTCGATCGTGTCGAAGTCGGCCGCGGCCAGTCGCTCCGGCCGGTTCTCCAGCCGGGTACCTGCCGGAGCATCCTGCCCCCGGCGGTACTTACCGGTGAGCAGCCCGGAGGCCAGCGGGTAGAACGGCAGCAGGCCAGCGCCCACATGCTCGACAGCGGGAAGCAGCTCGGCCTCTGCGTCGCGGTTGAGCAGGTTGTACTGGTTCTGCGCAGAGATCATCGGGGTCAGGGGGCCGGTGCGGGCCGTCCAGTCCGCGTCCACCACCTGCCACCCGGTGAAGTTCGAGGAGCCGATGTAGCGCACCTTCCCCTCGGCCACCAGTTCGTGCAGCGCGGCCAAGGTCTCCTCGATGGGGGTGCGAAGATCGGGCGCGTGCATCTGGTAAAGGTCGATGTAGTCGGTGCCGAGCCGCCGCAGCGAGCCCTCCACCGCCTTGCGGATGTAGCGGCGCGAGCCGCGCACACCCCAGTCCGGGCCGTTCAGCCCGTCGGTGTCCATGCCGAACTTCGTGGCGATCACCACATCGTCCCGGTGAGCGCCCAGCGCGCGGCCGAGGAGCTGTTCGCTGCGGCCACGGGAGTAGGTGTCGGCAGTGTCGAAGAAGGTGATGCCGGCCTCAAGCGCGGCGTTCACCAGGCCAGGGACGTCCCGGTCCGCTACCGTGGCACCTAGAGCATTGCACCCTAGTCCCACGGTGGACACGGTCAGCCCGGAGGCTCCTAGCTGGCGGTAGGTCATCGTCTCGTTGGTCACGGTCTCTAGCCTAGCCACGAGCCGTCCCCGCGAACTTCACACCACCTTCACCGTGCGGCCGGAACAGAAGCCCCGTCCCACCCGTTGGACTAGATGGAGACCACAAGTCGCGGACAGGAGGAGTCACGATGGCTGAACGAGCACTGCGTGGCATGCGGATCGGTGCCAACAGCATGGAGACCGAGGAGGGGGTCGAGTTCGCGCCGCGGGTGGAGGCTGTCTACGACTGCCCGGACGGTCGCGTGATCATCATCCCGTTCTCGGCCGACGCCGAGATCCCCCCGGTGTGGGAGGCGCCCGGCGGTGGTGAGGCGCTGCTGCGCGACGCGACCCGCCCCGAGCCCAAGGCAGGCAAGCCGGTGCGCACGCACTGGGACATGCTGCTCGAGCGACGTACCGTCGCCGAGCTGGAAGAGCTGCTGGACGAACGGTTGGAGCTGCTCCGCAGCGGTCAGCTACGTCGCCGCAGCGCCTGAGACACCCGCCCCCGACACTGCCTGGTGCGCCGCTCGGCGCCCCAGGCAGTGGTGCGCCAGAGCGCTTCGAGCACGATCGCGCGACTCATCTTCGACTGTCCCTCGACACGTTCGGTGAACGTGATGGGCACCTCGATGATCCGCTCCCCCAGCTCGTGCACCCGGCGGGTCATGTCCACCTGGAAGCAGTAGCCCTGCGAGTTCACCTCAGACAGGTCGATGTGTCGGAGGGTAGCGGCCGGGAACACCCGGAACCCGGCCGTGGCATCCCGGACGCCGAGGCCGATCATGACGTTCGCGTACAGGTTCGCGCCGCGGCTGAGCAGCTGACGGCTCAGCGGCCAGTTCTCTGTCGCCCCGCCCGGCACCCAGCGAGACCCGATCACCAGCCCCACGCCGCCTGTGCTGGCGGCCAGCAGCCGGGGTAGGTCCTCCGGGTGGTGCGACCCGTCCGCATCCATCTCCACCAACCGGTCGTATCCGCGCGCCAGGCCCCAGCCGAAGCCCGCCACATAAGCGCGCCCCAGACCGTCCTTGCTGGTGCGGTGCAGCACGTGTACCTGCGGGTCGTGGCCGGCGACCCCCTCCGCCCAGGTGCCGGTGCCGTCCGGGCTGGCGTCGTCGACCACCAGGACATCGGCGTCCGGGACCGCGGCCCGGGTGCGGCGCAGCGTCTCCGGCAGGGACTGGCGTTCGTTGTAGGTGGGGATGATCACCAACGTCACGGGGCGGCCCCGACATGGGTGTCCGACCCGGCCGCCGATCTCGGCGAGCGGCCTGTCCCGGCCGCCGGCTGCGGTGAACGGCTGGACCTGCCCGCTGGCTCGGGCGACTGCGGCACTGGTGCGGTCCCGGCTGCCGGCGCACCGGTGGGGCGCGGGCGCTGGCGGCGGCCGGTGACCACGCCCAGCGCCAGGGCCAGCACCGCCAGCACGGTGAAGGCGATCATCGGCCAGTCCCCCAGCCGGTCGGCGATCGTCAGTGTGGAGCGCAACGGAATGTCGGTGGTGAGGCTCTCGTGCGTGAACAGACCGGTCTCCTGCAGCACGGTGCCGTCCGGGGCGATCACCCCGGAGACGCCCACCGTGGAGATCTGCACTGTGGTGCGGCCGTGCTCCACCGCACGCAGCCGGGACATGGCCAGCTGCTGCTCCGACTCGCTGGTGTAGCCGAAGGAGGCGTTGTTCGTGGGCACGAGCAGGAACCCGGCGCCGTCCTGCACTGCTGAGCGGATCAGTGCGTCATAGCCCACCTCGAAGCAGATCACTGTGCCTACCTCCGCGGTCTGCCCGGTGCGGTCCACCGGCACCGGCACCACGCCGACCTCCTGGCCGGCGGCCATGTCGGTGCGGACCATGTCCACGGCTGGGGAGAACAACCGGGCGACCTCCCGCATCGGGATGTACTCGGCGAACGCGGCCGGGATCTGCTTGGCATAGGCGTAGGTGGACCCCACACCCGGCTGCCAGAGGATCATCTCGTTGTACCGGGCCTCGTCGTCGTACCGGTCGGTGCCCAGCAGGATGGGCGCACCGACCGCCTGGGCGGCCGCGTCGATCTCCTCGGCGGCCTCGGCGTCCACGCGCGGGTTGATATCGGTGGCGTTCTCCGGCCAGACCACCAGGTCCAGGCTGCCCTGTCCGACCTCCTCGGCGAGCTCGTGGGTGCCACGGGCATGGTTGTGCAGCACCTCCCGGGCATTGGCGAACGCCCCCAGCCCCGGTTCGGAGACATTCCCCTGCACCGCCCCCACGCGCAGGTCCCCCTCCTCTGCCTGGGTGCTCGGCAGCGGCAGCACAGCGCCCACGCCGAGCACCAGCCCGCCGGCGACCACCCGGTAGGCTGGCCGGCGCCAGTCCCGCCGCAGCGTCGCCTGCGCGCGCCCCGGCCCGGGCAGCAGCAACCGGAACGCATCGGCCAGGTAGTGCCCGATCAGCACCACAGCGAACGACACCAACGGCGCCCCTGCGATCGCCGCCAGCGACAGCAGCGGTGAGTCACCCTGGGAGAACCCGAGCCGCCCCCACGGGAAACCGCCGAACGGCCACACCTGCCGCAGCTGCTCGGTGACCACCCAGATGGTCGCGAACAACGGGGCGTGCAGCCAGGTGCGGTGCCGCACCCAGCGGGCGCGCCGGGCCCAGGTGAACGCCGCCACGCCGCCGGCGAGGATCCCGGACTCCGCCACCGACAGCGCCAGCCACGGGATCACCCCGACTGCGTAGTTCGCCCACCACAGGTGCGGCAGGAAGAACCCCAGCCCCCAGACCCAGCCCACCAGTGCGTTCCACCGGGCACTGTCCCGGCCCGTTGCCCAGACCAGGGCGGCCACGCCGACGAACGCCAGCGGCCACCAGCCGCGCATCGGGAAGGCTGCATCGGTGGCCCAGCCGCCGAGCGCAGCGACGAGCAGGCTCAGCGCTCGAGGAGTCCACAACACAGCCACCACAGCAGGATACGTGCCTGGGCAGGAGGTCGGGACCCGAGGAGGACGCCCTGGCCGTGCGGCCGGTGAGCGCACCGACCGGCCCGTGCATCCTTCGGGCCGGAACCCCCTGCGCGGACGCCCCGTTTTCTAGTGAATGCACGGGCCCGGTCGGTGCCCGCTCCCTTGATGACCAGGAGCAGTACGGAATGTGAACATACCGGTCATCACCGGTTCCGCCAAGCAGGCAACGATGCAGGTCAACGGTGTCCGTGCAGGTCAGAGCGGATGGAATCGGAGCAAGATTCTTGCTGTCCTCGGCGTGTCGGGTGGCGTGTCGAGCAGCAGGTGTGCTGCCCCCTCTCAGGTGCCGTAGGCGACGATGCCGCGACGCACCGCCGCCAGCGCTCGCCGGGCAGTGCGGCGCAGCGCCGAGGACGGTGCCGCGGTCGCGATCTGGTCCAGCAGGTCGATCACCTGCCGGCTCCACCGGACGAAGTCACCGGCGGCCAGGTCGCCGGCGTCCAGCACGTCGGTCAGTGTCCCGCCGCGGGCCCACACGTGCATCGGCCGCACCAGCCCGAGATCCACCGGCTGAGCCCGGCGCACCCGGTGCTCACGCTCCAACGACTCCAGGTGCCGGGAGATTCGCCGAGTAGCGTGCACCGCCAGCGCCAGCGGGCCGTCCGGAGGTCCGGGCGGCATCGGGAGCTCACCGGTGTCGTCGGAGCGGGAGGCGAAGACCACGATCGAGACCACTGCAGCGAGCCCCGCAGGATCGAGGTCCGCCCAGGCGTCCTGACGCAGGCACTCGGCCAGCACCAGGTCCTTCTCGCAGTACAACCGCCGCAACCACTCCCCCTGCGGGGTCACCTGCAGCCCGTCACCGTCACCGCTCAGGTAACCCAGCTCGCTGAGCAGCTGGCACACCCGGTCGAAGTCCCTGGCGATCGAGGAGGTGCGGCCCTCGATCCGGCGCATCAGCTGGGCGTGCTCAGCGGCCAGCTTCTCCCGTCGTCGAGCCCAGCGCAGGTGCTCCTCGCGGTCGGCGCAGCCGTGGCACGGGTGGTGCCGGAGGCGTTCCCGCAGGCTGGTCAGCTCACCGTCGGTGCCCGCTGCGCTCGGCGGGCGGGACGCCGACTCCGGTTCGGCAGCCCCGAGCGCGTTGCGCAGCGAGGCGGCCAGGTCCCGCCGCTCCTGCGGCCGCCTGGGGTTCACGTGCTTGCCGATGCGGATGTGCCCCCACCGGTCGGTGCCGTAGGGCAGGTCCGCAGCCGTCAACCTCGCCTGCCGCGCCTCGGTGGTCAGCACGTGCAGCAGCGGCCCCTCCAGCCCGGGGTCCTCCGGGGTGGTGAGCACCAGCGCGAACCCGGCGCGTCGCCCGTGCGGGATCTGGATCACGTCCCCGCGGCGCAGCGAACGCACCAGGTCTGTGGTGGCCTGCCGGGCGGCATGAGAGCGTTCCTTGGCCAGCTCCTTCTCCCGGGCGGAGATCTGCGTGCGCAGCTCCAGGTACTCCTCGATGTCTCCCAGGTGGCAGGTCATCGCCTCGGCGTACCCCTCCAGCGCCTCGGTCATCGAACGCGCCTGGCGGGCCAGCCCGACCACCGACCGGTCCGCCTGGAACTGGGCGAAGGAGGTCTCCAACGTCTCCCGCGCCCGGCTGAACCCGGTGGTGGCGATCAGGTTGACGGCCATGTTGTAGGTCGGGTGGAAGCTGGACCGGAGCGGGTAGGTGCGGCGGCTGGCCAGTCCCGCCACCGCTACCGGATCGATCCCGCTGGAGTAGAGCACGACGGCGTGGCCCTCCACGTCGATGCCGCGCCGCCCGGCCCGCCCGGTCAGCTGGGTGTACTCCCCCGGGGTGATGTCCGCGTGCCCGCGACCGTCCCACTTGGTCAGCTTCTCCAGCACCACCGACCGGGCCGGCATGTTGATGCCCAGAGCCAGCGTCTCGGTGGCGAAGACCACCTTGATCAGCCCGGCGGCGAAGAGTGCCTCCACGGTCTCCTTGAACACCGGCAGCAGGCCGGCGTGGTGCGCCGCCACCCCCGCCAGCAGTGCCTCACGCCACTTCCAGAAGTCCAGCACCCCCAGGTCCTCCCGGGGCAGGTCGGCGCTGCGGCGCTCCACCTCCTCGGCGATCTCCCGGCGCTCGGCTTCGGTGGTCAGCGTGATGCCGTGCGCGAGCACCTGGTCGGCGGCAGCCTCGCAGCCGGCGCGGGAGAAGATGAACACGATCGCCGGCAGCAGGCCGGCACGGTCGAGCCGGTCCACCACCATCGGCCGCGGCGGGGTGCGCACGATCCGGTGCCGGCGCATCGGTGGTCTGGCCCGCCCGCGACCCCGGCGCCCGCCCGTGGGGGCGCGGTTCACGCTGCGCTCCGCGGACCGGATCGCCTCCACCAGGTCCGGGCTGATCGGCGGGTTGGTGCCCGGGCGGGTCGGGTCCACCCGGGAGGAGTACAGGTCGAGCACCTCCCGCCCCACCATCACGTGCTGCCACAGCGGCACCGGCCGCACCTCGGAGACCACCACGGCGGTGTCACCACGCACCTCGGTGAGCCAGTCGCCGAACTCTTCGGCGTTGGACACCGTCGCCGACAACGAGACCAGGTGCACGTCGTCAGCCAGGTGCAGGATGACCTCTTCCCACACCGGCCCACGGAACCGGTCGGCGAGGTAGTGCACCTCGTCCATCACCACATAGCCCAGGCCCCTCAGCGTGGCCGAGGAGCTGTACAGCATGTTCCGTAGCACCTCGGTGGTCATCACCACCACCGGTGCCTCACCGTTGATGGTGACGTCGCCGGTGAGCAGACCCACGTTCGCGGCCCCGTGCACCTCGCGCAGGTCGGAGTACTTCTGGTTGCTCAGCGCCTTGATCGGGGTGGTGTAGAACGCCTTCCGGCCGGTGGCCAGCGCCAGCGCGATGGCGAACTCCCCCACCACGGTCTTGCCAGCACCGGTGGGCGCGGCGACCAGCACGTCCCGGTCGGCCTGCACCGCCTCGCAGGCCTGCACCTGGAAGTCGTCCAGCTCGAAGTCCAACGCCTCGCGGAACTGGCCCCACGGGGTCCGGGCCTCCGCCTGGCGACGGGTGAATGCGGCATACCGTTCGGCGGGTGAGGACATACCCCCCAGCCTAGGTCTGCGGCGTGAGCAGCCGCAGCGCCCCAGGTCGCAGGCGCGCCCGGAGCGGCAACCGACCGAGCAGCTCACCGTCGGCGTAGACCGGTGGGGGACGCCGTCGACCGAGCAACGGCTCCAGCACCACCTCCCGGGCGCGCAGCACCTCCACCCGGGCCGAGCGCACGTGCGTACCCCGGTAGAGCGTGGGGAACAACCGCATCAGCTGCGCCCTGCCCATGGCGTGGCCGATCACCACGTCCATCCAGCCGTCGTCCATCTGCGCGTCCGGGGCGATCCGCATGCCACCACCGAAGCTGGGGGCGTTCGCCAGGGCCACCAGCGAGGCCTCCTGCTCGCGCACCACACCGTCGATGGTCAGCCGGTACCCGTAGGGCTGGAAGACGCTCAGCTCAGCGACGGTGCCGCGCACGTACCGGCCGCCGCCGCGGGGCCACCGGTAGGCGTTCGCCCGGTGATTCACCGCGGCATCGATCCCGGCGGAGAGCACGCACGCGGTCCACTCCACCGCGGTCGGGTCCTCCAGCTCGTCCGGCTCGAGCGCCGCGCTACCAGCGGCGCTACCGCCGGCGTCGGCATCCTCAGCACCGGGAGCGTGCACCCGGGTGGCGATCGCATCCACCACCCGCGGCGCACCGTGCAGCGCGCCGAGCAGGTCGGTCACCGCCTGGTGCACATCATGCTCTGCCAGGCCCAGAGTGCGGGCGAGGTCGTTGCCGCTGCCGAACGGGACGATGCCCAGCGGCACCGTCGTCCCGGCGACCACGTTCACGCCCAGGTGCACCATCCCGTCCCCGCCGACCACCACCAGCGCGTCCAGCTCCCACAGGGCGTCCCGTCCACGGGCGAGCGCCTCGGCGGCAGTGCTTGCGCTGAGGTCGATCACCTCGTGCCCGCTGCGGCCGAGCAAGGCGAGGGTGTCCCGGCCGCCGTCGTCGGCGCGCCCGTGCCCGGCGGTCGGGTTGATCAGCACGCCCAGTCGGCTCATGCGGCCCAGACTAGCCAGGTAGCCGGCGCCAACGTCACGAGGATCCGGGCACCGGTGCCCGGATCCTCGTGACCTTGTGGGAGCCGGTGTCTACTCGCCCGCGGCGCGCAGCTTCTTCGCCACCCGGCGGTCGTTCAGCAGACAGAGGCCCACAGCGGCGAAGTACAGCGCCACGATCGGCAGCGACATCATGATGAACGTCACCGCATCGGCCGTGGGCGTGGCCAGCGCGGCGAGCACGACGATGATGATCACCGCCCAGCGCCAGCCCTTCAGCCAGGTGATGCCCTTCACCAGGCCGAGGAAGTTCAGCAGCACCAGGATCAGCGGCAGCATGAACGCGAAGCCGAAGATCAGCAGGAACTGCATCACGAACTTCAGGTACGTGGTGACGTCGATCAGCGCCGAGGACGTCTCCCCGTCCGGCACGAACTGGGTGAGCAGCAGGAAGGTGTTCGGCAGCGCCGTCCAGGCCATGAAGATCCCACCAGCGAACAACGGCACACCGGCGCCGATCACCACGATCGCCCACTTGCGTTCGTTGCGCTTCAAGCCTGGGGCCAGGAAGGCCCACAGCTGGTAGATCCACCAGGGACTGCTCACCAGCAGCCCGAGGAACGCGGCCACCCGCAGCTTGATGTCGAAGCTGGCCGCCACGTTGGAGAAGTTCAGGGTCGCGTCGATACCGCGTTCCCGCAGGTCGGCGACCGGGACCTGGAGCAGCTCATAGACGGGGTCGTAGAGGAACCAGCCAACGATGGCGCCGACGAGGATGCCCGCGCACGCCAGCATCAGACGCTTGCGGAGCTCACGGAGATGGTCCCCGAGAGGCATCCTCCCCTCGGGGTTGGAACGTGAGACCACTGCCGTCAGGTAGTGGTGGTGTCGTTACGCTGCTCCGGGGTCGGCTGGGGTGCCTCGGTGGGCTGGGCGTCAGCTGCCGACTGGGGTGCCTGGTTGGGCTGTGCGGGCGGAGCCTGCTGGGGCTGGGCCTGCTGGGGCTGGGCCTGCTGGGCCTGCGAGGTGGACTGCTGCGGAGTGGCCGTCTGGTCCTCGTGCAGCACTGTCTTCGCGTCGGACAGGTCAGTGTCGTCCTGCAGCTCCTTGATCTCCTTCTTGAAGACCTTGAGCGACTTGCCGACATTGCCGGCGATGTCCGGCAACCGGCTCGCGCCGAAGAGCAGCAGCACCAGCCCGATAATCACGATCCAAAAGACTGGATTCTTCAGCATCTGCATTTCCTCCGTGAAATCCCGTGGCCGTCGACGTTCAGAACGGCAGCCCGATCGCCCGCCACCGTTCTAGCGTACGCGATCGGCGGGCACGAACTCGCGCTGCGCGGGCAGCCAGATTGTCCCGTCGGCGTTGCCGCCAGGCCTCCCGCTGCGCCTCGGAAGCACTCAGGTGCGGGGTGAACGTCTGGGAGCGCACCTGTTCGTCCAGCTCCGCCATGGTGGCCTCCAGGTGCTCGAACACCTGGCTGCTGCGGCTCACCTGCGCCATCAGTGCCTTGAAGTGACGCCACAGGTGCAGGGCGAGCAGCACGGCGCAGGCGACCGCACCGAGCACGAGCACCGTCCACACCGCGAACCACACCATGGCATCAGCCTAACGGTGGCAGCGGGCTCGTCTCGTCCGCCTCGTCCAGACCGGCCGCCTGGTAGGCGCCCAGCGCGGCGCGGGCGCGCTCGGCGATCCCGGTGGCCACGTCCGCAGGTTCCACTGCGAGCACGTCCTCTGCGATGCCGAGCACCAGGTGGTGCAACCAGGCCAGGTCCAGCACCGCCAGCTCGACGGCGAAGCTCGCCTCACCGGTGTCGCTCACCGCGGTCACCGGGTACTGTTCGGCGACCCACCGGGCCGGGGAGGCAAGCACCAGCCGCACCTGCCAGGGTGCCTCGGTCAGCTCGGGCTCGGTGTCGGACCTCAGCGGCACCTCCGGGTGCTCCGCCGCCGGCACACCGGCCTGGGTGAGCTCCAGGATGCGGTCCAGCCGGAACTGCCGCACGGCCTGGGCCCGGTAGCACCAGCCCACCAGCAGCCACCGCGTGCCGTCGGTGAGCAGCTGCAGCGGGTCCACGTCCCGCTCGCTCACCACGTCGGCTGCGGAGACGTACCGCAGGTGCAGCCGCTGACCGGCGACCAGCGCCGCCCGGATCGCGGTGAGGCGCTCGGCCACCAGCTCGCCAGCCTCGTCGGGGCCGGCCACCCGCACTGCTTCGGCGGACCGGGCGGCGGCCCCGGCAGCCTCGGTGAGCTTGTCCATCGCCGAGGTGAGCACCGGGTCGGTGGCCAGCCCCGGGGTGACCTGCAGCGAACGCAGCGCGGTGAGCAGGGCCACCGCCTCCTGCGCGCCCAGCCGCAGCGGACGGTTCATCCCGCGGGCCTGGGTGAGGGTGAGGATGTTGCGTTCCCGGTCGTCGGCGGAGAAGTCGATCAGGTCGTCCGGCAGGTAGCCGGGGGTGCCGGAGACCCACAGCGTGCTCACGTCCTGCAGCACCCGGCCGGTGCTGATCCCGAAGTGCTCGGCCACGTCCTCCACCGGCACGCCCGGGTGGGCGTCGAGATAGGTGATCAGGGCGAGCATCTGCACCACCCGGTCACCTGCGGTCTCAGCCATCAGCCCTCCCCTCCCAGCAAGGCGGCGGCGCGCAGGCGGCGCAGCACGGCCGCACGCAGCTCCGGTGGGTCCAGCACCACCACCGCGTCCCCGTAGCCGGCCAGCTCCTCGGCGAACCGCTCGGTGTCGGTGGTCTCCAACCGGTAGGTCTCCCGACCGTCGATACCGTCGGCGTCCGCTGCAGGCTCACCTCGGGACCGCAACGCCGAGGCCCGTTCGGGCGCCAGGGCCAGGGTGACCGCCGTCGGTGGGCTGTCCGCAGGTTCAGTCTGGTCCGCAGCGGGGATCTGCACCTCGCCGACCTGCCCGACCCGGCGCACCCTGCCCACGATCCGGGACAACCGGAACTGGCGCTGCCCCTGCCGGGCGGTGTCGAACCCGACCAGGTACCAGCCCCGGTCCTTGGCGAACAGTCGCCACGGTTCCACTGTGCGTGCCTCGGTGCTGCCGGTGCTCGCGGCACGATAGGTGAACCGCACGGTGATCCGGTCCTCGATCGCCTCCAGCAGGTCCGCGAACGCGGCGTCCGGTCCGCGCACCCGTAGCGACAGGCCTGCGAACTGTCCTGGATCCGCCGCGTCGCTGACAGCGCGCAGCTTCGTCAGTCCCCGCCGGGAGTCCGCCGCGAAGGACGAGTCCTGCCAGACCTGCGCGGCCAGGGAGAGCACACCGATCTCCGCCGCGGTGAAGTCGACCGGTGGGAGCTCGTACTCCGTGGTGTCGATCCGGTAGCCGACGTCGTCCTCGTGCGCGGAGTCGGTGAGCGTGACCACTGGCAGTCCGAGGGCACGCAGCTGGTCCTTGTCGCGCTCGAACATCCGGTCGAACGCCTCGTCGGAGGTGGCGTCCGCATAACCGTTCACCGACGCTCGGATCTCTGCTTTGGTCATCCGGTGCCGGGTGTGCGTGAGCGCGATCACCAGGTCGAGCAGGCGTTCGGCCGCGGGGACGCGCTCAACCATCAGCGCTCCCCGTGCACGAGCGCCACATCGGGTGGTTCCGGCACGCCGGGGCCGTCGGCATCCCGTCTCCCGGCACGGCCTGCACCCTCCTCACGCTCATGGCCACCAGGCTAGTGGCGATAGGTTGCCCATGTGATGACTTGGCGACACGGCGTGGTCCGCTCCCTCGGCCGGTCCTGGACCGGCGCGCAGGAGCTCACCGTCCAGCTGCTCGGCGACGACGAACCGCTCGAGGTGCGGGCGCTCGCCTACCCGGACCTGGTGGGGGTGCCCTCCCCTGGTGAGCGAGTGCTGCTGAACACCACCGCTCAGCAGCGTGGGCTGGGCACCGGCGGGTACGCCCTGGTGGTGGCCCGGCCGGACCACCTGCCCAACGACCCGCCGGCCGGGCCCGGGCACATCGTCAAGGCCCGGTACACACCCCAGCAGATGATGGTGCTCGGAGTGGACGAGCAGGAGTCACCGCACCACGAGCTGCTCCGGGAGGCGGACGACCTGGCCGGGATGCCGGTGGTGGTGGCCGACCTGCACTCGGCGGTGCCCGCAGTGCTCGCCGGGATCCGGGCGGAGGCCGCGCACCGGGGCAGGGAGCTGTCCGTGGCGTACGTGATGACCGACGGCGGAGCGTTGCCGGCCTGGTTCTCCCGCACCGTGGCAGGGTTGCGCCAGTCCGGGTGGCTCACGGCCACGATCACCACCGGGCAGGCCTATGGCGGTGACCTGGAGGCGGTGACCGTGCACTCCGGGCTGCTTGCTGCGCACCTGGTCGCCCGGGCCGACCTGGTGGTGCTGGCGCAGGGCCCCGGGAATGCCGGCACCGGCACCCGGTGGGGATTCTCCGGGGTCGCTGCCGGGGAGGCGTTGAACGCGGCGGCGGTGCTCGCCGGCCGCCCGGTGGCGAGTCTGCGGATCTCCGGCGCGGACCGACGCGGTCGCCACTACGGCATCTCCCACCACAGCCTCACCACGATCGGGCGAGTGGCCCTCGCCCCGGTGGACGTCGTCGTCCCGGAGCTGGACGGTGAGCTCGGCGCCCGGGTGACCGAGCAGGCCCACAGCCTCGGTGCCGCGGAGCGAGCACGTGGCCTCGGCGTTCGGCACCGGCTGGTGCAGGTGCCCACCACGGGACTGGCCCGCGCCCTGGCCGGCTCCCCGGTGCCGCTGAGCACGATGGGTCGTAGCCTCGCCGAGGACCCCGCCCCGTTCCTATCCGCTGCCGCTGCCGGTGTCCATGCCGCCCGGCTCGTACTGGGCGACCAGAGTAGCCAGCCGGCGTGAAGCGGCCCGGGCGCGCGCGCCGTCCACGCGTTGGATGGCCATCACCGGGAACACGTGACCGTCCGCGAGGTCCAGCAGCACCCAGTCCCGCTCCCCGAAGCGCACGTTGACGATCTGTGCCCACTCCAGGTCCGCACCCCGGATGATGTTGCGTACCCGTAGCCCTTCCGCGCTGGGCACCGCCCGCACGCTGCCCATCAGATACAGGAAAGCACTGATCAGCACGGCCAGCGTGACCACGCCCACCTGGTAGGACAGCGGCGGGTGTTCCAGCCGCTGGATCATCACCACGAACGCCACAGCGCCGCCCAGGAGCCAGACGATCAGCACGAACGAGACGATCCGCGTGGCCAGCGGCCGGAACGGCGCGTACAGGTCGGCCGGGCCGGTCGGCTCCTCGGGGTGGTACGCGGCAGGCGTCAACGAAACCTCGTCAGAGCCGGCTCGCGTGGATGGTGGTGACGATGATCGCTCGTGCACCCAGCCCGTAGAGCTGGTCCATGATCGGGTTGGTCCGCCGCCGCGGGACCATCGCCCGGACCGCCACCCAGCCACGGTCGTGCAGCGGGGAGACGGTCGGCGACTCCAGGCCCGGGGTGACGGCCACGCAGGCGTTCACGTGCTCCACCGGGCAGTCGTAGTCCATCAGGACGTACTCGTGCGCCACCAGCACCCCGTTCAGCCGCCGGTCCAGCACGTCCAGACCCGGCTTGGGTTCACCGACCGGCCGGATCAGCACCGCTTCGGAGCGCAGGATCGGTTCGCCGAACACCTCCAGCCCGGCGGCGCGCAGCGTGCTGCCGGTCTCCACCACGTCGGCGACCAGGTCCGCGACCCCGAGCTGCACCGTGGACTCGATCGCTCCGTCCAGGCGGACCACGTGCGCATCGATGCCGTGGTCGGCCAGGTGCCGGCGCACCACCACCTCGTACGAGGTGGCCACCCGCTTGCCCGCGATGTCGGCAAGGTCGGTCATCGTGCCGGCCGGGGCGGCGTAGTGGAACGTGGAGTAGGCGAAGCCGAGCGCTCGGTGCTCCACGGCCTCCACCCCGGAGTCCACCAGCAGGTCACGGCCGGTGATCCCGGCGTCGACCACCCCTTCACCCACGTACACCGCGATGTCCCGCGGCCGGAGGAAGAAGAACTCCACCTCGTTGTCCACGTCCGACAGGACGAGCTCACGGCCGTCCCGGCGTTGCCGGTAGCCGGCCTCGCGGAGCATCTGGCTGGCGGGTTCGGACAGGGCGCCCTTGTTGGGCACGGCGATTCGAAGCACGGGGTTCCTTCTCGGCTCTCCGGGCGTCAGCTGGCGTCCGGGCTGTGGTTCAGGTGTGGGACGGGCTCAGGTGGTCACAGGTGGGCGTAGACGTCTTCGAGGCTCAGACCGCGGGCGATCATCATCACCTGCAGGTGGTAGAGCAGCTGGGAGATCTCCTCGGCGGCCTCCGCATCGCTCTGGTACTCGGCGGCCATCCAGACCTCTGCCGCCTCTTCGACGATCTTCTTGCCGATGGCATGGATGCCGGCGTCCAGCTCCGCCACCGTGCCCGACCCCTCGGGGCGGGTCTGTGCCTTGTGCTGCAGCTCGGCAAACAGGTCCTCGAACGTCTTCACGCTGGAGAGCCTACTCGGCTCCGGTCAGCGCATCGGTGTACGCCTCGTCTGCTGGGACTGGTTGGTCGGTCAGACCGGCGTCGGCGAGGAACGCCGACATCTCCTCCCAGGGGCCGGTGTGCTGGCCGAAGGGTGTGCTCAGGTCGCCGTACAGGGGAACTGTCGCCTGCATCGTGGCGGACATGATCGAGCGCTGCTCCTCGGAGACTGTGCCAGGCATCGCCTCCGCGGCTGCCTCGACCCCGGCCTCCGGATCGGCGACGATGTCGGCGACCGCTCGGCCGACGGCTTGCACCACCGCGCGCAGCGCGTCCGGGCTGCTGGTCAGCAGCTCGTCGGTGGTGCCCAGACCGATCCCGACCAGCGGCACCTCTCCCAGCGGTACTGCGCGCACTGGTAGGCCGGTGGCGGCGAACTGCGGGACATCGTTGTTGCTGTAGCCCATCACCGCGTCCACGTGCCCTTCGCTGAGTGCGTCCTGCTGGGTGAATCCGATGTACTCCACCTGCACGTCGTCCTCGGTGAGGTTCGCGGCCTGCAGCATGGCGAGCAGTCCGAAGTAGGTCTCCCCGAACGGCCCCGGCACGCCCACAGTGTGCCCTTCGAGGTCTGCGGGCTCGGTGATCGGTGAGTCCTCGGGCACGATCAGGGCCACCGGGTAGCTGGTGTAGACCGTGGCGATGTCCACCACCGGGACGTCCTGGTCGCGCGCCTGCATCATCTCGTCGCCGCCGGCCACCACCACGTCCTCGGTGCCGCTGGTCAGTGCCCCGAACAGGTCCTCGGACTCGCCGTGATGGCGCAGCGTGACGTTCACGCCGGCGTCGGCGAAGTAGCCGTTCTGCTCGGCCAGGTAGAACGGTGCGAACTGCACGTTCGGCACGTAGGTCAGCCCGAGGGTGAGCTGCGGGAGATCACCATCCCCGCTGCCCCCGTCACCGTCGTCACCGGCAGTGCAGCCGGCCAGCACCACCAGACTCGCGGTCGCTGTCACCGCCGCGATCATCTCTCGTCGGGTCACCACCATCGCACTCGCCTCTCCAGAGCTCTCATCAGCAGGTAGATCCCGACCGCGGACGCGGCCAGGACGATGAGGGTGGCGAACATTCCTTCGGTGTCCGAGCGGTCCCGGTAGACCGAGAGCAGCAACCCGAGGCCCTGCCCGCCCATCACGAACTCCCCCACCACCGCACCGGTGATCGACAGGACGAACCCGTTACGTATCCCGGCCAGCAGTGACGGCAGCGCCAGCGGCGCCTCGATGGACACCAACCGCCGCCAGCTGCCGGCACCATCGAGCTGTGCCGCGCCGATGATGTCGGCGTCCAGCGTCGTCAGGCCGAGCTGGGTGTTGACGAAGATCGGGAAGAACACCAGCAGAGCGCACAGCAGTGCGATCGGGAGCTGGCCGTAGCCGAACCAGAGCACGATCAGCGGGGCCAGGGCCACCGCCGGGATTGCCTGCGATGCGGCCAGGTACGGTCCGATCGCCCGGTTCGCCCAGTCGGAATGTGCCACCAGATAGCCCAACGGCAGAGCGACCAGGAGGCCGAGCAGGCACCCCAGGAGGCTCTCGGTGAGGGTGATGAGGGCGTAGCCGAGGATGCCGTCGGTCAGCTCGAGGGCGAGCCGGCCGGCGAGATCGTTCGGCGCGGGCAGCACCCGGGGCGGAACGGCAAGGCTCACCGCCTGCCACAGCAGGATCACGATGACGGCGAAGATCACCGGGGCGGCGATGGTCGCCCGCCGCGTGGCTGCTCGCTGCATCGGCCTGCGTTCCCTTCCCCAGGTGCACACCCGGGGTCAGGACGGCGCACGGTGCGAGCCGTCCCTCGGCGCCAGGGGGTCCCGACGCCGCGTGCTACCTCCCATCCGGACTTTCACCGTCGGTCCTGGAGTTTCACCAGATCAACCGACCACCGAGGTGGCCGGGTCGCGGACTGTCACCGCCGGTTCGGACTTTCACCGACCCCGGAGCACGTTGGACTCTGCTGCCAGTATCGCACAGCAGGTCCTCCGGAGGCGGGCACGAACCTGTCATCCGGACCACACTGCGGCCCATCCGCACCACCCTGCGGCCGATCCGCACCACACTGCGGCGTCCTCGCCGCGGCTGCTCAGTCCCGGTAGGCGGCGGTGGCCAGCTCGCGCAGTGCCTGGATCTCGGCGTTCGGGTCCTCGGCGGTGTAGACCGCAGACCCGGCGACGATCATGTTCGCGCCGGCGGCCGCGGCCTCGCCGATCGTGTCTCTGGACACTCCGCCGTCCACCTGCACCCAGATGTCCCGGCCCAGTGCGGTGATCGCGTCCCGGGTGCGGCGGATCTTCGGCAGTGTGCCGGTGATGAAGGACTGCCCGCCGAACCCTGGCTCCACGGTCATCACCAGAACCATGTCGAACTCCGGAAGCAGGTCCAGGTAGGCCTCCACCCCGGTCGCAGGGCGCAGGGCGATCGCAGCGCGTGCGCCGAGGTGGCGCAGCTCTCGGGCCAGCCGCACCGGGGCGGTCGAGGCCTCCGCGTGGAAGGTGACCGACGCGGCTCCTGCTTCGGCGTAGGCGGGTGCCCAGGTGTCCGGGTCCTCGATCATCAGGTGCACGTCGGTGGGCAGCGCGGTGCTGGTGATCACCTTCTCCACCACCGGGAGGCCAAAGGTCAGGTTCGGCACGAAGTGGTTGTCCATCACATCCAGGTGCACGTAGTCGGCAGCACCGATCCGGCCGACCTCGCCGGCCAGGTTCGACAGGTCCGAGTTCAGCACGCTCGGGGAGATCAGGATCGCCATGGGGCCGAGCATACTGGCCTGTGCCTGTGCCTGTGCCTGTGCCTGTGCCGGTGGCGCGGCTGCGTCCCGGTGCGGCTACTCCCCCGTGCGCCGCAGCACTGCGCAGAACATCGCGTCCGTGCCATGCCGGTGCGGCCAGAGCTGCAGGTATGGGCCCTGCTGGTCGGTCAGCGGCGTGGTGGTCACCCCAGCCGCGATCTCGACGGCGTCGAGCACGTCGGCGGTGCCGGTGCGCTTGAGCACGTCCTCGACCACCAGGCGGGTCTCGGCCAGGTGCGGGGAGCAGGTGATATAGGTGACCACTCCCCCGGGCCGGACCGCCGCCAACGCGGAGGTGAGCAGCTCTCGCTGCAGCACCCCCAGCTCAGCGAGGTCGGCGGTCTGCCGTCGCCAGCGGGCCTCGGGTCGGCGGCGCAGCGCACCCAGCCCGGTGCAGGGAACGTCGACCAGCGCCCGGTCGAAGTGTCCCGGCAGCTCGACGCCGACCTCTCGCCCGTCGCCGGTGCGCACCGTCAGCCCGGGGAGCTTCTCCCGCACCGCCGCGGTAGAGCTGCGGACCAGCTGGGTCCGGTGCTCGGCCACCTCGTTGGCGAGCAGCTCACCGCTGCTGTCCCGCTCAGCGAGCAGGGCACCGAAGAGAGCGGCCTTGCCGCCCGGGCCGGCGCAGAGGTCGAGCCAGGTGCGGTCGCTGCCGGTCACCGGAGCCGCGGCCGCGACCAGGGTGACCAGCTGGCTGCCCTCGTCCTGGATCCCGGCACGAGCCTCCCGTACTGCCGGGATGGAGTGCGGGTCACCGGCGCTGAGCACCTGCGCGGTCGTGGTCCAGCGGCCTGGTTCGGTGCCGTGGATCTCGTCCGGCTCCACCAGCCCTGGCCGGAGCACCAGGTGCACTGCCGGGGAGGAGTTGTTCGCTTGCATCAGCTCGGGCAGGTCGTCGGCGCCCGCCGGCGTCTCGGCCAATGCTTGCCGGAATGCGCGAACGATCCATGCCGGATGCGAGCCAGTGACCGCGAGGCGCTGCGTCTCGTCGTCAACGGTGGCGCCGATCTGCACCAACCAGGTGTCAAGGTCCTGGGCGGTGACCTTGCGTAGCACGGCATTGACGAACTGTGCGGGTCCGGCGCCGATCGCCTCCCGAGCCAGGCCCACGGTCGCGGACACGGCGGCGTGGTCCGGCACCCGCATGCCCAGCAGCTGGTGCACACCGAGCCGGAGGGTGTCCAGCACCGGCGCATCGATGCTGCTCACGCCTCGATCGGCGACGGTGTCGATCACCGCGTCGTAGCGGCCGCGCAGCCGTAGCGTGCCGTAGGCCAGCTCGGTGGCGAACGCCGCGTCCCGACCGGTGATCCGGCGCTCCCGGAGCATCGGCGGCAGCACCAGGTTCGCGTAGGCATCACTCTGGTCTACAGCACGCAGAGCATCCCAGGCGGCACGACGGGCGGGATCCGCGCTGCGCACCCGCTCCCGGGGTGCCTGCCTGCTGCGCGGCGGGCGGCGATCCTGCTCGGCGCCGGGGCGGCGGCCCGTCCCGCGCCGCGCAGCGTGGTCCCCTCGACGTCCCCCCGGGCTCTGGCGAGGGGGCCGGCCCCCGCCGCGTGCACGGTCCCGGTCGCCGTGGCCGCGCGATCCAGGTGCGCTCACCGAGCCACCTCTGCTCCGCCGTCGAACGCCGCTCCGTGCTCCAGGCGTGCTCCGCGTGCCCAGTCTGTGGCCGCCATCCAGCCCTTGCCAGGAGGCGCCACCCGATCCAGCAGCACGGGGTGCGTGCCGGTGCCCACCAGCACCGACCCGTCGCTGGCACAGATCTCTCCTGGGGCCAACGTCCGTTCTTCTGCCGACAGCTGCGCATCGCGCTGCGGGCGCACCGGCCCGAGCTTGAACCTGCTGCCGCCAAGCATCGTCCAGGCACCTGGCGCCGGGGTGCAGCCGCGGATCCGGCGGTCCACCACGTGCCCGGGCAGGTGCCAGTCCACCTGGGCGTCCGCACTGGTCAACCGTGGTGCGAGGCTCACTCCCTGGGTCGACTGGGGCGTCGGATCAGCGGCCCCTGCTTCGAGAGCGTCCAGAGTAGACACGAGCAGCGGAGCACCGGCGTGCGCCAGTCGGTCGAGCAGGTCGCCACTGGTGTCCCGGGCACGGATGGTCTCGGTCATCGTGCCCAGCACCGGTCCGGTGTCCAGGCCGGCCTCGATCTGGAACGTCGTCGCTCCGGTGATCTCCTCCCCGGCCATGATCGCATGCTGCACCGGGGCTGCCCCACGCCAGGCGGGCAGCAGCGAGAAGTGCAGGTTGATCCAGCCGTGCCGGGGCAGCTCGAGTGCGGGTGAGCGGACCAGTGCGCCGTAGGCGACCACGGCCACAACATCCGCCGCCAGCGTGTTCAGCTGCGTGAGCGTGGCCTCCTCGTGCGGGCGGTTGGAGGTGATCACCTGGACGCCGGCTGCTTCTGCGGCGCTGTGCACCGGGCTGGGCGTCAGCACCCGCTTGCGGCCCACAGGTGCCGGTGGCCGGGTGAGCACCCCGACCACGTCATGGCTGCTGGCCAGGAGCGCCTCGAGCGAAGGCACCGCCACTGCGGGCGTCCCCGCGAACAGAACTCGCATGCGCGCAAGTCTAGAAGCAGCCGTGGTCGCCCCGGTCGGCCGGTCAGCTGGTCGCGGGCAGTGCGACCCCGAGGCTGTGCAACCAGGAACGGGCGTCCGCCGCACCGACGAACACGTGCGCCTGCCACCCTGCGGCACGCGCAGCGGCCACGTTCGGTTCGGAATCGTCGAGGAACGCCGTCTGCTCGGGCACCAGGCGGAACCGCTCCTCGGCCAGCGCGAACACCTCCGGATCGGGCTTCGCCACCCCTTCCCGGCCGGAGACCAGCACCTCCGTGATGGTGCCGATGACCGGCGCTCCTGCCGCCGCATGGTGGAAGGTCTCCGCAGCCCAGTTCGTCAGCCCGACAGTGCGCACGCCGGCGTGGCGCACATCCTCGACCAGGGCGCTCATCCCCTCCACCGGTCCGGTGAGCGAACGGTGGTAGTCGCGTAGGTAGGTGTCGAGGTGGCGGACCTCGTCGCCCAGCTCCTCGGCCACCTCCGGTCGGATGTCCGCCCAGCGGGCACCGGCGTCCAGCCGCCGGTTCACGACGGCGAAGCCCACCTTCTCCAGGAGGTCCTCCGCTTGCTCAGGGCTCAGGTGATCGGCCCACACCCGGCGAGGGTCCCAGCCGACCAGTACCTGGCCAAAGTCGAACACCACGGTGTCGATCGCAGTCATAGCACCAGCCCATCACATGGTGCAGGACGGCGGACCACGCTGGCGCCGGGCGTGTCCCCGGGCGCCAGAGGCTGGCGTCCCGGCCTCGGCGGCCGGTCGGCGTGTCAGGTCAGCCGGTCCGGGTCCATCCGTACCCGGAGCGAACCCGCCTCCTTCCGGGCACTGCGGATCGCCTGCGCGTGCACGAGCGTGCGGGCCAGTGCCGGTCCATCATCTCGAGGTGCGCGGACGAGCAGCTGCACCTGCGCCTCCTCCCCGCGCTCGGCCTCAGTCAGCTGCACAGGACCGAGCTGCACGGCATCGCCTGGCAGCTCAAGACGGCGGGCGAACGCCCGCACCGCAGAAGCATCCCCGGTGATCGCCGCCATCCTGACCAGTGGCGGGAACTCCAGCTCCGCCCGTTCGTCCAGCTCCCGGTCGGCAAAACCCGCCGGGTCCCAGCGCACCAGCGCCTGCACCGGAACCGGGGCGCCATGACCAAGGAGCATCACTCGGTGCTGGGGCCGCACCAAGGCAGCCGCACGCATCCACCGGCGCAGCGCCTCTACACCAGCAGCCAGCTCCGGCCGAGAGGACAGCACGTTCGCATCCAGCAGCAGCCCGGCCGTGTAGCCACCCTCGGCCACCGGTTCGGCCCCCGGCGTGGCGACCACCAGCTGAGGTGAGCGGTCCACGCCCGGCAACACTCCGCCGTCGGCCCCAGACGTACGCACCACCACACCGGGAAAGGCGCGACCCAGCTCTTCAGCTGTGCGCTGCGACCCGACGCGCACCGCCCGCAGACCGGTGTGCTCGCACTCCGGGCAACGCCAGTCCAGCTGCGGTCGAGCGCACCAGGAGCAGCTGGCACCGCCGCCGCCACGTTCCAGCGCGAGCGGACCGTGGCAGTGGGTGCAACGCGCGGGTGTGCGGCAGTGCGCACAGGCCACCACCGGCAGGTAGCCGGCACGAGGCACCTGGACAAGTACCGGTCCGCCCTCCAGGGCAGCACGGAGCATCCTGATCGCCACACCCGGAACCCGCGCCCGTCCGGCCGCGCCCTCCCGATCAAGATCGACGTCCGAAGGGGCCTGCACCCGTGGTGCGTGCTCGCGGACGACAGCGCGCGGTGCCTGGAGCGCACGGGCCCAGCCGTCGCGCACCAACAGCTGCGACTCCGGTGTGCGTACGAACCCGCCGAACAGTGCGGCTGCACCGGTCAGGTTCGCCCGCAGTGCGAGCACCTCCCGGATGTGCGGGTAGGGAGCGCGCGGCTCGACGTGCAGGTCGTCACCGTCGTCCCAGCACACCACCAGCCCGAGCTGTCCCACCGGTGCGAACGCGGCCGAGCGGGTGCCGATCACCACTCTGGTCTGCCCGGTGAGAGCTAGCAGGAACCGGCGATACCGGGCTGCCCGTCCCTGTTCCGCGGTGAGCACCACGTGCTCGAGGCCGGAGCTGGACATCACCTCGTGCAAGGCGTCCACGTCGCGCTGATCGGGTAGGCAGACCACGACGGTGCGGCCACTGAGGACTGTGGCAGCGGCGGCAGCGGTGATCGCGTACGCCCAGTGGGCCCCGGAGGCTGGCTGCGGCTCACCTGCTGAGCTGTCCACGCTCTGGTCACCGACAGGGCCGTTGACGCTCTGGTCACCGACAGGGCCGGTCGGCAGTGCACACCACACGGCCCGGGGTGCGTCGCCCGCCTGCAGCCGGCGGAGGAAGGCCGCGCCGCCAGGGTAGGGAGCCCAAGGTTCCGGGGAGAGTGTGGTTGTCGGTCCGGCAGCTGGATCTGGAAGAGTGCCGGGATCCTCGCGCCACTCCGGCGCGGCGACGGACGGCTTGTCGAACACGGACTTCTCGGTCTGCGCGTGCCGGGGCGGTACAGCCAGCCGGAGCACGTCCATCGTGGTGCCGGCATAGCGGGCTGCCACCTCACGAGCGAGGTCCAGCACGGGGGCGGTGAGCACCGGGACGTCCGAGACGACTCGCCGCAGCGGCGCCAGCGTGCCTCCATGTGTGGAACGCGCTGTGCGGGAGATGACGAAACCGTCTCGTTCCACCCCGGCGAACCGCACCTTCACCCGCACCCCGGGCCTGACCTGGTCCGTCTGCTGGGTCGGGATCGCGTAGTCGAAGGTGTGATCGAGGTGCGGCAGGGACACGTCCACCAGCACCTGCGCGACGCCGGCGACGTCGGATTCTGGACGGGGCGCACTGCGCACGTCCAGCAGGCTGGGCTGGTGGGTCTCGGTCACAGTGCTGATCTCATCACGAGGCACCGACGCCGTGCACACCGCATGTGGACATACGTCTCCCAGCGTTCTCTTCTGCAGGTCGATCACAGTCTTGTTTCGGCGAAAATCGATACCCAGTCGAAAAGTGCTATGGGCGGGCAGAGAATGCACCGAGCACACGCTCTAACGCCTCGTTGTCCACAGCCCCCTCGGGGGCAGGGACGCGGTGTGCTAGCGCCGACGGAGACTGGGAGGAGTCCACCGGGCGGCGGCGTCGAAGGCGTATCGGAACCGAGCCGGATGTCGGTGGTCTCACATAAACTATAAGCAGTGATCGAACAGCAGTACTAGATGAGAGGTGCTGGTCGATACGGGTCC
>Ga0209487_1000671_pt1 | contig 30453 bp, 37 predicted proteins | sample Poulit2012_FD_187524 | JGI IMG/M metagenome (GOLD analysis project Ga0209487, IMG submission 187524) | Agricultural soil microbial communities from Georgia to study Nitrogen management - Poultry litter 2012 (SPAdes) (version 2) | ecosystem: Environmental > Terrestrial > Soil > Agricultural land...
CTCGCGCGGCTGCCGCCGCGCTGGTGCGCTGACGCGCCCCTGGCCCCGCTGTCGCGGTGCCTCGTGGGTCCCGCGCGGCGCTGGCGCGCCGTCGCTCGGTGTGGGTGCCCTCGTGTCGGTCCGCGGCCCCGTCGGTGCGCTGACGCGCCCCTCGTGGGGCCGGGGTGGGTGCCGGGGTGGGGTGAGATGCTCGGTGCTCGTCCCTGCGGGGCTGGGAAGGGGGTTCGCGGCCGGTCCTCGTCGTGGGGTCCGCTGGTGTGCGCCTGGAGCGCTGGGAGCCCCTGTGCGGGCCTGGGAGCCCCCTCCCCTACCTCGGGGCGGCTCCGGCCATCCTCGGCGCGCTGTGTAGCCTCTCGCGGCTCCCTGGAGGGTTGCCCTGGCATCCGGCCGTCACTCCCCCGCGTGCCGCTGCTGCTAACCCTCTCCCCGCGCCGTCGCGCCAAATAGCGCTAGCACCCCCGCTAGCATCCCTGCTAGGACCCTCACCGAGCCACCGCCGGCCCTCCCCTGACCAGCACAAACACCCACACACCCCAGATTCGTTGTCCCCCCAACGTCAAGCGCGCGCTGGGAGAGTGAGTGAAGGTTCCCCCTGGGTCCAGGCCCCGGGGATGCGTCACGGCCCCTAGGCGCTGCGGAATCATCCGCGCGCCCCTGCGCGTGCCCCGAGCCCTCCACGGCCTTGCATGACCCCAGGGGCCCGTGACGGTCGCTTCTGCCGCGCTCGGCGGCGCACCGACGACGAAGGCCCCACCGGGTTTCCGGTGGGGCCCGCCTCCTCGTGGTCAGCCGGAGACGCTCAGCCGGGCCCGGAGCCGGTCGGCCTCGTCGTGCAAGCGGGCCAGCTTCGCGATGCGGGAGTCCGACGGCAGGCGGTGGGACAGCGGCGCGCACGCGGCGGCGCGGTCGGCGGCGGTGCCGTCTCGGAACGGGTCGAGGCGGTCAAGCTGAGCCTCCACCGCCTCCAGGCGGGCCTGGTCGTTGCGGCGGCGCTCCTCGCGCGCCGCTCGCGACTTCTCCGCCCGTGCCTCACGGTCGGCCAGCGCCTTGGTCAGGCGGCGGGCGGCGACGGTCTCGTGCCGCTTGCACAGCCACGGGCGAGCGGCGTCCCGCCCGCACACGCGGTCGGCCGATTCGATCCACGCCGCGCACTGCGCGGGGGTGCGGTCCAGGCGCAGCGCCACCATCGCCGCCAGGTCCTCGTCCTTGATGTTCATCCGGTCCTCCTGACCGTCGGGGCGGGCCCTCGTGGCCTCGCCTGTCCCCTCATCCTAGGGCCCTCTTTTAGGGCTCGTCAAGTCGTCGGCCGAATCTCCAGAGGGAGCCGGGCCGGGGCGGGACTTCACCCCACCCCGGCCCGGCCGGAGTCACTGGGAGAGCAGGTGCTCCAGCTCCTCCAGGCGCATCCGCAGCCAGGCGTGCCCGAGCAGCACGTCCTCGTCGGCGCGGTCGGGGCCCGCCAGCATCCCCCTCAGTGCCTCGCAGCTCTCCTCCATGTCCTCGCGGAACGCGGCCGAGAAGTCGGTTCGGCTGTACCCGCAGCGGCACTTGAAGCAGTCGTAGGACGCACGCGCCGCCTCCACGCCCGGGGCCGCATACCCGATGCCGACAGGGGAGGCCGTGCCGCAGCTCTTGCACACGTAGCCGTGCGCCTCGGTGGTGTCGGTGGTGGCGTTCATGTGGTCCTCCTGACCGTTGGGCGGGCCCTCGTGGCCTCGCCGGTCCCCTCATCCTAGGGCCCCCTTTTAGGGCTCGTCAAGCGCTCGACACACCAAGGGCCCCGGCTCAGTGCCGGGGCCCTTGTGAGGTGAGCCGATCAGGGGGCCGGGTTGGCCTCCGGGAGGTAGGCGCCGTCGGCAATCTCCTCGGTCCCCCCTCCCCACACCTCCAGCCAGTCACTAGGGACGCACCCGCATGAGCACTGAGCTGCGTTGAGGCGCGCCTTGTTGATGGCTCGCGCCTGGGTCCCGAGGAGGATGGTGAACCGCTCCCCGGTGGTGGGGTTCACGTACACGTCACCCTTCTGGACGGTCGAGCCGGGGGCTGCGTTGGTGGCGTTCATGTGGTCCTCCTGACCGTTGGGCGGGCCCTCGTGGCCTCGCCGGTCCCCTCATCCTAGGGCCCTCTTTTAGGGCCTGTCAAGCGTTGCTAGCAAAGCTGCTATCACGGGAGCTAGCATCGCATCTGCTAGTCGCTCGCGGACCACACACACAGGGGCCCCGCTGATGCTCAGCGGGGCCCCTGTGCGCGTGCCTACGGGCCATAGACGCCTTCACGCCCGGCCCACCACTGGGATTCGTACTCCTCGACGGTTGGGCGTCCATTGAGCATCCACCACTCGCACAACTCCTCGGAGGCGAAGTGCTCGGCTCGGCTCGCAGGGCCCATGAACAGGCTGTAGGGGTCCACCGCCTCGGCCCTGCCGCGCGCGTTCAGTAGCTCGCCGCGCAGCTCCTCGTGCGCTCTCGCGTAGACGGCGTGCCGGTAGAGCTCGAACTCCTCGCGCATGGCTCGGTAGGTGGCCATCGCGTCGGCCAGGATCGCGCTCACCGTCGGTCACCTCCGGGTACGCGCGCCGCCTGGAGGTAGCGCCCTCCGGTGCGCGGGTCGCACGTTCCGGGCACGAGGCGGTAGGTCCGCCCGCACGAGGCGCACGGCCAGGTTCCGGTCGTGGCGGGAACCTCGCGGTCCAGCAGCATCGGGCGGGTGAGTCGCGCGCCGCAGCACGGGGAGGTCTCGGCCAGCCGTGAGCGCAGCACCACGCGCTCGCCCTCGCCGGGGTGGGTGCGGGCCTCCAGCTCGCGGAGACGGTCGGTGACCATGCCCCAGCGGATGCCGCCCGTTCCGGGCACGGTCACGCCGTGGCGCGCCAGCGTAGCGCTCGTGCTCTCGTGCGGGGGGTGCCCGGTGCCTCGCGCGGCGTCCAGCTCGTGCAGGCGGGCGGCGAGTGCGGGGCGGGAGGGGGTGGCGGTGCCGTCGGCGGCGCGGGTGAGGATTCCGTGCCGCGCAAGGATCGCGGGGACGCTCTGGACGGTGGGGATGGTGGTGGTCATGGCTCGGTCCTCCTGACCGGCGGGGCGGGCCCTTGTGGCCTCGCCTGTCCGTGAATGCTGGGCCTGCCGTGGGGCCTAGCTCGCGCGCTAGCGCTGGGGGGGGGCGGGGCCCCGCTGGTGTCCAGCGGGGCCCCGGGGTGGGGTCAGCCGTTCGTGACCGTGGGTGGGGTGGCGGTGGCGGCGCGGCGGCGCTCCCAGTTCTGGCGGATCATCTGGCGCACCTCGTCGTCGGTGAGTGCAGCGCCCATGTCGCCGTCGGCCATGCGGTCGCGGACCCAGGCGGCGCGCCAGGCGCTCGTGCGATCGGTGCGGTTGATGGACAGCGCCAGCGCCCGCCCCTCGGGGGTGCCGGGGTCGCCGTCCCAGCCGTAGACCATGGCGGCGAGGTCGCGGGCGGTCGCGGCCTCGTTGCGGCAGACCCACGCGCGGGCACTGATGCTGCCGACGTAGAGCTGGGCGCGCAGCTCATCGAGAGCCAGGGCCACATCGGTGGCCGTCTCGGGGGTGGCGGTGATGGTGCTCATGTGGTCCTCCTGACCGCTGGGCGGGCCCTCGTGGCCTCGCCGGTCCCCTCACTCTAGGGCCCTCTTTTAGGGCCTGTCAAGCGTTGCTAGCAATTTTGCTAGCTCTCCTGCTAGCGCACGTCACAGCGCCTCGCCGCGAAGTGGTGCCGCGCTCTTCGTTGTCCCCTTCCCTTGAAGCGGGAAGGGGCCCCGCCGTCGATGGCGGGGCCCCTGGGGTGTCGTGCGGGTCAGAGTCCGGCCACCTCCAGGAGGATGCGCACGTGGGCGTGCTCGTCGTGATCTGGGGCGGTGAGGTCCGCGGCCTCCAGGTACTCGTCGGAGGCGTCGTCGGCCTCGGGGAAGCGGGCGCGGATCGCCGCCTCCATGGAGTCATAGCTGATGTTCTCCACGGGGTCGCGGTCCGCTCGCGGGCGCTCGATGTAGGCGCGGAGCTGCCAGGCCAGATCATCGCTCGGCCGGGTCGCGTTGAACTCGTCGGTGCGGCGACGGACCTCGCGCTCCACGGCCATGAGGGCGATCCACTCGGGGTTCTGGGTGCTCGGGGCCGTGATGCGGGCGCGCAGCTCGCGGATGGTCGTGTAGAGCTTCGAGGTCTCGGTGTTCGCGACGAAGCGCTCCAGCTTCTCGCGCGCCGTGGGGGCCTGGGGGGTGTTGCTCTTGGTGTTCATGCTCCGGTCCTCCTGACCGTCGGGGCGGGCCCGTGTGGCCTCGCCGTGCATGACACACTCTAGGACCCTCTTTCGGGGCCCGTCAAGCCGTGGGCGGCGAGAGGGCCCCGCCAGGAGTCCAGCGGGGCCCTCGGGGTGCACTCACGAGGTGTAGCGGTCCCTCCACAGGCAGTGGTTGGCGTCCAGGTGGGCCCCGAAATGGCGGATGCCGTCCGCGAGGTCGATGGTCTCGCGCTCGGTGGCCTCCGCGATGGCGGACAGGCGGATCGGCAGGGTGCCCCACATGCCGCCGACGTCGAACCACACATCGACGGCCGCGCCGTCGGTGCTGACCGCGCCGACCCCCTCCCCGTTGACGACGGCCACGAGGTCGCCGTCGGCAGTGAAGGTCATCTGAGGGAGGGGGCCGTGGTTCACGAGCGCGGCGGCATCGACGCCGGGGTGCTCCTCGGCGTAGGCCGCGCGCCCGGCAGCGAGCAGGGCCTCGGAGTTGAGGACGCTCGCGACAGCGCCTCCCCTGCGACCGTCGGTGCGCTGCTCCCCCACGCGCTCCCATCGCGCTTCCACGCGGGCACGCTTGGCGGGGTCGCGGCGGGCGGCGTACCACTCACCGAGCACCCCCAGCTCCTCGGCGTCGTCGCGGCTCATGGTGGAGATGTCCTGCGCCATGGGTTCGGTCCCTTCTCGACGTTCGGCTGACCCTCGTGGCCGTGCCTCGTGATGAACACCCTAGGGCCCTGTTTTGGGGTCCGTCAAGGGGTGGCCCCGATTGGGCGTCTCGCCGGGGTGGGCGGATGGCGCGGGGCCCGCTGGAGCAGTCCAGCGGGCCCCGCGCGGCGGCGTGTCGGTCAGCTCAGCGCTTCGACCTTCTCCCAGCAGCGGAGGCAGATCGGGACGGCACCGAGGATCGGGTGCTGTCGGGTGCCGACGGCCTCGCGGTCGCACAGCGCCCACCACTGGCACAGGGTGGGCTCCTGGTTGGTCGTCGCGGTCATGGCGTCCCCTTCCGGGTCTCGGGCGGGCCCTCGTGGCCTCGCCGTGCACGACATACTCTAGGGCCCCATTTTAGGGCCCGTCAAGGTGTGGGCACAAGGAGGGCCCCGCTGGGTGTCCAGCGGGGCCCTCCGGGCAGGTCAGGCGTAGTGCGACTGCCGCACGGGCTCGCCGTCCCATGCGGTCGCATGGTGGCCCATGGAGGTGTGCACCCGGGGGCCGCTCGTCGCGGCGATGATGCGGCGGCGGACCTCGGGGCCGGTGGGCTGCTCGGGGAGCGGGACCACGGTCTCGGACATGAAGCCGGTCAGGCGCTCGACGCGCTGCGCGACGGGGCGAAGCCAGGCGGTGCGCTCGGTCGTGCGGGTCACCACGTAGAAGTCCACGTTGGTCTGCTCGAAACCCCAGGTGCCGACGAGGATCATGCCGGGGGTGAGGGTGGCGGGGGTGGTGGCGATAGTGCTCATTCTCGGTCCTCCTGACCGTCGGGGCGGGCCCTCGTGGCCTCGCCGTGCACGACACACTCTAGGGCCCTCTTTTGGGGCCCGTCAAGTCCTGGCTAGCACCCCGCTAGCAACGGTGCTAGCGCAGCCCGCGGGGCCCCCAGATCGTCGCAGGTCGCAGATTCGTTGTCCCCTATCGCGACACACGAGCGCCCCGCCCGGCGTCTCGGGCGGGGCGCTCATGCTGGATGGTCAGCTCGCAGCGGCGAGGGCATCCCCCAGCCCCCCGTCGTCCAACAGGTCGCCCAGCTCCATAATCACTCTCCCCTCGCAGGAGGCGATCTCGTTCTCCACATCATCGTCCGCAAGGTTCACGGGCAGGCTGACGTAGAACCCTCGGCCGGGGCGGTAGGTGATCGCGGGGGAGAGGCGGTCGGCCAGCTCCTTGTCGAGCTGTTCGGCCGCGCGCTGCTCGCGCTCGCGGGAGGGAGTGCCGCCCGGCACGGCGCGGCGAACGCGGGAGCGCAGGGAGCCTCCGGCCAGCGCGTCGGCACTACCGATGAAGTGGGTCGTGGTGACCATGTCGTCCTCCTGGAGGAACGGGGCGGGCCCTCGTGGCCTCGCCGGTCCCCTCAGCATAGGGCCCTCTTTTAGGGCCCGTCAAGAGCTGGGGCCGAGTTTGCTAGCACCCCTGCTAGCGTAATTGCTAGCAGGGGTGCTATCGACGGCAGTCGGGCCGTCAGCGCTGCGCGGCGCGATAGGCAGATTCGATCTTGTGCGAGATTCGCCCCCGGTCGGAGACTTCATAGCCGTTCTCTCGGGCCCAGGATCGAATCTTCGCCAGATATTCGGGATCGCGCTTACGTGCGGCGGAGGAGGTGCGCGCCGATCCAGCGCGACGAGCATGCTTCTGCCACTCCTCTAGCTGCGCGTAGAATCGCTGCGCATTCTCGACATTAAGGTCGATTGTCCACGCCTTGCCGTTGACGGAGAACTCGATGGTCTCTTCGGCAGCTCCGCCGTCAATGTCGTCGATCAGCTCTACCGTAGTGCGCCGTGCCATGTTGCCAGCTCCTTTCGTTGGGGACAGCTCAAATCTACCTTCCTCCAGGGGCTTATGCACGCATATCGTCATGCCAGCCGCACCCATATTCGAGCATGAATCCCTTTGCGCCGTTGCCGGAGCAACCCATGTGCGTTGTTAATCCACATTCTCGACATTGCCAAGTGCGATGCCCTCCGGTATGCGGGCCCTCTCCACACGGGCACGCGATCCACCCGATGAGGTGTCGGTCCGATCCGCACGAGCAGCGGGGCGGGCGGGGCTCCATCCACCCCTGCGGCGTGCGGATGAGCCAGCTTTCTGCCTCGGCGTCCATGACTTCCTCTCGTGCGGTCCTACGGGCGCGCTCCATCCTCCGCGGGAGGGCCGACACGGGGAGGGCGGCGCATCCGTCGGCCGCGCAGGGGAGCGGGGCCTACGTCCTCCAGCCCGTCGAGCTCCCGCGCATATCAGTAGCTCCCACCATTAGCCCCGCTCACCAGCGACCGGAAAATCGGCATGACAACCGCACTCATGAGTAGCAGCCAGACCACCGCTGCACCGCCGACAACCAGCGTTCTGTGCATCAGGCGTCCCCTGGGTGCCCTGATCCAGAACACAAAGGACACCGGCACGCCCACCACTCCCACGCCGAGCAGCAGCAACAGCAGCAATCCCATACGTCTCACCCCTCCGGTTCAGGCCATCCAACCGCACTCGGCAGCTCGCCGCCTCCCGGGCAGCTCTCCAGCACGCCCACCATGGCGGCGCGCTCGTCGGTGGTGACCGTCAGGTCATAGGCGGCTTTCACGGCGACTTGCCGGGCGGTGAAGGTGCAGGCCCCGGCCTCGGTGTCCGGCACCCATTCGTCGGCCGCGCGGGACCCGTGGGACCTGTTCAGTGACGCCTCCACGGCCAAGAGGTTCAGCGGATCGTTGCCGAACCTCACCAGTTCCTCGTCGCTCCACTCCGAGGCCCCCGACTGCCACGCATTTTTGCGAGCCACCACGTGGTCGATGTCCACGTCTCCGCCGTCGTCCCCGGCCACGAACGCCACGTGCTCGCCGCTGTAGGGCGAGGCCAGAGCGCCGGAGGCGACGACGCACCCGCGCGTTCCGGGCTTGATCTTCACGTCCGCGAGGTCGCGCCGGAGCACGTCGTTTCGAGTGTCGCACCCGTTGCGGTCGGTGTCGTTGCGCCACCCGAACAGGGAGGCGTCGTAGCCGGGCACGTCGGCGGGGTCCGAGACCGTGAGTGTGTCCAGCAATTCGAGTGCCGATCCGTCGGGGGCGTCCTGGGCCGTCGGGGCGGCGGCGATGGAGGGGGCCGAGGTGGGCCGGTCGGTGGCGGGGGAGAGGTCCAGGTCTCCAAGCGTGACCACCGCGCCGAGCAGCACGAGGGCTGCGGCGGTGAGCGTGGTCGTGATCGTGCGTCGCCTCATCGTTCGATCCTTCCGTGATCGTGGTCGGCCCTCATGGCCTGACCCTCGGCGGCATCAGTCGGCCGCGCGCTGGTGCTGTGCGTGCGGGGGGCGGGGGACGTGAGGAATGGAGGGGGGCGTGATGCTGGGCCCCTCTTCGGCGGCGTCGACGTACACGATGGCCCCGCCGCGCGCCTTGCGGTCGTCGTCGAGCACGCGGCCTCCCACGTTCCACCACCAGCCCATCGACCAGTAGCCCCAGTCCTCGCCCAGCTCGCGGTCCTCCTTGGCCGTGGTGGGCTGCGGGACCTTGAACTCGAAATCGGGATCGAGAGCACGCTTCGATGCCACCTTATCGACGTACAGGGCGGTGTCGCGGGCGATCTTGTCGAGCGCCTGCGCGATGCCCTCGGGGACCGGGTTCATACCCTGGTCCCACTTGCGCGCGTTGCGGGGATTCACCTGTGCCATATCGGCAATCCATCCAATCGACAGGCCGAGCATTTCCCGCGTGGCCCGGAACTCGGCGGGCGTCATCGCTGGAGTCCCGTCAGTACGGAGCCCCCGTCGGGCGTGGTTGTCTGGCATGGGGTGCCTCCTGGCGAGCAGCGCCGAGCGGCTTGCTTCGCGGGCGTGGGAATGTGCGTGGTCATAATGCCCTCCTGGCGTCTCCGGGGAGCCTCTTGCCCGCCCGTTCCCCACCACAATAGGACCCCGTTTAGGGGTCCGTCAAGCGGGAGGCCGGCACCGGGTCAATTCTGACTTTTGGTGTGCGCGGCGCGGCGCTTCTCGGGCAGCGCGGTGCCCTCGGTGCGCCGGTCCTCTCGGCCCTCACGGAATCCTGTCAGCCAGGCGCGAGTCTCGCTCTCTTCCCTGGTGGGACTGTAGGGGCACTCGGTGCGGGGGCGTCCCACGCGGCCAGCCGCGCGCCCGGCAGCTCGCGCCTCGATGAGGGGGCGGGAGGCGGCGAGCTTGGCGCTCTTGGGGGTCTCCTCGGTCATCGTCAGCTCACCATCGCTACGTCGGCAGGAAGTTGCGTCTTGGCCCTGGTGTGCGCGGCACGGTCGGAGTCGCGGCCCAGCAGCTCGAACCGGAAGGCTGACCAGGTGAGTCGCCCATGTCGAGCCCAGTAGCTTCGCAGCTCTTCCGAGGCGTAGGGCTCCACCTGAGAGAGGGGACCACGAAACAGCGTCTCGGTCGATATGCCAGCCGCGCGGCCGCGCTTGGACAGCAGCGACCCCCGGGTCTCCTCGTGCGCCCGCTGGAACTCGTAGGCGACTTGATCCTCGTACTCGGCGCGGGCCTGTTTCTCGGTCATCCCGGCGCGCTGAGCCTCGCTCATGCTCTCGTCCGGCTTCTGCCCGAACCAGCCTGCAACGGCTTCGCGGGCCTCCTGCTCGGAGCTGTAGTCACCGCGAGCAGTCATCTCCTCCACGATCCGATCCGTGGCGCGGCGGACAGCATAGCGGCCCTGCCTCGGCAGCTCGTCGCCGTCGGCCTCCCGCTCGACCAGGCGCTCGGCAATCTCCTCTTGCGCGTCAGGGTCGTGCGCGAGGGCCTGGTGCTGTTGCAGCAGCCACTCGGTGGGTCGCGAGGACACGGCGTCGCGAGAGAACTCGCGCGCTCGACTGGTGTCGGGGTCGATCACCTGATCGGCGTGCACGTACTCCGCGATGCGCAGCTCCTCCAGGGCGCGCATGTAGTTGCCCAGTGCGCGGTCCTCGCCCGGCTGTCCCGAGAGGGCGTCGCAGCGGCCCTCGTGGTAGGCGACGCGGCGGTACGCGTTGGTGATCCCGATTGCGGTGGGGGCGGTGTGCCAGCGGCACCGCCGTCCTCCCTGACTGATGGATCGGCACATGCCCCGATGATAGGGGTTTGGTTGTCCCCCTTCTCGCAGTTCCGCTACGGCGTGCCGTCGGCCATCTGCGGTCGCGGGCGCGGGGCAAGCGCCTTGATTTTGTCGGGGCGGAACCCTCCCCAATGCTCCTCGGCGGTGATGACGACGGGAGCTTGGACGTAGCCCAGCGCCTTGACCTCCGCGCGGGCGTCGTCGTCCTCGGTGATATCCACGAGGTCGTAGGGGATTTCAGCCTTATTGAGCGCTCGCTTGGTGGCGTCGCACTGGACACACAGCGGCTTGGCGTACACGGTCACTCTCGCGCTCATCCCAGCCCCTGCAATCCCAGGTGCGTGCGCACGTCATCGAGGGCCTTCATGGCTCGCATCCACTCGGGGTTTGCCTTGTCGGCGGGGGTCCGGTGCTCGGCGTACTCCGTTGCCGCCTCCACGACGGCCAGTCGCACGTCCTCCCAGGACTGATCCAGCACCCGGCCGCGCGTCCATGCCTCGGCCACCTGGTCGAACTGTCGGGCCATCTCGGCGTAGCCGCCCTCGGTGAGCGTGAGCCACAGGACCGCGAAGTCCTCGTGCGCTCGCGTTGCGGCAGCGCGCTTCTCGGTGATTTCCTGACCGATGATCTGGACCAGGGCACCGATGGCCAGACCGGCCGCAACGGGCACGATCAGCGGCCATGCTCCGCCGAGCCGTCCGACCGTCACGAGGAACAGGATTGCCGCCGTGAGGATCGCCGTCGCAATGCCGATGAGGGTCCAAGCCTTGCGGATGATGGACGGGTCCAGGGCCTCTCGCCAAGAGCGCTTCACCACCCAGCGACCTCCCTCCCGTCGGGCCACGGTGTCGGCCTCCAGATCGGGGCTCAGCAGGGCCATGACCACCGGCCCGCTCCCGACGCCACTTCTCGAACTGGAGTCGGGCACGAACGGTCGCTCCAAGTACCCGTAGGGGCGCCAGCGGAACTCTCGGTCTCCCAGGGGCTCGCTCAGCGGGGGCCCCAGCCCTACCTCGCGGCTCACGCCATCACCTCCCCCGTCTCGTCGGCGGGCTCGCGGGCGGCGCGGGCGATCCCTTCTGCGGCGGCAGCAGCGGCTTCCTGGTAGGCGGCGCGGGTCTCCTCGGCCAGGGCGGCATAGTCGATCCGGTCACCGCCCTCCAGATGTCCGTCGTAGGGGACTGGGATCACGGTAGCGACTCGCGGGGAGAGGTCCGCTGCGATGGTTCGCTGGAGTGCCAGGTACTCGTCGCTTGCCTCGGTCTCCGGTTTGAGCTGGTGGATCATTGCCACGGCGTTCTTCACGAGGTGCCCGTGTCCGCTCTCCTCGAACGCATCCATCATGCGGTGGGCGACCTTAGCGCTATCCGCCTTGACGGCGACAGGGATCACCAATTGGTCGGCGGCTTCTAGTGCGGCGTGAAAGTGGTCGGCCCGAATGTTGTTCCCGGTATCCACGAGGATCATTCGATAGTACCTACTCAGAATCTCGTGAATCTTCTTAAACTCGTCACTACCGACGATGAGCTGCTTCGCCGGATCGTTATCGGACGCGAGCACATCAAAATGACTATCTCCCTGCTGGCGCAGAAATGCGTCCAGCAGTCCGAGACGGCTGCTCTCCATCGTTGAGAACTTGCTATCCGCCACGTCCAGCAGATCCACCACCGTCTGCTCATGTCCCGCCGCGAGGCTGCGGTCCCCCAGGTTCCCCATAGCCTCGTTGGCGTCCCACGCCACCACGCCGCCACCCCGAATGGTGCCGAAGGTGGCCCCCAGATTGGAGGTCGAAGTCGTCTTGACCGACCCGCCCTTGAGGTTGCAGATCACGACCGTCACGGGCCGTCCAAACGACTGCTGGATGATCGCGCGCCGCTCCCGCCGCACCTCGTCCTGTCGGCGTCGGCGAGCCGCGGCCCTGGTCTCCTGCTCCTGCCGTTCCTGCTCCTCAGCACGGCGCTGCACGTAGGCGGCGCGCCGCTCCTTCACCTCGGCCGCGCCGGGGGAGACCTTGAATCCGAGTCGGGCAAGGACGCCACGCCCTCCCTCCATCGCGGGGCGGCTCTTCTCCTCGATCCACGCGGGGTCATCCTCCTCGGGCGGCTCCGGCGCACTTGCGGTGTCGCCGGACGGGGGGCCTGCAACGGGCTGCGTGGGCTCGTCAGCCACCCCCTGCGGCGAGGAGTGGCCGACGTGTTCGGCCGAAACCGTGATCCCTCCGTCGGGGGCGGCGATCAGATGGAACTCCCCGTCGGGGTCCAGCACCCGAATGGGCACAGGATGGCCCGTTTCCCGCGCGTGAGCTGCCACGCGACGCTTGGCCTCTTCTCGACTCTCTTCCACGCTGCCACCGGAGAGGGGGTAAAAAACCCCGTCGATCGTGACCGACCCATGCCCTTCCGGGGCAATCTTGATATCTGCCCGCGCATCCGCGGTGACCTCATTGGTGTTCGTCATGCTCCCTTTCTCCCTTCGTCGTTCAATCGGTGCAGGACCGCGAGTGCGGCCTGGCAGTCGCCAAGTGCTCTGTGTTCGGCGCTCTCCAGCCGGACAGCCTTCACACGCCCGTCGTCGGCCCACTGTCCGGCGTGCCAGCTCACCAGTTCCATCACGCACCCCCACTCGCGCCACAGGGGGAGCGCCTGCACCTCGGCGGCGTAAGCCCGGGTCAGCACTCCTCGGTCGAACCGTGCGTTGTAGGCGAGGACGCGCTTCCCGACGAGGACTGCTGCGAGCTGATCGAGCACTCGTCGCACCCTGGGGGCACGACGTAGCTCCTCGTCGGTGATCCCATGGACCGCTCGAGCAGAGTCCTCAACAGGTGCCGGTGCACGCATCAAGGAATCGAGGAGAACCTTCCCGCTCATGTCGAGCACGGCCACCTCGACCGGCCAGCCGTCCAGCGATGTGGTCTCCGTGTCCAGGAGAACCGTCTCCGGGTCGCTCACCCATTCGGCCGCGCACTGGCGCGCGTAGTCGGCCGCACGCTCGGGAGCGCACGGCGGGGGAGCAAGGTAGTGGGCCATGGTCTACCGGGGCCCCTCGCGCTGCTCGCGCGCTGCTCGGCGCTCGGCCCGCTTCGCCTTGAAGGAGCGGCGGATCAGCATCACGACGACCACAAGCACAAGCACGAGGGCTCCGAGCCCGACAAAGTCGGTAACGTCCCACGTCATCCCGAGGATCGACGCTCCCTCACCATCGCTCAGCGCCGCCCACTGGTCATTCATCCATGGACGAATCTTCTGCTTCCACAGGAAGGCGACGGCCAATAGGCCAAGGATCCACGCCGCCACGATGCCTATTTCACGGTCCTGCTCTGTCTGCGCCATGGGCCCACCCTACACACTCGTACATCGTTCTGCACGCTTTACGCGAGTGTTTTTAGATGCGTACCCACACTCGTTGAACGGGGAACAGCATGTAGTCGTGACGCCGCCACCCGTCCAGCTCCGAGGCGTAGTAGTCCTCGACAGTCTGGCAGGGGACCTCGAAACCGTCGGCGCTCTCCAGCACCTCGCCAACAGCGATCCGGCTGTGCAAGGACCCTGCGGGCCCGTCGCCATCGACGTAGCGGCGCACGACCACCTCGCGACCTGTTAGCGGGCCCGCATCCTGGGCTCGCATCGGGACGCGGGGCGCGGGGCGGTCCTCGGCGGCAAGGGCCCGGCCCATCCAGTCGAAGGTGCGCGGCACGTCTTCCGGGATCGTGGGGGCGGTGGACTCTCGCCACACCCAAAGCCAGGTCAGCGGCCAGACCTGGGCGTAGCGGGCGAACTCCTCGGGGTGGTCCGCATGGTGCTGCCAAAGGGCACGGCTGCACACACCCCTCCCCTCCACGCCCCTCACGTCGTCGGGGATGCCGGGGAAGGCGAGTTCCGGCACCACGTGCTCGGTCAGCACGAAATCCCGGTACGAGCCATGCAGAGTGCGCGCCGTGACCGTCTCGCCCGGGGCCGCATCTTGCACGAGGTCGAGCGGCACCGGATGGACAGTCGGCGGCGCTTCCAGGTCACCAGCTCCCGGGCCTTTCATCGCCCCCGCACTACTCCGAAGGAGGTCCCACAGGTCCACGACTCCCCCTCACAGGTTGTAGGTCAGTTGGTCATCGGAAATCTGGCCCTTGTAGCGCTCATCATAGAGCCACGACCCATATTCCCAATGCCAGCTCTCCGGCTTACTGCCGTTGGGGCGCGCCCACAGTGGATGCCACCAACCAAACCGGATTGCATTCTCACGCATCCATGTGTGCTGCTCGGAAGTAAGAGTGAGGTCGACAGCGAGGCCGTACCCGTGATTACTCCACCCGGGAGTTGCCGCCATGTACCCCTTACTCGCCTTCACCTCCTGCTGCTTAGCGAAAGTTCGATAGGTGCTCGTAACCGTTATGTCGTGCCCAAATTCTGCCTTGAATTCTTCGTTTAGTGCATACAGGGCGGCCGCGGGACGCACCTGAACGCGCGCCTCCGAGTCAATCGCGAAAGGAATGGCGCACAGGTTCTCATCGGAGACGTTTCCGTTCAGGCCGTCGGGACCATAGGGAGCCCACACCACCTCCGTGTCCACGCACCCATCTGGCTCAGGGAATTGCGGAAGGTCATTTAATCCCTCCACATTAGCAATATCCCCAACGTCCCCGCCCGCCGTCGTGCAGTTATTTACATCAGCGGTTTTTCCATCACTATCTAGCGACCCGGGGGCCGCACCGCCGGTCCAGAACCCGCTCCCTTCGTAATCAAGGTCGAGCCCTGCACTCTCCAGGATGGGGTCCACCTCGTCATAGTGCTCAGCGGTCGCGGTTCGCGACTCGCTTCGCTGAACCTGCCATGCCGCCTCGGCGGGCTCCATGTCCTGCCAACCATCAACCGCGATCAGCCCACCGGAGCCGTCATGCTTCGGCCCCATCAGAAATGACTTGATGGCGTGCTCGGGATCGGTCACCTGCTCCAGAGTCCCCCAGCCCTGGCTAGGGCGCTGCTGAAAAAGGCCAGCGCTATCACGGTCGCCACCGTCCAGGTTCGTCAGGTCGCTCTCGTCAATGGCGACGAGGATGGCTAGCCGTGTCGCCTGCCCCGGGGCTCCAACCGAGCGCGCAACCTCGTCAATCAGTTTGGCATTAGCTATTTGCTCCTCCTGGTACCCGGCCGGGGCCTCGACCGATTGATTAGAGGTCCCCACGGGCGCGCACGCCCCGCCAGCCATGGATGCAGCATTGTTCACGGAGGAGGTCTGGCCTCCTCCAATCATCGAGGCCACCGCAACAATTGCAATGGCTGCGACGAGAGCAATTGCCACGACAGCAGCAATCACCGCAAGGATGATTAGTCGCACTTTCGTGGACAGAAGTCCGATGCCTAGCCGAATTGCTGCTGCCGGGAGCTGCATCGCTCCCTGTTGCTGGTCGTTGTCCTCATTCATCATTCATCGACCCCCTCAAGGCTGACGAGGCGAGTCACAACCCAGCCGTCTTGTCCCTTCCGCACCTCAACGCGGAACGGAAATTCTCGGGGGACATCGTTTCCGTCGATCACGTGCGCCACGGCAACCCTCTCCCATCGAGCCCCCGTGTCCGCCCCCAGCGCTTCGCTGGTTTCAAAGGTCACTTCCTGCACAGTGATGGGTGCCTCTTCGGCGTGCTGCCATCCGGCGTCGTCCCACTGTCCGAGCACATCGGCCGCAACATAGGGGGCAGTCGCTTCCTTCCATTCCTCGGAGTCCGACGAATCACGGCTGACGAATCCGGCCACAGCACCGGTTGCGACGACCTCGGCGTCGCTCAGGTCTACATTCGCCGCCGTCTCGTTCCCTCCGCCGTCCGAGGCTCCTCCGCTGTCCGAGGCTCCTCCCTCGTCCGAGACGGCGGAGGTCCCCCCGTCGGATGCCGATCCGGCCGTGCCCGCCTCTTGAGCCCTGTCCTGGTTGAGATGGCTCATCGCCACACCGAGCACGAGAATCGCTGCAACCACGAGCACGAAGCGCAGAGGGGAGTGGAGCGGCCATCTCACCACCGCCATGATGATGGGCCTCACCGCCGCCCACCCCCTTCGCTCTCCTCGGGCATCCAGACAATGAACACCTGTTCGTCGTTCTCGTTCCGGCTCAGGTTCGCCTCGGACACCCCATCACGTTCGCCCGCGACGGGACGAGCGCTCTCGGGCATCCACACTGCGTCGGGCTCCATCACCGTTCCGTGGTCACGGACCGGCACCTGCTCCGGTGTCGTTCCGCTCGCCGTGCTCCCGCGCCGCTCCGGCACGGGACCGTCCGGGGCCGTCGAGGCCGCTCGCGGCACGGTCGGCTCGGCCTCGTGGGCCGCCGCGGGGGAGTACACGACCGGCACAGCCATACCGACCGTGCGCCCCCGAGAAGTGGAGTCCTGCGGCGCCGGGGCGGGGGGGAGGGCACGCTGCTCCCACTGCGCACCGGGCGACGGCTGCACCCACGGGTTCCTCACGGGAGCCTCAGCGGGCCGCTCCTGGGGTGACCTCGGGGCATCGGTCGTCCCTGCTGCCGGACGGTACCCGCCCGCTGGAGACGGGCCCTCCTCCGCCCCTACACCCGATCCTGCGGCCGGACCCATCGGAATAGCCCCGTTCGTGGTGCGCTGCACTCTCACCCGGCGCTGCGCTTCCGTCCCGCCAGCCGCCGACGGGAGGTGGTGACTTTCCGGCACTCTCGCGCTCTCCAGCGAGCGGTCCTCCGCCACCGGCCGTTCAACAGCTCGCGCGACGGGGCGGTAGGACTTGCTACCTCTGTTCGTGCCCGATCCCGAGGGGGAATCTGGGCTCACGTTCTCCTTCTGTTCACCATTGCTCGCGTCGCTTTGCTGTCGCTGCCCTGCTCCGGCAATCTTCAAACCCGCAACGGTAGCCATCGTCCGCCGAAGCATAGATGCCCCTCGTGATGCCACCGATCCGGGTAGCACTGTGGGCTTAATGAGACCCCATAGCACGAACATGATCACTGCGGCGAAGAAAACCTTCGCAGCCCACGGGAGTGACGATCTGAACAGAGCGCCAACAATAGTAACGTTGACCAAGGCTCCAGCGAAGGCCAGTGGAGCAATGATTATGTTTCGCGTGTAACGCTGGAGAACTCCCAGCATCCACAAGCGGGACGGCTCCATCATCCCTGCAAGAGCGAGCATCGGGAGGAGCATCACCACGACACGCAGAGTAACGAGAGCAACACCCACCGCCGCCATTGCCACGATATAGAACGGAAGAGAGAGCCATGCCTGGAGAATCGCGGAAATAATTGTGCCAGTCCGCTGGACATTCTTTCCCTTGATGTGTTCGAACGCGTCGGGGTCCTCGCTCTCAATACTATCGACCGTCCGCTCGAAGGCGCTGGACTTGGAGTCCAGAATCTCCTGCCCCTTGCCCTCGGGGTCCATTTGCACGGCGCGCCCTTCCCACCACGTGAGGTGCGTTGCCTTGAAGAGCTGGGGGCCGTACTTGGTTGCAGCCACACCATCGGCGTCTCCTAGCTGCCCCTGGAGCCATGCCCGGTAGTAGACGCTGCGATTGATTGAGTCGAGGTTACGGAGCACCTTGTCTTGCGCCGTAACTTCCTCATCCTCGTCTACCTCCTCCGCTCCGTCGGTGCCGTCAGGGACCACGCCACCCGCTGTCGTGACCAGCGAGGTGACAGCAGTGTCGGACGTTTTCGTGAAGTATTGCGGGTTAGCGATTGACATAGCGGCCACACCAATCAGGCAGACCACCCACATGAGCTGTCGGAAAAGTCGGGGTGCATCTCCGGTTCGCGCCGCCCAGAAAGCCAGCAGCCCAGCGACCGTGACAACGATTCCTGCAAGGGCGGTGAACATCGTTTCACCAAGCACTCCCGTAACGCTCTCAACCGCAGAGTCGAGCGCCTGCTTCCAATTGTCCCCCATAACAATGACGGACACACCGTAGGCAATAGCGAACGGATATGTCGCCCAGGCAAAAAGTGAGGAATCGCCGGAAGCGCCCACGGACCAAATAAAATCCGTCCCCCAGTTACAGGAAGCATCATAGGCAAAGAACGTATAGTTCGTCCCGTACCACTTATACAGCGGAGTTTCGGCGTTCTCGAAAGGGTCCGGCTTAGGCGTCACGGCAATGTTCCCGTCCTCATCCAGGGGCGGGGCCATAATGCGGGAGAAATCGTCGTTCCACGGGTTAGCCGGAGTGGGTGCATCTGCACAGATCGCGGCGTGGGCAGGCTGCGCCGCAAGGAACGTCGGCGTCATGACAACGATAAGGAACAGCACCACCAGCCCGAACGGAATGCGGCTACTGAGGGCCTGGAGCCGTGTCATGACATCACCTCATCGAGAGTCTGCGGGGCAGGGCGATTGTCCAAGCGGCGGTCGCCAGCAGTCGGCGTCGAGTCCGAGGCGTGCATAAACTCCTCGTGGTGGTTCTGATCGACCACGATCTTTTCAACGTTCCCGTGATAATCCTTCGCGATGAACTCCCTCGGGGTCGTGTCCTTACCTTCGCTCTGCCGCTTTGCGCGACCCACTGGTGTGGAGAGCTCTCCGAACATGTTGGCGTACTCCTCATCGCGCGGCAGGCGCGCCAACGAGCAGTTCGCTAGCTGCTGCTCTTCGTCCTCCGTGCGCCCAAGGAACGCGGCACCGATCAGATTACTGATCGACCCCTTAGAGGAGGACTCCACAGAAAGAATCCCAGAGGGGTTCTGTGTGATAGCGAGAGCTGCCAGATTGTGCTTTCGCGAATCGCTTGCAGACTTCTGCACGAGAGTTTTGCCGATCCCGGACTCGGTGATTTCGTGCACCTCGTCGTATGCCAGCCCCTTCCTCTCTTCGCGGGGCCGTCGGTACACCTCGCGAAGGCAGGCCCACGCAGCCAGGTTGAGGATCGGACGGTAGAGAAGCTGCTCGTCGCTCCACTCCAGACGATCCTCCTCATCCTCGGGTGGTGCGACAAGACCCTTCAGGCCGAAAAACGTGGTGCGGGCGTCCGTGAGCGAGCTGGAGCCGTCGTTGGTGCTGCTGCCGTCAGCGAAGAACAGTCGGGGAAGCTCGTTGTGACGTGCTCCCTCCAGTGCCTCCAGAATCTCCGCCGCCTCGCTGCCTACCTCTCCCGTGTCGGCACTCTTCATCGCGACCAACTGCTCCAGCACGCCGTCGAGCGTCGAGTGAGCCTCTTGGGGGGCGCGCTGAATCGCCGTCCGCAGCACCTTCATCGTGTGCACGCTGCCGTGCTTGTCGCCGGGCAGGCATCCAGTGAGCACGTCCCGTGCGAGGCTGACCCGCTGCCCCTGGGCTCGGCGCAGCTCCCGCTCGTACTCCGCGTTCCGCTGCTCTTCGCTGTCGCCTCGAATGTCCTGCTGCCGGGGGTCGGCCACCAGTGCGTAGGGGTTCAGCACGCCGGATTCAGAGTCGATCAGGTTGATTGCCCGCGACGATCCACGCATCCCGGGAAGCTTGGTGATATCTCCCATGAGCGACGACGGATCGAGGACCATCCACGGCACACCCTGGAGATGTGTTTTCCAGATCATCGACAGAGCAAGCAGCGTCTTGCCGGAACCGAGCATCCCGTCGATAGGTATGAGACCCGATTTGTTGTGCTCGGGGCCATACCACAGATTGAGAATCGCGGCCTGCTTCGACATTCCGGTGACCGTCCCTACGGAAATACCGTCTCGGTCTCCCCATTCGGTTGCCGCGTTAGGCACTCCTGCCGCCAGCTTGCGAATCGACATACGGCGCGCGGCCCCATCATCGGCAGGAATCTCCATCGGCACAAACTCCTTGGCCATGGGATACTGTCCGAGCATCCGCGCCCACGAACCACGCGTGCCGTAGTGCTGCACCAGCTTCTCCGCGCGACGCATAGCCTCCTTCTCGGTGTCGGCCGACACCGCGGCCCGAACGTGCGCCACCACACGCGTGGTGAGCCCGTTCGTAGATCGCATCTCGTCCTCAATCTCAGAGACGCGCTGAGCCTGGCGTGCCAGCTGTCGCGGCGGTTCGATGTTGTGGTCCACCGTGTAGTGCCTCGTCTGGGAGCGCACTCGATCTGCGAGCTTGACCATCTTCTTCTTCGTCTCGCTCGCGGTCTCCATCGTGTAGCGGATGGACCACTCCACAGGGAACCCAAGTCGGTCAGCACGCGCGATCCACGGCTCGTCCTCCTCGGGGATCAGCAGGTCGGGAAGCCCCGTAAGGGTCATGACCACGGTGTGGCGGCGCTGCGTTCGCGTCTCCTGCGTGGAAATCACCTCCAGCGAGTCAGCAAGAGGATCAACCGACCATGCCACTTGCCGAGCGAAGGTCGAAATCTGGGTCTCGTCTCGAACGTCGCCCTCCACCATGCTTGCAGGATTCAGCGTGCATCCGAGCCCGAAGCTTTTGCGCAGCAGCCAATCCATCTCACGGGAATTCGCTGCATATGCATCGAGTCCCGGCATTGACAGCACCTGTGCGATCTTTTCCAGTTTAGTTCGCAGCTCTTCTGTCTCTGCCTCTTCTGCGGCGTTAGCGATCTTCCTAGCCCGCATCACATTGCCACCATCGACAAGCAATGACGCGAGCGCCGACCGCTTCCCCAGCTCAACCCCGAAGAACACGAGTTTATCGTTCTGATCCGCGTTGGCGAGCCTCAACTGGTCGCGCTCCAGCACTCGCGCATACTCGGGATCAGGGGCAGGGGAGTTTGCCCACGACCGCTGCGCCCACTCAGAAACAGGAAACGGCCTGTGGGTTACACGGATATGCACAGTGGCCTCTTCCAGGCCGTCGAGCGCATGGGCAACCTGCTCGATGAGCACTTCCGCGCTCTTCTGCGTGCGGTAGCTCCACGAGACGTTGTTAGCCAGGAACCACGCAGTAATCTTCCCCCCCTTGGAGACGGTCAGATTTTCCGCCAGCCCGCGAATCTTCCACCGCCCCGGCGTTGCCCCCCTGAGTGCCGCGGGTCTACTGGACCGGACGTATCGCTCCCGCTTCTTTGCTCTCTTCGCTTGCGCCTCGTGGCCCTTTTCCTTGGCCCGCGCTTCGTCGGCCTTTGTGGCCTTACGTCGAAACATCAAATCCCCTATTCTCAGAGTTCCCGCACTCGGTCCGGTCTCTGCACAGACGTGCGCAGATCGAGCTGGCGAACTTTAATGCGCTCCGGGCCACGCACAAGCTTCGTGCTCTCTGCTTTGCGGCGCGGCGTGAACAGTTCCCCCGAGGCCATGCGGATGGACCCAGTAAGAGGTCGATTCGTGGTCACGTTGTCCGACATCCATCCGGACAACATCATCGCCCCGATGAGGCTCCAGAGCACCGTCCAGAACCCCAGACCGACGATCTTATCGACAATGAACAACAGTGTCGGTGCGAGCAGTATAAAAAGCCCCGCCGCGCGGTAACTGATTCGCCCTATGTACTTTCCGGGTGGCCCTAGGTAGGTCGAATCAACCTTCTGGACTTCATCATCGTCACCGTGAAACATAACTCACTTCGCTCAGGTGAAGTTCCCGGAGACCCATTCGATGATCGCGTCCCGCGGGCCGGGGAGGGCGAACACGAGAATCGCGATCCCGAACACCACGCAGATAAGGGTGGTGAGCACGTTGGAAATCTCGCCCCTGCGTGCCGCTAGGAACGCGAAAATACCAACGACGGTGATCACGAGCGGGATCACGTTGTCCTGGAGAAGATCGGTGATCGAGTTGATGCCCTCCCCCGGGTTCGCAGGTTCCTCGGGGTTCGCATAGAGCCCTGCAAGCAGCTTGTCCTTCATGTTGTCTCTCCTGTGTTGACGGTCGTGTTTCGTACAGTTCGCTGTACGCTCTCCACGCTACCGGGCGCGGGGAGCGGTGTCCAGCAGAATCGCTCGACTGTTCTTACCCTGTCACGCGCGCGCGGAACCACACATTCCCGCTGGCAGCGGCGTCGGCCGCATCCTTCGACTGTTCGGTCATGCGGAGTCGCGCTCCACCAGCTCGTCCTCGGGCAGCGACAGCACGCCTCCACCCTCGTCGTTCCCGTATCCAATCTCGATCAGGTCGGGATCATGCATGTCCACCTCAACGCTGAGGACTTCCACGTACTCGGTGTTTCCTTCTCCCAGGTCAAGCCACACTTTGTCGCCTTCCTCCAGGTCGAGGGGGGTCACCTGCTCGTGCGCCCGGTCGTGCCGATCACTCCCCCGATCATCGGCAGTAGGCCCGATCTGCTCCGCCTCCTCGCCGGATAGCGGTCCCCCCATGCTGTCTGCTTTGACCTGCTCATTTGTGTCTCTAGATGCGTGATCGGTCGTAGCGGTCGCGTTGCTTCCGGCTCGCGGTTCATCAGACTCGGCGTCGGTGTTCGTGCCCTCGTCGGAGGGGTCCTCTCCGAGCGTCTGTGCCGGGGGGGCCGCGGGCCCCTGGTGCTGCTCGTCGGCACTGGGCGAGGCGTCGCCCCCCTCGTCCTTCTCCGGGGGCTCCTCGGGGTCGTCCGCCTCGCCCTCGTGGGGCTCGGCCGGGCTCTGGGTGATCCCGAGTCGCGCTCTCGTGGCGGCGTCGAGCTTCCGTTCGGTGGTCGCGTCGGGAACAGTTAGCCCGAGTCGATCCAGAAGTGCGCGGTCCTCGTCTGAGGGGTTCGCTTCTAGCTTGGGCACCCACCACACCTGCGCCTGCTCGGGCCACAGGTTGCCGCTGCCCATCGCGATCCATGCCCGCCCCCTGTCCTTGGACAGGCCGGTCGTCGCTCCCGGGGTGCCGAACAGTTGTCGGCTGGGGATCGCGTCGATATTGCCTAGGGCGATGCGGAGGGAGAACTGATTTCGTGCTGCCGTGCCGAGCCACGAAGCGTCTGCCTGCTGCGTGCCGGCGATCACGTACATTTTGGCCTCACGGCCCATTTGGACGATGTTCTTCAACCACTCGATAGACGGGTGTCGTGTGCCGCTTGTTGCGGGCGGGATGGGGGGAAGGTCCTCCACTGCGGTATCTCCGGGCTCCACCCCGTACTTGGCCTGCTTTGCGCGCTTCTTCTCCCGTTCGGCGTGTTCTGCTTTGAGGCGTTCCTTTTCCTCGGTCCTCCACCAGCCGTCGAGAACGTCGAACATTCCTTCCGCCTCGTCAATCACTAGCACTCGGGGGGTGAGCTGCTTTCGGGTGACGACGCGATCCTTCATCGCCTTGTATCGGTCGTGCATGACCTGGCGGAAGTCCCACATGCTCTGCGCCATGTCGGCCGGGTCGGTGGCTATCGACTCCACGACGTCGAGCTGGTCCATCCCGAGGAGGCTGGCCTGCTTCACGTCCAGCAGGACCGCCGAGGTGCCCTGCGGCATCGAGTAAAGCATCGCTCGCACCAGGGCGGTCTTACCTCCCTCGGTGACACCGAGGATCAGGCAGTGCGGGTCGCCGTGGTCCAGGTTCATGTAGGCGGTGCCGCCGTTTCGGAGTGTCGCGAACTCGATTCGGCTCGGGTCGGTCAGCGCCTCGCGCCCCGGGTGGGGGACCATCTTGGGCAGCTCCCCGATCCGGTGGAACGACGCTGTGCCGGACTCGGTGTCCCACCCCTCCGAGTTCCATGAGCCTCCCAGGAGCGCGCCCGCTGCTTTCAGCACCCGGTTTCGCACGCTCGGATTGGACGCTTTGAGGGCGTAGGAGGAGGGCCAGGCGAGAGTGAACGCTGAGACCTCGTCGTCCGTGTGGGTGATGCTCTGGACGGCCAGCTCCGGCCCCATGGCGGACCGCACCGCATCGCTGAGCCTTTGGGCGAGGGCGTCGGTCTCGTCGGGGGTCTCCTCGCTCCTCGCGGGCGCTGCGTAGAGGTCAAGTGCGGTCCGGCGAACCTTCACGGTGACCGGGGTCCGTAGGGCCTCGGCGGCGGCGGTCGCGACGAGGAGCCGGGCTGTCTCGTCTACGGGCACGTAGGGCGGGACCGCCCATCGCACGGGAAGCCCGAAAGAGGACCCTGTGCGCGTCTCAGGTTTCGGACGCATCGGTGTGGGGAGCCGCTTCACAATGGCGTCGGGTGGCCGGTCGTCCTTCGTGTTCTTAGCGAGACTCCCGGCGAGCTTCATCAGGTAGCGCCCGGCGTCCTGACGCTTCCTCAGCGACCGCACGGCGAGGACCGTTCCGCCGAGAGCGGCGAGGGCCGCGAGAACTGCCAGGGCGGGGTGCGCGAGCATCCACAGGGCGGCGACGAGGACGGCGGCGAGGGCGCCCCAGACAATCGCTCCACGGCCGGTTCCCCACCACGCGCCGAGCGCGAACCCAGCCGCGCCGAGAGCAAGCCAGACCAGTTCCGCGCTCACTGCTCCGGCGATGAACGCGCGCACCGCGAGGACGAGTGCGACAGCGGCGACAAGGCTTCCGAGGGCGCGCGGCATCGTCCGCGTGATCCACGCCGACGGGACTTCCGGTGCTCCGGTGTTCATGTTTCGTGGTCCCCCTATGGGTGTGCGTCTGAGTGGTGGCTAGCGGGGTTGCTAGGCGGTCCTAGCGGTGGTGCTACGGCCCGCCCTAGCGTCGTTGCTAGGGCGGTCCTAGCGGGCTGCTAGCGGCTGCTAGCTCCTCGTTTGGTCGCGTGTGCTAGGCTCCGGGGCTCCGCTGAGGTACGAAGTGGACCCGGAGCCTAAACTTGCTCCCTGCACTCGCAACTTCATGATTTTTGGCTCTCCTCGCGGCCCGCCTCCACCTCGTCCGGGTAGCGGCTTGCGGCGGCTGCGGCAGCGGTCTTGGAGAGGCCCGCCGCGGCCCCGGCCGCGGCGTAGGAAGCGCCCCATCCGACGAGTCGTGCCATGGCTCGGTCCCGGGCCTCTCGAAGCTCAGCCAGACGGGTCTCATTGCGCACCTCCTCGGCCTGGATGCGCTCGGCCGCATAGCGCGCGTTCCCCTTCAACGTCTGGTAGGTCGGGTCCGCTGCGGCAGCGGATTCGCGGACCATCCCGCGGCGGGTGCTGGGATGTGCGTGGGGCTCGGTCTCGTTCATGGATTCCCGTCCTTCATGTCGTAGTACAGCGTCAGCGCCTCGGCCACGATGTCCTGTCGCGTGCGGACGTAGCCCGCCTCCCGGTACTCCTCGACCTCGGCCTCGATGCGGCGAGGAAGGTGCTCCGGCAGGCGCACATTGAACTGGGCGAGCTTGGGCTTCGCCGCGGGGATGGGGCGGCGAGCAGGGGCAGGCAGATGTGGCTCCTGCGCTGTCTCATTGGGTGGACTCGCGGGGGTCTGCGCGGTCGGTTCAGCCTTGTTTCGTTGTCCCCCGCTCTTGGCCTTCTTCGGAGCGGGAGCCATGTCCTCCGGGTCGCTCGCGCTCACGAGTTTCTGCCAATCGGCCGGGCCCTTGCCCTTGCCTCGCTTCTGGGTCATGCGTCTGCCCTCTCGGTGATGAGTTCTTCCAGCACGGCGGCGTACTCCCCTAGGTCTTCGGGGGCCGTCCCTGTGGCGTCCTGGTACACGTCCAACAGCGTCACAACGGACTTCATAACGGGGAGCCCCATGGCCTCCAGCTCTTCGCGCGACTCCCGCAGCAGAACGCTGTTCTTGCGGACCTTGGTCAGCAACAGGTGGAGGCCAATGTCGTGCTCGTCGGTGGCTTGCGAGGCCACCTCCAGAGTGGTGCGCAGGCTCAGCACTTCATCCCTGGAGGCGAGCAGCGGGCACACGAGGTCGCGCGCAACGCTCAGCACGTCGGCCAGAATCTCGCGCCCTCCCGGGCCGGTGTCCACCACGAGGTGCCGATGAGTCTCCAGAAGTCGCGAGCACGCCTCAGCCGCCGTCTCGCCGTCGCCCTCGCGCCATCGCTCCACGGTCACGTTCTCGGGCCACTCGTCGCCCGCCAGCCGCCTCCACATCGTGGCGGTGGCGTTCGCCTGGTCAGTGTCGAGGACGGCCACGGTGTCGCCCGTCGCAGCCAGCCCGAAAGCCAGATACATGGCGGTCTTGGTCTTGCTGGTGCCCCCTTTGAGGTAGCCGACGGCTACGGACATGCGGGGGAGCTTTCGCTTCGTCATGCGTCAACCGTACAGTACACTGCACGACTTAGCTAGCACCGCCGCTAGCACACTTGCTAGCTCGGCAGCTTGCGGCCGCTCTACCCGTGGATAGACGACTTTTGATGCACCTTCGTCCCTTCGGCCTGTTCCGACTGGTAGAACGACGACATTTCAATGTTGACTATGCGCTTGCCGTCAAACTTCGCCAAATATTCATCGGGGCGGCCCTTCCTGATTTCTTCGTCCAGCCATTGGAAGAATCCGCCAGCCGCCTTCGATTGACGGAGGACGGTTGATGACTGATACCCGTTTTTACCCCCCAGCTCGACACGGTGCCCGTTCTCGAAGGTCGCATATAGCTTCGTCACCTTCCCCCCGTACCGTGTCCCAGTATTGGGATTGGTACGATTTCGCGCTGCCTGAGATTTCGTGATGCTCCGCAGCTCGCCCATAATCGTCGCCTCCGCCTCCTTCCTGCCCTTAGCGTCAGGCTTCATGGGAGTGTGAAGGTCGATGCGCCGCGCTCCTCCATGGAACACCTGGCGGTCAACGGCGTACCGGTTGCGGCGGCTCTTCTGCTGTTCCGCAGCCGTGGGGTCATCCGGGATCGCCGTCGGCCGAGGTGCGGGCTTCTCGCCCTTCTTCGCCTTCGTCGGCTTCCAGTCGCCCAGGGGGGCGCGGACCGCCGCGAGCTTGCCGTCCTGGCGTCGGCGGCGCGGGGGAATGTTCTCATGGCTGACCCGCCCCGTGGTGCGCAGCTCGCGCAGCGCCTCCGTGAGGTTGTTGCCGGGCCTCTTGCCCTTCCGCACGAGGCGCACCATGTCAGGTGACCGGCCGATGTGCCGGGCGATTTCTGCCTGAGTCATTCCCAGGTCGGCCATCAGCTCCAGCGTGAGGTCGCGTGCTTCGCTCATCAGAGGTCACTCCCCTTGTTCTCGGCCTTGATGCGCAGCTCGTTGCGCTCGGCCTCGTCGTGCGGCGTGGGCACGTTGCGCAGTATCCCCTTCACGCGCAGTCGGCCGTTCTTCCCGTCGTCGGCGCCCCCCTGGTCGGCGGGGAGCGCCCAGGCGGGCACCTCCGAGGCGTAGACGGCATCGCCACGCACTCCGAGCAGAGTTGCGGGGTCCATGCTCAGCATCCCGGGGCGCGGCCCGGGGTAGCCCCTCGGGGTGGGGGACTGGAGCATCCGGGCGCGAGCCCTTCCCCACACCTGCACCGCAAGCTCGGGATGGTAGTAACCCCGCTCGCGGTCAGTGAACTCGCGTCCGGGGACGTGGTAGACCCAGTGGTCGCCCACCTTCTTCGGGGGGTTCTTCGTGCTCCTGGCGTATTCCTCCGGGATATCGAGCGCGTTCGCTACCGTCACGTCCTGTCCTCGCAGGCGCTTGGCGAAGTTCCCGATGCCCTGGAGGAGCATCGCGCGCAGCGCCCCGGCCACAGCCTGCCGGACCTCGGGGTCAAGGTCGGTTCGCTGCTGCACGGCGTCGCGGGCGGCGTTGAGCTTGCCCGCCCAAGAGTCGAGGACGTTGGGCTTGGCTCGCCCTCGCGCGTCAGGGTCGTCCAGAGCCTTCTTGTCGAACTCGATTCCTTCCAACGGGTCAATGGGCCAGCCGTGATCCACGGCGAGCTTCACCTCCGCGCCGGAGGCCCAGGTCTCGAAAGTAGCCCCGGGGCGATTGGGGTACAGCCAGCCGTCGCCCTCGTTCTCCTGGAGGGGGAGGAGACCGACGTGACGCCAGTCCTTCGGGACGGTCGCCTGGACCCTGTACCAGGCGGAGACGTACTGCCCCGGCCCTCCGCGGTCGTAGATGTTCATGGCAGCTTCCTCGCGGGTGAGGCGATGCGCCCCGAGACCGACTCCCCAGCCCAGCGCGGAGTACATGAACCGCCCGTCGATGTAGGCGAACGTATCCAGCTTCGGCGTCTCGGAGGAGTTGAAGTAGCGCACCTCGAACTCGTTTTCGTTGTCCCCCTGTCCTGTGGTGGTCAGATGCTCGATGCGGTGCTGCCCGCTGGTGTTGTGGAGCTGCTCGGCAATGTCCGAGGGCAGGCTCGGCAGGCTCCGCAGCCGCTTGGGGAGGAGCATCCCCCACAGATTCACGGCGGTTGCGGCCGGGGTGTAGAACATGCCTCCCTGCACCGGGTTCCCCGCATGGTCCGTGCCGGTGATCTTCTCGACCTCACCGCTCAGCACATCCCATGCCGTCTTTGCCTGGAGCTGATCGACCGGGGCGGCGTTGAACCACTCCGACGCGGGCCGAATCTCCACGCGGTTGCCCGAGAGCTCGTTCTCATAGCGTCCGATCCGCGGCTCCCTCGACAGCCAGTGCGTGCCGTGCTTCCACCCAGGGGTATCCGCCAGCATCCAGTACGTGCGATCCGCGCGCGGCTCCGGCACCTTGCCCGTGAGGATGATCTGAGGGCACCCCAGAGAGTGCGCCGTGTTCAGCATGTCCACCAGCGCCGGAGTCTTGCGCCTGCCGCTCGGAGCAACCGTCACACGCCGCCAGTCCCACGTCACCGCGCGGCCGCTCTTGAAGTCCACGAACAGATGGCGAACCGGACGCGGGGTCCACACCTTCGGTCGGCCGGTCATGCTGCACTCCTTCGGTCGGTGTAGACGCGGCCTCCAGCCACGCCGACGTAGGTCCCCTCCGTGTCGGCCCACGCACGGCACTGCTCTAGCACGGGGCACTGACGGCACAGCTCCAGCGCCGCCGCAGCGCGCCGCTTCGTGCGTGAGTCAGTCACCTCGGGCCGCCCTGCACACAGCGCCCGGGTGGTCCACGTCAGAGGATCAGCCCTGTTCAGGCGAGGGTCAATCGCTAAGGTGGTCATGTCGGTGTCCTCTTCTCGTTTGGTCGCGTAGCAGCGGACACCACACACACTACCGCCCCCTGGTGTACTTAGTACACCAGGGGGCGGATTTTTGTTGCTAGGTTCTGCTAGCCCACCGCTAGCACCAGTGCTAGCGGCCTTGCTAGCCGTCGTGCTAGCTGTTCGCCTTCTTCCGGCCATCCTCGTGCTTCTGCACGATCTTCACCACGCCGTCGTAGGACATGCCGAGTCCATACGCGAGGTGAGAGAGGGACACGCCGCGCCCGCGCAGCTCCACGATCAGTTCGTCGCGGTGCTGCTTCTCGGTGCGGGTCATCCGTTCTGCGAGGTCAAGACCGTTCTTCTGTCGCGCCAGGGCCACGAGAACGTCAGGGTCGAGGCCGTCGAACGTCGCTGCCGCGCGCTCCATCCGGGCAGAGCGCGGCACGCCGCTGTCGGCCGTCGTGCGCTCGCGCTCGGTCTCGTCGGTCATCACTCGTGGTCCCTTCTGGTCGGTGCCTTCTCCCATCATCGCCGCCCGCCGCTGGAGCACCTAGCAGATTCCCGAGCGATTTTTCTGGGCGTGTTGCTGGCATCTCAGGTGTTGCCCGCGCTACGGTCGAGAGCAACACACAACACACGTCGTCGGCCCAGCGCCACGATGTGGACATAAAGAGGGGGTCCCCCGCTAAGAGAGGACCCCGCTCCACGAATGGCAGGGACGTTGGCGCGTCCCGGGTGCTAGCCCACAAGGGCTGTTGCTAGCAATCAGGCTAGCACCCCGTCGTCGTGGTGCCAAGCATCGTCGGGCGTCGGCGCACTCGCGCGCGCCCCGATGCAGTCTCGCGCCCGATGGGGTGGTGCCCGAGCGTCGTCACGGACGATGGAGGGCCGCTAGGCCGTTACTTCAAGGGTCATTTGGTTGGTGCGCGCGCGAAACGGACCAAGTGGGCCACAGCAGCCCCTCGCGCGAAACAGGCCACGAGCAAAGTGCTCGCTCAGGCCACGTCCTCGCACCATCGCGACGGGAGCTGTCGGCCTCGACAGCGCGCCTCGCCACGGCGCGCGACGAGGTGGGGTGGTAGCCGGTGTTTCTATACCCATTTACCAGGGGGAACCTTCACTCACTCTCCCAGCGCGCGCTTGACGTTGGGGGGACAACGAATCTGGGGTGTGTGGGTGTTTGTGCTGGTCAGGGGAGGGCCGGCGGTGGCTCGGTGAGGGTCCTAGCAGGGATGCTAGCGGGGGTGCTAGCGCTATTTGGCGCGACGGCGCGGGGAGAGGGTTAGCAGCAGCGGCACGCGGGGGAGTGACGGCCGGATGCCAGGGCAACCCTCCAGGGAGCCGCGAGAGGCTACACAGCGCGCCGAGGATGGCCGGAGCCGCCCCGAGGTAGGGGAGGGGGCTCCCAGGCCCGCACAGGGGCTCCCAGCGCTCCAGGCGCACACCAGCGGACCCCACGACGAGGACCGGCCGCGAACCCCCTTCCCAGCCCCGCAGGGACGAGCACCGAGCATCTCACCCCACCCCGGCACCCACCCCGGCCCCACGAGGGGCGCGTCAGCGCACCGACGGGGCCGCGGACCGACACGAGGGCACCCACACCGAGCGACGGCGCGCCAGCGCCGCGCGGGACCCACGAGGCACCGCGACAGCGGGGCCAGGGGCGCGTCAGCGCACCAGCGCGGCGGCAGCCGCGCGAG
>Ga0209487_1000672_pt1 | contig 30449 bp, 19 predicted proteins | sample Poulit2012_FD_187524 | JGI IMG/M metagenome (GOLD analysis project Ga0209487, IMG submission 187524) | Agricultural soil microbial communities from Georgia to study Nitrogen management - Poultry litter 2012 (SPAdes) (version 2) | ecosystem: Environmental > Terrestrial > Soil > Agricultural land...
CCCATCACACCCCCACTGCAGCATCACCAAGGAGAACCCATGGCAGTGTCGACTGCTTCTCGCGAGCCCTCCACGCTCGCGGCCCCCGTCAGGACACGGGCACGAACCGCCCTGAGACCGCTCGCCCCCGGCGACGCGCACATCAGCGGCGGGTTCTGGCGGACCCGCCAGGACCGCAACCGGGTGGACGCTCTCGCCGCCGGATACGAGCAGCTGGAGACCTCGGGCACCCTCGATAACTTCCGCATCGCCGCAGGCACCTCCACGGGGCATGCGAGAGGGATGATCTTCCAGGACTCCGACGTCTACAAATGGCTCGAAGCAGTCGCCTACGAGATCGGTCGGGCCGAGGATCCGGTGCTGCGCAGCCGGCAGCAGGAGGTGACAGCTCTCGTGGCCGCCGCGCAGCAGTCCGACGGGTACCTCAACAGCGTCCACCAACTGCGCCACGGCCCCGAGGAGCGCTACACCGATCTCGCCTGGAACCACGAGCTGTACTGCTATGGCCACCTGTTCCAGGCCGCCGTCGCACAGGCTCGCAGCACGGGCGAGACGACGCTGCTCGACGTCTCCCTCCGCGTGCTGGACCATCTCGTGGCCGTCTTCGGTCCCGGACACCACGAGGGCGTCCCCGGCCATCCCGAGATCGAGATGGCCCTCGTCGAGCTGTACCGCGAGACCGGCAGGAACGATGCGCTGGAGCTGGCACGCTTCTTCCTCGACAGGCGCGGCCACGGCTATCTGTCGGGGCTCGGGCACGAACCGACCTACTTCTCCGACCGTGTCCCGGTCCGGGAGGCGTCGACGGTCGAGGGGCACGCGGTACGTGCCCTCTACCTCGCAGCAGGTGCCACCGACCTCGCGATCGAGGATGCTGACACCGAGCTGCTGGCCCATCTGCGGAGTGTCTTCGCGACCATGCTGGCGACCAAGACCTATGTCACCGGGGGGATGGGTTCGCGCTGGGCGGGAGAGGCCTACGGCGATCCTTACGAGTTGAGCACCGATCACGGCTATGCCGAGACCTGTGCCGGGATCGCTGCCGTGCAATGGGCATGGCGGCTGCTCCTGGCCAGCGGCGATGAGCAGTACGCCGATCTCATCGAACGGGCCCTGTTCAACGCGGTCCTGCCCGGGGTGTCCCTGGGCGGCACCGAGTTCTTCTACGTCAACCCTCTCCAACTGCGCTCGAACGCCCAGGTCACGGGCGGCACCTCCGCGGCGAACGGGAGGCGCGGCTGGTTCCAGTGCGCCTGCTGCCCGCCGAACGTGATGCGCACGCTGTCGAGCCTGGACCAGTACGTCGCCACGTCGACCGACGACGGCCTGCAGATCCACCAGTTCGCGAACGGGACCTACACCGCGGAGGTGGGATCCGAGCGGCTCAGCGTCGAGATCACGACCGACTACCCGCACGATGGGCGAATCACCCTGCGCGTGGTCGAGGCGCCCGAGGTTGCTGCTTCGCTCAGCGTGCGGATCCCGGCCTGGGCCGGATCCGCACTGCTCGACGCAGGCGACGGGGCGCAGGAGGTCGCCGGCAGCGGCGTCCAGGAGCTCGATCGACAGTTCCGGGCCGGAGAGGAGATCGTGCTCGACATCGACATGACCCCGCGCTTCGTGACCGCCCCTCACCGCGTCGACGCCTCTCGAGGTGCCGTCGCCCTGGAACGCGGCCCCCTGGTCTACGCGATCGAGCAGGCCGATCAGGAGGGGCCCGCCGTCGTCGACGATGCCCTCGTCGATCCGAGCGCCCCCGTGGTCGAGCGCCCGATCGACGACCTGGACGGCGTGGTCGCGGTGGATCTGACCGGGGCGGCAGCGGCTGCTCCGTCAGCTGCCGCCATCGATCGGAGCTGGCCGTACTCGACGTGGACCCCGGATCCCGCCCCCGTCACGGATCACGTCTGGCGCGCGATCCCGTACTTCGCCTGGGCGAACCGCGGTGCCGGTCCGATGCGAGTGTGGCTCCCGGAGATCTCCGGATCGCGGTGATCTAGAGGGGCCCCCGGGGGCGGCGAGGCCGTCGGCACAGCTGTGCCGACGGCCTCGCCGTCATCCCTGGCCCGGGATATCGGTCAGGGCAGGCAGGACGAGCCGGCGGCGGGGTTCGATGTTCCCCGCACGGTCGGTCGCCGCGTACTCGAGGACCTGCTCAGTGTCCGTCAGAGCCCTCACGAAGGCCTCGGAGAAGGTGCCCCAGAACGTGCCGGGCCCCTCCCACTGGATCCGATCGACCCCTGAGGTGGAGTCGGTGGCGAAGAAGGTCACCTCGACGCTGCTGCCCAGTTCGCGTACCGTCGCGGTGGTCTCCGGCGGCGAGGTGTCGACATGGAGCTCCAGCTCGTCGCGGTTCGCGCGCCCGAGCGCATCACGCACTCTGGCCTCCACTCGATGGCTGCCCTCCGCACCCAGTTCGAAGGGCTCCGTATAGGGCTGCCAGTCCGTCCCATCGACCCGGTACTCGATCTCCAGTCCCGCCGAGCCCTCGGATCCCCGCTGGTCGAGGTGCGCGGCGTGGACCGTCACCGTGGGTGTGCTGGTGTACCACCCGGAGGGTGCGGGCTCCTGGGCCACTCCGATGTGCACCACCGGCGGGGCGTCCTGATCTGCCCAGTCGGCGGGCAGGTCCCACACAGTCCGCGTCCCGTCCGCGTCCTGGCGCCGGACCGGTCCTGCGGTGCTCGTCTGCCGGACCTCCGCCTCTCGGGCGGTGCCGTCGCCGTCGATATCGGCGCGAGCGGCGGCGCACAGCACCCGCTCCGCCTCGGACCGCCCGAGCACCCCCTCCTGGCGTGCCTCCACGACGATGTCCGCCACCCGGTCCAGGAACTCGTCCCGGGAGGTGAAGGCCTCCCGCTGCCAGATCGAGTCCAGGACGGTGACCCCGGCCGGACGCAGCCGATTGGGGACACCGCTGTCCTCGCCCGCGAACGCGATCGTCGCGTCGGCCTGGCGGACGTACATGTGATAGCGGGTGTCCTGGCCGGAATAGGCGGGTTCCCACGTCAGCCCGGCGATCTGCACCACTCCCTCATCGGCCAGCCGGGTCACCAGGGCCTGTGTCGGCTCGGACGTCCTCAGGGTCCCGTCCAGCAGGCGGTTGCCGGCCAGCGGCAGCGCCTGCCGCGTCGTCTCCTCCGACCGTGCGAGCAGGACGGTGGGGCCGAGCTCCATGCTGTGGACGGCCGGATCATCGATGGTGGGCACCGATCGCAGTGCCAGCGGCACCTGCAGCACGATCTCGTCGCCGTCCGACCATTCCCGTTCGAGGGAGAGGTAGCCGCCGGGAGCGGCGTCCGCCTCGAGAGGCTCCCCGTTCAGGAGGATGCGGGTCTCGCCGGCAGCATGCGCAGGGATCCGCAGATGCACTCGAAGCCTCTCCCCGTCGCCCGCGGCGTGCGGCGGGGCGGTGAAGCGGATGCGGGTGGTGTCACCCAGCGGGTAGTCACCGACCAGGTCGATGTTCAGGGCCCCGGGGCCGTCGACGGCGGCACGGTCCAGGCGGGCCGGGAAGAGATGGTGGATCCACAGCTCGCCCGGGGCGCGGTGGAACATCCCCTCGCCATACTTGACGTGGTTCTCCAGTCCGGTGCCGCCGCAGCAGGTGCCGATGTTGTCGTACTCGCGCCGCGCCCCTGCATGGACCGGGAACATGTACGTGACCTCGGGCGAGACGTCCGATTCCGAGGCCTTGCGCGAGCCCAGGATCTGGTTGAGCTCGGCCCGCTCGACGTAGTCCAGGTACGAGGGATCGAGGGTGTGGGTGAAGAGCAGCCGCGCGAGCTTGACCAGGTTGTAGGCCACGCAGGTTTCCGCGTTGCGGTTGCCGATGTCCCCGGCGACGGTGTTCGCCGGGCCCCAGAGCTCGCTCTCCCCGGTGCCGCCGTGCGCGTACATGCGGCCGGGGACGATCGCCGCGAAGATCCCAACGGCTGCCTCGAGGTAGCGCTGCTCGCCCGTGAGCTCGTACTCGTGGACGTAACCGATCAGCTGCGGCACATGCTGATTGGCGTGCATGTCGTCGAGGATGTCGGTCCCGGTCCGCCCCGCCTCGAGGAGGTTCTCCTGGTCGAAGTAGGTGGCGGTCGTCAGGAACTGCTCCTGCCCTGACACGGCGGCGAGGCGGGCGAGGGTCTCGTTCATCCCGCCGTACTCGCCGGCGATGTACAGCGACCACATCTTCTGTCGCCGTCCGGGATCCAACCGGGACAGGCGTGCATGCACCCACTGGCCCATCTTCGTCACGATCCGCAGGGCCTGTTCGTTGCCGGTGAGCTCGTAGGCGTCCAGCAGGCCTGCCATGATCTTGTGGGTGGTGTAATACGGTGCCCAGATCTCGCCGTACGGGGCGAAACCCTCCAATCGCGAGAACTGCCACTCCCCGTACGCGGCGAGGAAGCCGGGGTGGGAGTACCGGCCCGTCGCCGCCAACGCATCCTGCACCTGGCCCAGGCCCGCCACGAAATCCGTCACCTTGTCCTTGAGCGCCTCCTCCCCGGTGGCCGCATGGGCCAGGGAGAGCATGGAGAGGAAGTGTCCGGCGTAGTGCCCGCGGAGCAGGTTGGCGGTCTGTGCCTCTTCCCGCCCCGGATAATCGTGCTCGCTCCAGGCATCCTCCTTGGGGTGCCCATGGTCCTCCCAGTTCCCTGGCGGCCGCGCTCCCCGCGTATCCAGCTGAGCGTTCGCCCGGAAGACGGCCAGCAGTCGGTCGACGGGGTAGTTCCTGGCCAGGTCCAGCATGCGTCCTCGCGCCGCAGCGAAGACGCTGTCGTCGGCGACGTCGACGGCGGACAGGGGGTACGGCGTCACCCGAGGGCTGATGATCGGGGACACGATATGAGCGTTCACAGTCTCTCCTGGTCGGTGGGTCATGCAGAGCTCGCGTGGGAGCGGGTCCAGTTCTCGATGCCGGTGGCATCGATGGGCAGGGCCTCCGAGAGCACCTCGGCCCCGCTGGCCGTGAGCAGCAGGTCGTCCTCGAGACGGACGCCGATCCCCCGCAGCTCCGGGGGGACGGTCAGGTCGTTCTCGTGGAAGTACAGTCCGGGCTCGACGGTCATCACCATGCCGGCCTCGAGGTCAGCGCCCATGTAGTCCTCCCACTGGGCCTGTGAGCAGTCGTGCACGTCCAGTCCCAGGTGGTGGCCGATCCCGCAGACCAGGTAGCGCCGATGCTGCTGGCCCGCGGGGGACAGCGCCTCGTCGACGGAGACGGGGAGGATCCCCCAGTCGTGCAGCCCCTGGGCCAGCACCTCCATGGCGGCGAAATGGAACTCCAGGTAGTTCACCCCGGGGCGGACGTGGCTCATCGCCGTGCGGTGGGAGCGTTCCACGAGATCGTGCACCCGTCGCTGGGCAGTGCTGAAGGTCCCCGAGACCGGGAGCGTACGGGTGACATCCGCCGTGTAGAGGCTCCGGGCCTCCACGCCCATGTCCAGCAGAAGGGCACTGTCGGGCAGGATCGGCCCGTCGCAGCGCGTCCAGTGCAGGATCGGGGCGTTCGGCCCGGAGCCGACGATGGTGGAATAGCCCGGTCCGTTCCCGTGCGTCCGCGAGTGCCGCTCGAAGGTGCCCTGCAACCAGCGTTCGCCGAGGCCCTGAGCCAGAGCTCGTGGGATCTCGGTCGCCACCGCAGCGAAACCGCCCACGGTCGCGTCCACGGCGTGGCGCAGCTGCTCGATCTCCCATTCGTCCTTGATCATGCGCAGCTGGGAAAGGGTGCGACGCAGTTCCTGCGAGACCTCGAGCCCGTGCTGAGCGCGGAGCGCTTCGGGGACCACACGCGTGCTCCACGCCGGCCCCTCGGCGCTGCGTATCGTGGCCGTCTCGAGTTCTGCGATGTCCCTGACCGGGAGATCCAGTGCTCGCGACCACTCCTCGATCCCCGGCGAGGATCCGACCCAGAGCTCACCGTGGAGAGCATCGGAGAAGAATCCCTCCGTGCCCGGACGCAGCGGCGGCGGCAGGTACACGGTGGAGTCGTGCCCTCCCGCCGTCGGGGTCATCACCAGCACCGCGCCCTCGACCTGCACTCCGGTCAGCCAGACGAAGTCGCTGTCGGCCCGGAAGCCATAGGCGCTGTCATCGTTGCGGATCGGCGCGGTGCCGGCGGCGGCGACGATCGCCCGGCCGGGGAGCGCATGGCTCAGTCGACGCCGGTGCTCGGCCGCGGCCGCTTCGGTGCCCTCGGGCAGCGCGACCGGGACGGACCGATGGCCCCAGTCCCGTGCAATGTGGTCGACGAATGCCGGGATCTCGCTCAGCCGGGGCGGGCGGGTGCCCGCATAGGGCGGTCGCTGATCGTGGATGCTGTCGGTCGTCACTTCATTTCTCCTGTTCGTTCCCCACCGCGGTCACGGACGAGCTCTCGCAGGCGCGAGAAGGTGCGGTCGGCTCCGATGCCGTCATGTTCGAACTCGTTGGTCACCCAGTACGTCGAGCTGCCCACTCGGGACAGTGTGTCCAGCTGGAGCTGGGCGTCCACGTACATGTCGTCGTAGAAGACCGCTGCGGCGACCGGGACCTCGTTCTCCGCCAACCTGGTCTCGTCGTACAGCGCCGGCCAGTCCTCGCGCTCCGCGAGCCGGTGCACGGCAGGTGCGAAACCGCGCAGGAGCCGGATCTCCTCGAACATCCAGGGGAACGCCATCTCTCCTGTGAACAGGAGGGGACGATTCGCCTCCGAGAACTCGGGGCGTCGGTCCCGCTCGGCCTGCGCCGCCCACGCGGTGGCGCCTCCCCCTGCCGTGCCGTAGATGCTCTCCTGGAGTGTCCAGAACAAAGGGTTGCCGGCCTGGGAGGTGCGGGTCTGGACCTGCTCCAGGAATCCGTGGGAGAAGCGTCCGGGGCGAGCAAGGGCCCCCTCGAGGAGCCAATGCATCCGCTCGAATCCTGGCTTCATGCCGAAGTCGATGCCCAGTGACTGAAATCGGCGAACAGTGAGGCGGTCACCATCGGGAAGCCGGACCTCTTCGCTCGCCAGCAGGTCCGCGATCTCCGCGACCCGCTCGGCGTCCCCCGGGTACCGGCGGTAGTACTCCGTCGTCTTCTCCTGCACGCGGCGGAACGTGCGCCGATAGACCTCGGCCGCAGAAGGGGGCGTTCCCGGGACACCGCCGTGGATGTAGCAGGCGGTGAGCCCGCCGGGCGCGAAGGAGAGGTAGGTGAGGGTGATCCAGCCTCCGAAGCTCTGGGCGATCAGCGCCCACTTCTTCTCCTGGTACACCGTGGTGCGCACATGTTCGAGATCGCGCACGATCGAATCGGCTCTGAACATCGACAGATAGTCGGCTCCCGCGTCCGCATCGCCTCTCGCCTGCACGTCCACGGCCTCGATCGGAGTGCTCGAGCCCGTGCCGCGCTGGTCGACCAGGATCACCCGGTAGTGCTTCAGGGCTTCCCCGAGCCAGCCCCCGGAGCCGTTCACGGGGCGGGGGCTCGCGCCTCCGGGACCGCCCTGCAGGTAGGTGAGCAGAGGAAGATCCTCGGATCGCCGATCCGGATCCACCAGCTCCCGGATGAAGAGATCGATCCTCTCTCCGTCGGGCGCCGCCCAATCGAGCGGGACCTGCACGGTCCGCTCGGTCACCCACATGCCGGGCATCGAATAGGAGCTGCTCGCATAAGCGCTGGCCACGTTGCCATCCTCTGTCGTCGAGAAACGTCTCGGTAAGTACCATGTCACATAGTCAGCTGGCGCGCCAGGCCCCGGCCCCTCCCTCCCGCACGGCTGTGGCGCTCCGGGGTGGTTGACGTCGGCGACGCAAGGGGCGAGACTGGCCGCGCACATTGTGCAACCCCCTTACGTATTCGCGGTGGGGACGTCCGGAGCGAGAGGGACCGATGGCGATGCCACTCCCGAACCCCTCCGCGGTCCGACGCGCCAACGCGCGGGACTGCACCGTGGTGCTGCGGGAGGCCGGTGGCGCGCTGACCCTCGCCGAGATCGCCTCGGCGACCGGCCTCTCCCGGCCCACGGTCGATGCGGTGCTCGAAGAGCTCCGCGCGACCGGTATCGCGGCCCCGGCCCCGGTGGCAGCCTCGGGCAGCGCGGGCCGGCCCGCCCGCCGGTTCCGCTTCGACCCCACCGCCGCGTCCGTCGCCGCGCTCGACGTCGGCACCCGCACCGTGCGCTGCGTCGTCGCCGACGCGGCCGGCCGGATGCTCGCCCGGGCCGAGGCGCCGATGCAGGGCCCGGATCCGATCGCGCCTCTTGTCCAGGCCGTGCGCGGGACCGGTCTGGCCCCGTCGGCCGTCGGCGTCGCGGTGCCCGGCATCCTCGACCCCGCCGGGCGCGTCAGCCGCAGCCTGGCCGTACCCGCCCTCGAGGGGATCGATATCGCCGGCACCCTCGCGGAGCGGCTCGGCTGCCCGGTCGAGGTCGAGAACGACATCAAGCTCGCGGCCCTCGCCGAGCATCACCTCGGACCGGGGGCCGAGGGCATCGTGCTGCTTCAGCTCGGGCACCGCGTCTCCGTCGCCGTGATCATCGACGGCGCGATCCTGCAGGGTGCCCACCGCCTGGCCGGCGAGCTGGGCAGCCAGCGGGGCATGCGCTGGACCGACAGCTCGGTGCGGGGCCGGCTCACCTGGTCCACCGGCGACGACGCCCAGGAGCTCCTCGAGCGCGCCGCCGCCGGGGACCTGGACGCTGTGCAGGAGATCGAGGAGTTCTGTGCGCAGATCGCCCCGCGCCTGGCCACGGTGCTGCTCACCGTCGATCCCGAACGGGTCGTCGTCGGCGGGGGCTTGTCCCGGGCGGGCGAGACCCTGCTGGAGCCCCTGCGCCGCGCTGTCGGCCGGCTGCTGATGACCGAGCACGTCCCCGAGGTGGTGCCGGCCCGGCTGACCACCGACGGCGCGCTCGTGGGCGCGCTCGGGCTGGGCTTCGCGCACGGCTCCGCGCGCATCACCGGCGTCCCCGACGTCCCCGCTCCCTGGCATCGCCTCGATGCCGGTCTGTCCTGATCCCCGACCCCGCGAAGGGCCCCCATGACCGCCGACATCAGCTTCGGTTTCAGCTCCTACAGCTTCCACTCCAAACTCTCCACCGGCGAGATGACGCTGTTCGACGTCATCGACTGGGTCGCCGCCAGCGAGGGCGAGCACCTCGAGCTCGCCTCCCTCAGCGACGACCCCTCCAGCCCCATCCCGAACATCGCCTCCGACCCCGCCTTCGTCGACGAGGTCCGCGCGAAGGCCGAGTCGGCCGGGGTGGTCCTGTCCAACCTCGCCGTCGGCGCAGACTTCTTCACCGAGGAGCCCGACGAGCACGCCCAGCAGGTCGCGCGCGTGAAGTCCTGCGTGGACCTCGCCGAGCGCCTCGGCATCCGCCTGATGCGCCATGACGTGGTCGCCCACGCCGGCCATCCCGGCGACGACACGCCCCTGTTCGAGCGGGCGCTGCCGTCCATCGTCACCGCCTCCCAGGAGATCGCCCGGTACGCGGCCGCCCGGGGCATCACCACCAGCCTCGAGAACCACGGCTTCTTCGTGCAGGCCGCCGACCGGATCCGCCGCATCATCCACGCGGTCGACCAGCCGAACTTCCGCACCACTTTGGACGTGGGCAACTTCGTGTGCGTCGACGAGGCCCCGGAGGTGTCGGTGGCCCAGAACCTGCCCTACGCGATGGTCGTCCACTTCAAGGACTTCTACATCCGCCCGGCCGAGGCCTCCCCTGGCGAGGGCTGGTTCCGTAGCCGCGGCGGCAAGCACCTGCGCGGCGCGGTCGTGGGCAACGGCGACATCGACCTGGCCGCGGTCGCCCGCGCCCTGAAGGCCTCCGACTTCTCCGGCTACGCCTCGATCGAGTTCGAGGGCTGGGAGGACTGCCTGCTCGGCTGCGAGCGGGGCATCGCCAACGCCAAGCGGCTGCTCGACCAGGCCTGATCAGCCCTCCATCCGCTCCATCCCCTGACCACCCCTGACTCGAAGGACTGAACCCTGATCATGACCAAGCTCCGCATCGGCGTCATCGGCGCCGGCTCCATCGCCGCCGCCCACCTGGACGCCTACGCCGCCCACCCCGACGTCGAACTGATCGCCGTCGCCGACATCAACCTCGACCGGGCTCGGGCGGTGGCTGACCGGTACGGCGCCGCCCGCGCGTACGACGACGCCCATGACCTGCTGGCCGCCGATGACATCGACGGCGTCAGCATCTGCACCTGGAACGACACCCACGCCGTCTGGGCGACCGCGGCGATCGAGGCCGGCAAGCACGTGCTGGTGGAGAAGCCGCTGTCCCGCACCGTCGCCGAGGCCCTGGCGGTCGAGCAGGCCGCTGCGGCCAGCGACCGGGTGGTCCAGGTCGGTTTCGTGCGTCGCCACTCGCCCAACTGCCAGGTGCTGAAGTCCTTCATCGACGCCGGTGAGCTCGGGGAGATGTACTACGCGAAGGCCAGCCTGATCCGACGGGTGGGCAATCCGGGCGGCTGGTTCGCCCAGAAGGACATCGCCGGCGGCGGACCGCTGCTGGACATCGGCATCCATGTGCTGGACCTGGCCTGGTACCTGATGGGCGCCCCGAAGGCGGTGACCGTCTCCGGCAACACCTATGACGTGCTGGGCAACCGCGCCAACATCACCACGATGCCGCGGTATCAGGTCTCGGACTACGACCCCACCAAGAACAGCGTCGAGGACATGGCCAACGCCGTGATCCGCTTCGAGGGCGGGGCCTCGCTGATGCTGGACAGCTCCTACTCACTGCACGCCACCCGGGACTCGATCGGCGTCTCCGTCTACGGGGACAAGGGCGGGGCCGATCTGGAACCGGATCTGCACATCGCCACCGAGATGCACGATTCGGTCGTGAACATCACCCCACAGATCTCCTCGGGCAGCTTCGAGCTGGGCAAGGCCTTCACCAACGAGATCGCCAACTTCGTCGACGCGGGGCTGGGTCGAGCGGAATCGGTGGCTCCGGTGGGGCATGGCCTGGAGATCGTGAAGATCCTCGAGGCGATCTACGCCTCCGCCCAGGACGGCCGCGAGGTCCAGCTGGGCTGACTGACGCTCCGCGGGGCAGGAGCGCATCGACCGCGGGTGAGGGCAGCGGGCCGAGCGCGGCCGGGGCCGGCCCTCCCGGCCGGTGCCTGCCGTCGTGGGTATCCTGGGCCGGAATCCCTGCGCGACCTCGGAAAGGCACGACGACATGAGCAGCCCCTACCCCGGCACCCCGGGCCCGCCGGAACAGCCCGGCGGCTCGGCGCCCGGTGGCGGTCCGCCCCAGGACGGCTCGTCATGGGGCGGACCCCCGCCTCCTGACGCCTCGTCGGCCCCGCAAGGTGGCGCGCCACCTGAACGGAAGAAGGCCTGGCCGTGGATCGTGGGCGTCTGCGGCTGCCTGGTGCTGCTGCTGGTGCTCGCTGCGGGTATCGGAGCGGCTGTGCTCCTCCTCTCCGAGGACGAGGACGATCCGGCCGGGCCGGGGGCGAGCACGTCGACCGAGACGGAGGAGCCGACCGAGGAGGAGACCACCGAGGAGGAGACGGAGGAACCCACCACCGAGACGCCCACCGAGGACGAATCGGAGGAGCCGACCGAGGAGGAGACGGAGGACGAGGAGGAGACCGGACTGCCCGATCTGCCCGCCTACGGGGCCACCCCCGTGCAGGATCCGGACGAGGATGACCTCGATGCGGCCACAGAGGTGCTCCTGGACCATCTCAATGGGCTCTCCGACGGTGATCCGGACATGGCCTGTGCCACCCGGCTCGACCCTGTGACCGGAGAAGGCATCAACGAGGACTCTTTCCTCTATGACGAGTGCATCAAATCCGTCGAGGAGCAGCTCGACGAGAACGAGTGGGAGGGCGTGGCCTCCGCTCTGACGCCTGATGACTTCACCGCCGAGCTGGATGCCGAGAACCGTGTGGTGCTGGTGAACCTCGCCGGTGAGGAGGACACCCTGGCCCAGATCGCCAAGGGCAGCGACGGCAACATGTACCTCGCCGCCTTCTGACTCCCGCCGGAGCCTTCGGCTGCCAGAGGATCGACGCCGCCCAGGCGGATCCACCCCGGGCACCCAGGGGCGAGAGGGCGGCGTAAGGTCAGGGCATGACAGAACGCACCACGTACCTCCTCGTGGATGGCGAGAACATCGACGCCACCCTGGGTGGATCGGTCCTGGGCCGACGCCCGCAGCCCGACGAGCGGCCCCGCTGGAACAAGCTGCTCAGCCACGCCGAATCGTCCTGGCACCAGCCGGTGTCCGCACTGTTCTTCCTGGCGGTGTCCGACAGCCTGCCGCTGGGGTTCGTGCAGGCCCTGATCGCACTGGGGTACCGCACCATCCCGCTGCGCGGCGAGGGCAAGGTCGTGGACATCGCGATCCAGCGCACCGCCGAGGCGCTGGCCGAGCGTGACGCCGATGTGATGCTGGTCAGCCACGACAGTGATTTCGTGCCGCAGATGACCGCGCTGGCCGACGATCCGCAGCGGCGCACCGGCATCATCGGGTTCCAGGAGTTCATGTCCGCCGACCTGCGCGGCATCGAGGGCGTCGAGCTGTTCGACCTCGAATACGACGTCTCGGCCTTCACCAGCAGCCTGCCCCGGGTGCGGATCATCGAGATCGACGAGTTCGACCCCTACGAGTTCATCTGAGGTCCCCGGTCACGAGCTCGGCCGCACCAGTGGCGAGCGCCCGCGCATCCTTCTACGTGCTCTCCCTCGTCACCAGTTCGACCGGGACCGTCACAGCGGAGCGATAGCCGTCGGAGATCTCACGCAGCAGCACGGAGACCAGTTCCGTGGAGATCCGGTCGAAGGGCTGCCGGATGGTGGTCAGTGCCGGCTCCACGGAGGTGGCCACCAAGGAGTCGTCGAAGCCGCCGACGAGCAACTGCCCGGGCACGGCTGCGTCACGCTCGGTCGCCGTGTCCAGAACTCCAGCTGCCATCACGTCGCTCGCAGCGAAGATGGCATCGATGCCCGGATCAGCATCGAGCAGCTCCGCAGCGAACCGCTGCCCGGCCTCGCGGGTGTAATCACCGAAGCGGACATTGGGGTCCGGCAGCAGGCCACTTGCGGCTCGGCGGAAGGCGTCCAGCCGCAGGGTGCCGCCGGGAGAGTCCGCCGGGCCGGCGATCACGCCCATCCTGCGGGCACCGCGCTCCCGCAGGTGCTCGGCCATCAACCGACCTCCCATCGCCTCGTCACCCATGACATAGGACACTCGCTCGGCCATCGTGCGGGGGTAACCGCAGTTCACCACGGGGATCTCCTGGTCGAGGATCTTCTCCAGGGTGCCGTGCGTGGGGTGGATCGATGCGGTGACCACACCCGCCACAGCGCCGCTGCTGAGGAACTCGACGGCCCGCCGAGCCTGCTCGGCATTGCCCGCCAGCAGCACCACCATCGACATGTCCCGTGCGGCCAGGGCGTCGCTGACGCTAGCCACCAGGCTCTCGAAGGTCGGGTCGCCGAAGAAGGCGGCCGGTTCCTCGTCCACCAAGAAGGCCACGGTTCCGCTGCGCCCGGTGCGCAGCTGGCGCGCCGTGGGGCTGGCGACGTACCCCGTCTTCTCGATCGCCGTGCGGACGGCCTCCGCGGAGGATTCGGAGACCCAGTGGCCTCCGTTGAGATAGCGGGAGACCGTGCCACGGGAGACCCCGGCGGCTTCAGCGACATCGGCGATCGTCGCCTTGGTGCGGCGGCTGCGGGCCATGGCCTCTCCCTCGTCTCGGATGCCGATAGGACAGATGGCAGGGCCGTCCCGTCCCTCCGTCAGCTCTTGACCGCGCCCGCGGTCAGATCCGTCTGCCAGTATCGCTGAAGAATCAGGAACAGAGCGATCAGCGGGATGATCGACACCAGCGCACCGGTGATGACGGTGGTGTACATGGCGGGCTGGGATGCCCCCTGGTTCATGAGCGTCGACAGGCCCACGGTGATGGGGAACAGCTCATCGTCGCCGAGCATGATGTACGGGAGCATGTAGTTGTTCCAGATCCCCACGAACTGGAACAGGAACACCGTCACCAGCCCGGGCAGCATCATCGGGATGGCGAACTGGCCGAAGATGCGCAGCTCACCGGCCCCGTCGGTGCGGGCCGCCTCGATCATCTCGGTGGGGATCGAAGCACCGGCGTAGATCCGGGCCAGGTAGATGCCGTAGGGGTTCAGGATGCTCGGCAGGAAGACCGCCCAGTAGGTGTTGGCCAGCCCCATCTGCGCGAACAGCAGGTACTGCGGGACAGCCAGGATCACGGCCGGCAGCAGCACCCCGGCCAGGATCAGGTTGAACAGCAGCTTCTTGCCGCGGAAGGCGAACTTGGCCAGGCCGTAGCCGGCGGCCGCCGAGACCACGGTCGAGGCCAGTGCGCCCCCGACCGCGTACAGCACGGTGTTGCCGGCCCATCGGAAGAAGAGCCCGTCGCGGTAGGTGAACAGGTCACGGATGTTGTCGACGAGGTGGGTCGAGGGGGCCAGGCTGAAGGTGGAGAACAGCTCGTCGGGGCTCTTGGAGGCGGCGATCAACACCCACACCACCGGCAGCAGGCAGTACAGGGCGCCGAGCAGCAGGATGCCGGTGGCGAGGAGCGAGGGCCGCTCGACACCGCCCCTGGTCGGGCGGCCGGCCGAGGAGGGTCGGCCCCCATCGCGGACAGCAGGTGCCGCCGCGCTCGGGCGGTCGAGAGTGTCGGAGGTGGTGGTCATCGCAGCGGTCACCGCTCTTCCTGGGCGAAAGCCTGCCCGCGCACCAGGCGCAGGAAGCCGAAGGAGATCACGAAGGTCGCCAGCGCCACCAGCACCGAGCCGGCGGAGGCGATGTAGATGTCGTTCTGGATGAAGGCATCGCGGTAGATGCGCATCAGCGGGGACCACGTGGTCGAGATCGAGTTCGTCAGAGGGCGCAGCAGCATCGGCTCCGCGAACACCTGCAGGGTGGCGATGATCGAGAACACGGCGGTCATGATCAGCGAGGGCAGGATCATCGGCACCTTGATGCGCGTGGCGATCTGGATCTCAGTGCATCCGTCCAGCGTGGCCGCCTCGTACAGCTCGCTGGGGACGGACTTCAGCGAGGTGTACAGCACCACCATGTTGAATCCGGTGCCACCCCAGATGCCGATGTTGGCGATGGCCAGAAGCACCAGCGAGGGGGACAGCACGTCCGGCAGCCCACCGCCCAGCGCGTCGGCGATGTGGTGGAAGGGACTGGTGCCGGGGAGGTAGAGGAAGCCCCACAGCACCGAGGAGATGACGGCCGGCACCGCATAGGGCAGGAAGATCGCGATCCGTGCGAAGCTGCGCACGCGGGCACGGCGGGAATCCAGCAGCAGCGCGAACAGCAGCGCCAGGCCCAGCATCACCGGCACCAGCACGCACCCGTAGAGCAGCACGCGCCCGGCACTGGCCAGGAACTCGGGGTCCGACAGCACGGCAGTGTAGTTGCCCAGCCCGGCCCAGATCTCGGTACGGCCGCCCTCACCGAGCCCGAGGCCCACGACGATCTCGCGCCGGAAGCTGATGAAGATCGCGTACAGGATCGGGATCGCCAGGAACAGCGCGAAGCACAGCGCCGCGGGAGCGATGAGGACGTAGGCGAAGCGGTTGCTGCGCCGGGTCAGGGAAGTCGTGGCGGTGGTCATGACAGGACGTACCCCTGATTCTCGAGGTCGGCGACGGTCCCCTCCTGGAGGGTGGTGATCGCGTCGGTGAAGGCCTCGGCCGAGCGCGACTGCGTCGCCTGGGCGAAGGCATCGTTGAACAGCGAATAGGTGACGTTGACGTTGGGCCCGAAGGTGAAGGGCCGCACGCTCTCGGCGTTGGACGTGGACAGCTCGTAGAAGTCCTCCTGGTGGCTGAAGAACTCCGGTGGTTCGGTCAGCGCCTGCTCGGACTCGACCTGGTCGGCGGGGAACACACCGGATTCGGTGACCAGTGCCTGCACCGCATCGGTGGAGGTGTTGAGCCATTCGGCGAAGCGCACCGCGGCGTCACGATGCCGGGTCTGGGTGGTCACCGCGGTGGAGGAACCGCCCCAATTCCCGGTGGCCTCCTCCCCGGCCTCCCACTGCGGGAGGGGGGCCATCTGCCAGTTGCCCTCGGTCGATCCGGCGTTGCCGGACAGGACCCCCGGCGCCCACACGGCCGAGACCCACCCGACCTGGGTGCCGTTGTTCAGCGCGGTGTTCCACTGCGGTGTGTACATCGGCTCGTTGTCGATCACGCCCTCCTCGACCAGCTCGCCCCAGAACCGGGCCACACGCTGCGTGGGCTCCTCGTCGATCGCCACGGACCAGTGCTCTCCGTCGATCTGCCACCACGAGGCCCCCGCCTGCTGCGCCAGCCCGACGAACAGACCGGGATCGGCATTGGAGAAGGTGCCCAGGAACATCTCGGGATCCGCGGCGTTGATCGTGCGCGCGGCCTCGGCGTAGTCGTCCCAGGTCTCCGGGGCGGACAGTCCCAGCTCCTCGAAGACGTCGGCCCGGTAGTAGAACTGGAGCGGGCCGGTGTCCTGCGGGATCGCGTAGATCGACTCCCCCTGCAGGTTCACGTTCGACCAGATGCCCTCGGCGAAACGATCACGGGTCTGCGGCGTCAGGTCGGCGGAGATGTCGGCGATGGCATCGGCGGACGCCAGGGAGGTGATGGCCTGGTACTCGGCCTGCACCACGTCGGGCGCTCCGTTCCCGGCACGGACCGCGGTCAGCAGCTTGGTGACCGCGGCGTCCCCGGCATCCTGCCGGCTGACCACCACCTGCACATCGGGGTTCTGCTGGTTCCAGAGGTCGACGACATCCTCGATGCCCGGGGCCCAGGTCCAGAAGGTCAGCTCGATCGGAGTGCCGCCCGACGTTGCCCCGCAGCCGGTCAGGGCCGGACCGGCCAGTGCTGCGCTGGTCAGGGCCGCCCCGGTGGTCAGGAACCGCCGGCGGGAGGGGCCCTGGCTCATGCGTGGGGAGCTTGCTCGCGGCATGCACGCCTCCTTGCAATGCGTCGTCTGCTCGTGGGTCGAGCACTGGTGCAGGGATCGTATGACTGTGATCGTTCCCGGTCAACTGCCTTGCGGTTCACCCCCAGGACTGCCACGATATGGCGTCATGACCCGTGAACGATCTCTGTCGACGCCCCTGCCCCCTTCGCTGCGTGGGCCAGGCGCGAACACCTCTTCCTCCCCGATTCCCGGCCTCGACGGCCTGGCGTTCGGGGCTGACTACAACCCCGAGCAGTGGCCACGAGAGGTGTGGCACGAGGACGTGCACCTGATGCGCGAGGCCGGCGTGACCATGGTGACGATCGGCATGTGGTCCTGGTCGAAGCTCGAGCCCCGCGAGGGCGAGTTCGACACCGGATGGCTCGACGACCTGCTGGATCTTCTGCATGAGGCGGGGATCCGGGTGGATCTGGGGACCCCGACCGCCGCTCCTCCGGCATGGTTCTTCCGCACCTACCCTGAAGCGCGGGTGGTCGACCGCGAGCAGCGCGCACTGGGCCCTGGGTCCCGCGGCATGGCCTGCCCCAGCTCACCGGCCTACCGGGAGGCGTGCGAGCGGATCACACGGATGCTGGGCGAGCGCTACGGCTCGCATCCGGCCATCGCGATGTGGCATGTGCACAATGAGTACGGTGCCCCCGTCGGCGAGAGCTTCTCAGCCGCTGCACAGGAGCACTTCCGTCGCTGGGTGCTGGATCGCTACGGGTCCCTGGAGGCTGTCAACGACGCCTGGGGCACCGCTTTCTGGGGGCAGACCCTGGGCACCTGGGACGAGGTCCTGCCGCCGCTGCCCACACCCAGCGTTGCCAACCCCTCCCGTGAACTGGACTGGAGGCGCTTCTCCAACCAGGCGATCCTCGAGTGCTACATCGCCGAGCGCGACATCCTGCACGAGCTCTCCCCGGGCATTCCGGTCACCACGAACTTCATGGCCCACACCTGCCCGAACATGGATCTGTGGCGGTGGGCGCGCGAGGTGGACATCGTCTCCAACGACCACTACCTGACCGCGGCGGACCCGCGGAACTTCGTCGAGCTGGCCTTCGATGCGGATCTGACCCGGTCCCTGGCCGGCGGGCACCCGTGGATCCTGATGGAGCACTCCACCTCGGGAGTGAACTGGCAGGATCGCAACGTCGCCAAGGCCCCCGGGGAGATGGCCCGCAATTCGCTGTCGCACCTGGCACGCGGGGCCGACGGCGTCATGTTCTTCCAGTGGCGGGCCTCGAAGAAGGGCGCCGAGAAGTTCCACTCGGCGATGGTCCCCCACGCCGGACCCGACTCCCGGGTCTTCCGTGAGGTCTGCGAGCTGGGAGCGACACTCCAGGACCTCGCTCCCGTGCGCGGATCACGGGGCGGCGCGGATATCGCGATCCTGTACGACTGGGAATCGCAGTGGGCTCAGGACCTGCCGTGGCGACCGTCGGTGGACCTGGGCCATCGCCAGCAGACCCAGTCCTGGTACGAACGCCTGTGGCGGGACCATCATGCTGTCGATTTCGTCCACCCCGAAGCCGACCTGAGCGGGTACCGAATGGTCCTGGCACCGGCGTCGTACCTGCTGACCGATGCCGCCGCGCGGAACCTCGAAGAGTACGTCGTCACCGGGGGGAACCTGGTGGTGGGCCCGTTCTCGGGCGTGGTCGACGAATGCGACGGGGTCCGGGACGGCGGCCTGAACGCCGCCCTGGCCGACCTTCTGGGCGTGGCCGTCGAGGAGTTCTGCCCGCTGCGCGCCGAAGAGACCGCCCGGATCGACACCACCGCAGGAGAGGTGCTCGACGTACAGGTGTGGACCGAAGATCTGGCGGTGCTCGACGCCGAGGTGCTGGCCACCTACGCCGACGGCCCCGTCCCCGGTGGGGCGGCGATCACGCGGGCCTCGCGCGGCTCGGGACACGCCTGGTACCTGGCCTCGGACCTGTCCATCGACGGCCTGAGCGGCGTGTTCGCCGAGGTCTACACCCGAGCCGGGATCACGGACTCCGACCTGCCGGCCGACGTCGAGCTGGTGGAGCGCACAGCGGAGGACGGCACCCGGCACCTGTTCGCGATCAATCACACCGCAGAGGAGCACACGCTCACCCTCGAGGGCCGCACGCTCCACGTCGCGGCCGGTGCCGTCGCGACCACGACCGTTCCGGCACAGGCGGCGGTCACGACCTCCTGACAGGCCAGCCACACCACGAAAGGGCGCACGATGACGTACACCCCGAACACCTTCGATCCCGTACGGTCCGACATCGCCCGTCGGCACCTGCCGCCTGTGGTCGCGGCGGGCTCGGCGGCCGTGATCGGTCTCGGCGCGGCCGGCACCTCCCCCGCCGCCGCTGAGCCCAGCGCACGCCGGGACGAGATCGCGAACCCGCGCTTCGAGAACGGGCTCGATGGGTGGAAGGTGGTGGGAGACGGAGCGAGCGTCGTCGAGCTCGACGACGGCACGTGCTCATTGCGCTGCGCGCCCACCCAGGGCGGCTCCGTGACCGTCTCGCAGGAGGTGGAGATCCGCCGACCCCGGTGGTGGACCCTGCGGACGAGCGTGCGGGCCGGTGGCTCCGGAACCGCGAGCACACTCACACTGCGGTCACGCCGGACGCAGGAGCAGGTGCACATCCCGGTGACCGGGTCGTCCGAGGACCGGCTGGAGATCGCCCTCAGCGCCCAGCTCCCCGCCGGGCTCCTCGAGATCGAGCTGCGCACCGAGGGCGCCGACGGCGCCTGGGCCGAGATCACGGACCTGCGCCTGGAGTCAGGCCATGTGCAGCGGGACGTGCGCGGCGCGGACCTCTCCGGCATCCCGAAGAACGAGGCCCACGGCGCCGAGTACTTCAGCGCCGACGGCTCCGTCAGCGTGGACCCGGTCGAGGTCTTCGCCGAGCATGGAGCGACCATGGGCCGTCTGCGGGTATGGGTGGACCCAGCCGACGGCTTCTGCACCCCCGAGCACACCGTCGCGATGGCACGACGCATCTCGCAGGCCGGGATGGAGGTGCTGATCGACTTCCACTACTCCGACACCTGGACCGATCCCGGGGCCCAGGGGGTCCCGTCCGCCTGGCTCCCGGACGCCCCCGAAGGGCTGACCGACGCCGTCGCCGAGCACACCCGCTCGACCCTGCTGGCGATCCGTGATGCCGGGGTCGACGTGGCTGCCGTGCAGGTGGGCAACGAGATCAACCCGGGGATGCTGTGGCCCTGGGGGCAGACCTGGGATGTCGATCCCGACGACGGCGTGGACGGAGCGCGCTATGACGACCTGGCCCGCTTCCTCACCGCGGGCAGTCTCGCGGTCACCGAGGTGTTCCCCGCCGCCGAGGTGATGCTGCATCTGACCAACATCCACGATGGCGTCGATGGTCTCACCTCATGGTTCGACGAGATCGTGCGACGCGATGTGCCGTTCGACGTGATCGGGCTGTCCTACTACTCGTACTGGCACGGGACGCTGATGGATCTGCAGAGGGCGATCAGCACCCTCGCGGATCGCTACGAGCGCGACGTGATCGTGGTCGAGACCGCCTACGCCTTCACCCTCGAGGACGATCCGGATTCCCCGTTCGAGAACATCGTCGCCGAACCGTCGCAGCTGGCAGAGGGATATCCGGCGTCCCCCGAAGGCCAGGCGGCGGCGTTCCGCGCGGTCCAGGACGTCACGGTGTCCGCGCCGTCCACGGGCGGTCGCGGCCGTGGCGCCGTCTACTGGGAGCCGGCATGGACCGCGGTGGACGGTGCGGGATGGGATCCGGAGGACCCCGCGTCCGGAAATGCCTGGGAGAACCAGGCCATGTTCGACTTCGACGGGCATCTGCTCCCGGCTCCGTTCGCGGCCTTCAGCTGATCGGTCCGGGTGCCTTCCTGCCGGTCACGGTCGGCGAGGCAGTCGCGCACCGCGTCGTCGACACCAGACGGGCCATGCCTCCAGGTACCCGGTCGGTCATCCCCAGTTCACCGCCTGCTCTTCCCCTTGTTGCTCATTTCACATAGGTTCGATGCGGTCGTCTGCCCTACTGCGAGCTGGAACCCGTGATGTCTGACCTGTCCCATCGCCCGCCCTCCGCCGTGACCGAGTCGGCTGCCTCTCCCCCAGACCCGAGCCCCGGCCGCACCGGCCTCTCTCCCGTCCCACCCCGGCGGACACCCACTCGGCTGCTCGCGCTGGTGGCGGCGCTCGCGCTGCTCACCCCCTCGCTGCTGTCGCTGCAGGCCTGGCAGGCACCGCCGGCCTCGGCCGAAGTCACCGATGAACAGCTGTCCCACGGCGGTGTGCTGCGTGAATTGCAGGACTACCGGGTCGCTCCCGGCCTGGACCTGACCACGTTCTCGCGGCTCGAGGAAGGCGGCTGGAACGAAGGCAGCGTGCTGACCGCTGACCTGGACGAGTCGACGCTGTCGGTCGATGTCGCCGACGGCGGCTCGGTCACCGGCCGTGCCCCGTTGACGGACGTGATGCGCTCCGGCGAGAACGGCGAGCGCGCCGTGGCCGCGGTCAACGGGACCTTCTTCGACATCAATCATTCCGATGCACCCAGGTACACCTCGGTCGGCCGCGAGGGCGTGCAGATGGGCTCTCCCGAACCGATGCCTGCCGTCACGCTGGCCGAGGGGCAGGCTGCGGTGCAGGCGCTGTCGGCCTCGGGCACCCTGACGCTGGCCGAGGACGAGGTCCATGACCTGGCGGGGATCAACAATCCCACCCTGCCCGAGGACGCGATCGGCGTGTACACCCCCGCATGGGGCGAGTACACCCTCGACCGTCCCGTGGGCGCGCCGGAGGAGCCGGCCGAGCAGGTCGCGCTGGCCACCGTGGTCGATGGCGAGGTCATCGACGTCACCGAAGTGCAGGAGAGCGCGGGCGAGCCCGACATCCCCGAGGACGGGCAGGTGTTGCTGGGCCGTGAGGAGGGCGCGGAGCTGCTCGCGGACCTCGAGGTGGGGGACGAGGCGGACATTGCCATCGGCCCGGATCAGGAGGTGGATCTCGGCATCGCCGGGAGCCATCAGATCCTCACCGACGGCGAGGTCCCCGACCTGCCCGACGAATCCCTGGTCACCGACATCCATCCTCGTACCGCCGTGGGCATCAGCCGCGACGGCAGCGAGCTGTTCGTGCTGGTCCTGGATGGCCGCAGCGTCGAATCAGCCGGGATGAGCCTGCCGGAGCTGGGTCAGATCCTGGCGGATATGGGTGCCCACAGCGCCGTCAACCTCGATGGCGGCGGCTCCTCGGCCCTCGCGGCCCGAGCGGCGGGCGCCGAGTCGGAGGCGATCTGGAACAGCCCCTCCGACGGTGAGGTGCGCGAGGTGCCCAATGCCCTGGTGTTCTACTCCGATGCTCCAGCCGAGGAGCTGAGCGATGTGCAGACCTCCCTGGCCCTCGACGAGGAGGACGCGGTCTTCCCGGGCCTGCACCGCACCCTGGACGCGACCGGGCTGGGAGCGAACCTGGACCCGGTGATGGCCGACGGCTCCTTCGCCGCGGACGGCGCTCTCGAGCTGGCATCCTCCGATGCGACCGGCGCGGTCGTGCGCGGCACCGAGCGGGGCAGCGGGACCGTCACCTATGCGGCCCCTCCACATCAGGCGAGCCAGGAGCTGCGAGTGCTCGGCGCGCCGATCGGCCTGCAGGCCAGCGAGCGATCCGTGAACCTGCCGGGCACGGAGGAGGGTGAGCAGCTGACCTTGAGCGGCTACGACGCCGACGGGCAGCGTGCCCGCCTGGAGACTGCAGACGTCGAGGTCGACGTCGACGGCGGTTTCGAGGTCACCGACGATGGGCTGGGCACGTGGACGGTCACCGCGACCGGGGAGACCGAGAGCGGTTCGCTGACCCTGACCGCCGCCGACCTGTCGACGACGGTGGCATTGACACATGGGACGGAGGAGCAGCAGGTCTTCGACTTCTCCGACCTCTCGGCGTTCACCGATGAGAGCGACCGCGCCGAGGGCTCCTTCGAGGAGGCCGAGGGGCCCGAGGGCGAGGACGGCTCCGCTGTCCCTGCCGTCGGGATGACCTACGACTTCTCCACCTCGAGCGCCACCCGCGGCTACTACCTGGTGGCCGATGAGCCGGTGGAGGTCGAGGGGACCACCCTGTCGCTGACGATGGATGTGCGCGGCGACGGCTCCGGCGCGTGGCCGCGGCTGCAGGTCACCGACGGCAACGGCACCGTCACCAATCTCGATGGGGACCATCTGGACTTCGAGGGCTGGCAGACGGTGCGGTTCACGGTGCCCGACGGGCTCGCGCAGCCACTGACGGTCGAGCGGATCCGGATGATGGAGACCCGTCCCGAGGCCCAGTACACCGGGGACATCGCGGTGGCGGACCTGCGGGCCGAGACCACCCCGGAGACCGATGTCCCGGCGGAACAGGCGGTGCACGATCCGGCGCTGCTGACCCATGGCAGCGTTGACGAGAGGCCGCAGCGGATCGCGGTGATGAGCGATGCGCAGTTCGTAGCGGCCGATCCCGACAGCGACGCCGTCGAGGGTGCCCGTCGGACCCTGCGCGAGATCCAGGACGCCGCACCGGATCTGCTGGTCATCAACGGCGACTTCGTCGACGAGGCCGCGCCGGAGGACTTCGAGCTGGCCCAGCAGATCCTCGACGAGGAATGGGACACCGACATCCCGTACGTGTATGTGCCCGGCAACCACGAGGTGATGGGCGGGGAGATCGCGAACTTCGAGGACGCCTTCGGCGCCCCCACCACCGAGCAGTCCCTGGGCCGGACCCAGGTGATCACGCTGAACACCGCCTCCGGCAGTCTGGCCGGAGGTGGACTGGAGCAGATCGAGGAGCTGGAGCGGCAGCTGGAGGCAGTCGCCGAGTCCGACATCCTGACCGGGGCGGTGGTGTTCTTCCACCATCCGCCGACGGATCCCCTGCCCAGCAAGCTCAGCCAGCTGACCGACCAGCGCGAGGCCCGGGCGATCGAGGCCCAGCTGGCCGAGTTCCGCCGCAGCTCGGGCAAGTCGGCCGCGGTGGTCAACGGTCACGTCGGCGCGTTCCACGGTTCGGCGGTGGAGGGCGTGACGTACCTGATCAACGGCAATTCCGGGAAGTCGCCGGCGGGGACCCCGGCCACGGGCGGGTTCACCGGGTGGACGATGCTGGGCATCAGTCCGGGTGCGGGGGCCGTGGGCGAGAGCCCGACGACCGCCGACCGGGTGGACTGGCTGGCGGCGGAGACTCGGCCGTGGGTGGACGAGATCTCCGTCCAGGGCAGTGAGCAGCTGCCGGTGGGCGGTGTCGGCGAGGTCTCGGCGAGCATCGTCCAGGACGGGCTCGAGGCACCGGTGGCGTGGCCGATGACCGCACAGTGGGGAGGTGCCGGGGTGCAGATCGATGCCGGCACCGGTCTCTCTGCCCCACAGGGTAAGCCCGGAGCGCAGGATCCCCTCGCGGAGCAGGATGGCCCCGGCGAGCACGCCGATCCCTCGGCGGTGCTGCGGCTGAACCCCTTGACGGGCGAGATCACGGGCTTGCGGCCGGGCACGGCGACCGTGCAGGTGACGGTCAACGGACGCTCCGCGGAGCAGACCGTCACCGTGGCCGGCGACGGCCCCGGACCCGATCCGGAAGACCCCGAGGAACCCGGTGACCCGGACGATCCCGGGGAACCTGACGAGCCCGGCGATCCCGAGGCACCCGGAGAGCCCGAAGAGCCCGGTGACCCTGACGACCCCGAGAAACCCGGGGAACCCGGCGACCCCGAGGAGCCCGGGGAGCCCGAGGAGCCGGATGCCCCCGAGACCCCCGGCGACTCCGAGGAGCCCGGACTACCCGGCGGCTCTGATGAGCCGGACGGCCCCGAGGCTCCCGGCGGTCCGGGTCACGGCAGCGACGGACACGGGAGTGGCGGCGGCGCGGACTCGGCGCAGCAGGGGCCGGGGCAGATGGCCCGCACCGGCGCGGAGACCCTACCGCTCGCCGCCGGGGCGCTGGCACTGATCGGGCTGGGCCTCGGCGCCCTCGCCCTCACCCGGCGCTCTCGCCGCTGAGCCGCCAGGGACAGCAATGCCATCGGATCGCGCCGGCATCGGCCCCTCGTCCGGGCTCACCGCAGCCGGGTTCATGTCGAGCATTCCGGAGCCGGTGGTCAGAGGGCCGATGAGGGCAGCGCCCAGCTGATCAGCACGACCGAGACCGCCAGACCGATCAGCAGCGCCGGCGGCACCAGGGCGCGAGACCATCTGCCCAGCCGGTGCCGGCGAGCCGCGGCGCGCAGCGTCCAGGCCGCGCCGAGCAGCAGCTGGGCGAGGGTCAGCAGCCGCAGCATCCACACGGCCGGGCCCTCGGCGTGGATCCACCTCATGGACGGTGCGGTCAGCACCGAACCCAGCAGCAGCACCGTCGCTGCCACCACGGCCAAGCTCACGCTCCCCCAGGCCAGAGCCAGGGGGCGGGAGACCGCCGGGGAGACGTCTGCCCCGCGCCGCCGGCGCCACCAGGCCCGGGCCGCGCCCCCGAGCGCAAGGACCCAAATCAGCGCTGCACCTGCCACGGCGGCGAGGACGAACCGCTGGCCAGTCCACCACGGCGCCGCCACCAGCGTCTGTTCGAGCATCGCCCGGTCGCTGCGCTGGATGGTCACCGCACCATCGCCCGAGCGGACCGCCGCCACACATCCCTGCTGATCGCACCAGCGGCCGGGGGTTCCCGACGGCGCCAGGCGCCGCTGCCCCATCAGCACGTCGTCACCATCGCGCGTGATCGTCACCTGCCCGGTGGCCGTGCGCAGGAGGAGCTCAGGACCCTGCCCGGCGAACAGGCGCTGCTGGTAGGTCCCGGTGGGGTCGGCCGGCTCATGCGGCAGCGCCCAGGGCGGGGTGATGGTCGGGGCTCCGTGCTCGGGCACGGGGGTGCGATCGGCCAGACCGCTGCGCGCGCTCCAGTCGGCGACGGTCTCCAGCACCGACTCGGTGAAAGCCGCGGCCTCCGAGTCCTCGGTGGTCACCGCCGCGAACACCCCGATCTCCGCCTCGGGGACGAGGGCCAGCCAGGCCAGTCCGTTGGCCCCGGCATGCTCGAGGACGGGCACCTCGGCCCTGCGGCCCTCGAAGAACACCTGGGTGTGCCCGCCACCTCCGTGGGCCGGGCGCACCGTCGTCGTGGTGGCCTCCTCGACCACCGGGGCGGGCAGCGGGCTGTCGGGGGTGATCAGAGCGTCCAGCAGCGCGGCGGCATCGTGGGTGGACCAGGTCAGGGTCGCCGCAGGCCGCTGGGGAACATTCGGCCAGGGTGTGGCGACCCGGTCCGATCCGTCGCGCCCGGTCAGGGTGACGTCCCCGGCAGCGGTGGAGGGGCCGTCGAATCCGGCGGTCCCGGCCCCGACGGGATCCAGCACCCACCGGGCGGCGGCCTCGTCGAAGCTGATGCCGGTGGCGTCCTCGATCATGGCGCCGAGCAGGGTGTGGCCGTGCAGGGGCGAGTAGTGCAGGCCGATGTCGGCGGGATGGTCCAGCACCGGCGGGTTCTGTTCCAGCACGTCCCTCAGCGTGGCGAGCTGGGAGTCGGGCGCCTGGGGGTGGACCAGCAGCGGTTCGGACAGGCCCGAGTGGTGGGTCAGCAGGTGCCGGCCGGTCACCGGGGTGCGGGCGGCGTCCTCCCGCCGATCCGTGAGGGGCAGGTCGCCGCGGATGTCGGCGTCCAGATCGAGCAGTCCCTCGTGGTGCAGGCGCAGAGCGGTCAGGGAAGTCACCACCTTGGTGACCGAGGCGACCGGGGTGCGGGAATCGAGGGTGAGCCGGCTGCGTGCGAGCGGATCGGCCCAGCCCTCGGCCTCGAGCACGAGCGGCCCTTCGGGGCCGACGACGGCGACCATCGCGCCCGGCGTGGTGACCCCGACGTGCTCGGCCAGCAGCTCATCGACCTCCTCCTGCAGTCCGGTCGCCCCCATGCGCGGTGGGGCGGCGGCCCCCGGGGAGGCTCCCATGGTGACCAGCAGCATCGCGGCCGCGAGGACGAGCAGCGGCATGAGGTGCTCAATACGGCGGTGAGGGGCAGGGCGCTTGGGTCCGGGTCGGCAGGTCACGACAGCAATGGTGCTGTACGCTCCGCTGTCCCGCCTCCCCCGGAGGTGCTGGTTCCGCCGGTGTGCTCTAGGGTTCCTCCCCCATCTGGCCGAGGATCTCGGTGAACCCGATCGCAGCGATGAGGACGGGGGCGGAGCCGCGCACGCGGACCTCGTCGCCCTCGAGGATCCCGGCGGTCTGCAGTCGCTCCAGATCTGTGGCGACACGCATGTACCGCACCAGCTCGTCCATGTCCTGCTGCCCGGTGCGCGGATCGAGCGGCACCTCAGGGATCTGCTCGCGGTGGAGATCGTAGCGCCGGAGCCCGCCCTCCTGGCACACATACAGCAGGGTGGTGAGGGTGTCAGGCATCCCGATGAACCCGCCTTCGGAGCCGTCCCGAGCCCACATGGAGCCCAGTGCGCTCAGCAGCAGCGAGTGCGCGAAGTCGATGAACTGCTCCGGCTGCTCATCGGGTGAGGCCGGGGCGACCGGCCCGGAGCCGGGGCGAACCTGTGTGCCGGTGGTCTCGAGCCAGTTGCCGTCGTGCAGCGTGCCCCACGCCTGGGTGATCTCCGGGACGTCCCACATGGAGCGGGCCGTGCGATCGATGCCGAAGCGCTGCAGGACCTCGGCGGTGTCGGCCCGGTTGAGAGCGCCGGTGGAGGTGAGTCTGCGTCCGGGCCCGATGAAGTCCAGCAGGATCTGGGCGCGGCGGACCAGCGTATTGCGACGGTAGACCTCCAGGTGCTCACGGGGGTCCCAGTCGCGGATGCGTTCGAGGTCGATGTCGGTGTCCGGCAGGAACCATGGCCAGCTCGGCGGGGCGTCGTCGGCCGCCGCGTCCCGTCGGGCGTCGCCGTGGCCATCGCCGGCGACGAAGGAGATGCCGTGTGCCTCGTGGGGCGCCGGCGGCGCCCGTGAGGGATCGTAGGAGATCGCTGGATCGCTGATGCGGCCGCGGTCGCTGAGCTCGACCCGGTGGGCGTGGGGCAGGGAGTTGTACCACTCCATGTAGGCGGCCAGCGCGTCCTCGTCCTCGGGGTCCAGTCCGTGCTCGAGGCCATAGGTGAGGATGTTGGACGAGAAGGAGCGACGAGAGGGGTCATCGACCGCTTCGAGCACTGTGAACTCCAACCCGGCCAGCAGCGTCGAGGCCACCGGCGAGGACATCGAGTCCTCGTTCCAGCGCCCGCGGGCCCGGAGGAACTCGAAGAACAGGCGCAGCGCCGGCACCAGGTCCATCGCATCCTGGCGGGTCTGGAGGATCTTGCGAGGCACGATCTCGGTCATCAGCTCGACCGTGACCTCCTCGGTCCACAGGGTGGGGTCGGGGCTGTCGAAATGCTCCGCCTTCAGGTCCAGCAGGGTGCCGATGATCCGTGCGGGCGCAGCGCCGTCCGACGAGGAGAGCCACAGCTCGAACCCGGCCTGGAGCTCCTGTCGTTCCGAGTGCCTCGGCCGCTGCGGGCGACCCTGCGGCCCGGGGGACCCTGCGCTGCGTCGCTTCTTCTTCTTCGGCATACCTTCATCGTTCACTGCTCGCGCGCGGTTTGGCCAGGAACGCGACCGAGCGGTGCGGGTCCGTCGATGCAGGCTCGCGGGGCGGCAGGCGAGGGAGTGGGGCTCGCCGCAGCGGGTGAGGCGGGGAGGGCGGACGGACATCCTGGCCGGTTCGTCAGCCGATGCGGTTCACTGTCCCTATGACGCACAGCCTCCCTTTTCCCAGCCGTACTCCATCGTCCACGGAGAACGACCACGAGGCCGAGGTGCCCCGCATCGACGCGCGGGCGATCTCGCACGCGGTGCGGCATGCGGCCGTCTTCGGGGCGTTGGACTCGATGCGGCCCGGGTTCGCCATGGACCTGGTGGCCCCGCATGACCCGAAACCGCTTCTCGCCCAGGCGCAGGAGCGGTACGAGGGCCCGGTCACCGTCGAATACCTGGTCAGCGGCCCCCAGGAGTGGGTGCTGCGCCTGACCCGCACCGCCTGAGGCCCGGCCTCGCTCCACCGGGGCCGGCACCCACGGTCGCGGCACCGCGGTCGGAGGCGCGCGGGCGCTGCCTGAGGCCCCTCAGACCGATCAGCTGCGGGGTCCGGTTCCGGTTGCTCCGGGGGTGCGCAGCTGCCAGCCCTCGCGCAGCTCGCCGCTGATCGAGAGACGATCGCCGGGCGCGGGATAGATGCGGATCGTGGTCGGGGGCGCACCGTCGGGCAGCAGCTCCAGGAGACTGCCGTCCAGGAACATGGTCGCGGCGGAGCCGGTGTGCTCGACGATCACCTCGCCCGCACCCTGGGCGCCGAGGAGTTCGACCCGCAGGCGTCCGGCCGAGTGGATCTCGGCCCGCGCGGGCGAGGCGAGGTCCGCGGTGCGGTCCGCTCCCCGGCCGGGCAGCTCGAGCCTCTCGCCGCGCAGGCGCTCCAGCTCGGCCGGCGCCGAGGCGAGGAGCTGGTCGTCGACGAGCGAGAGCTCGCGCGGGAAGGTGAGGCATCCCGACCATCCCTGGGCGTCGGTCTGCTCCTGGGTGCGCTGCCCGCCTTCTCGGGCCCATCCCCACAGCAGCACCCGGTCACGTCGCGGGTCGAGGACCGCCTGGGGCGCGTAGAGGTCGGGCCCCAGATCCACCTGGCCGCCGGTACGGGGGGTGAAGCGGGGCCGGCCTTGCTCGTCCTGCTCCAGGGCGCCGATCAGGTGGTTCACGGTGGTGGTCGACCCCGGGACGATCTCCTCGCGGAACCACAGGGACACCAGCAGCACCCACTCCTGGCCGATCCGCACCAGCTGGGGGCACTCCCAGATCTCGGCCTCCGCGTGCTCGGCGGCGACCGGGTCCCGGCCCGTCAGCATCGGCCCCAGGTACTCCCAGCGCTCCAGGTCATCGCAGCTGTACAGCAGGATCGCCGGCAGCACGCCGCCCTCCTCGCGGATCCCGGCGCCCTGGATCGCCCACCGCCGGCCGAACGCCTCGAACACGAAGGGGTCGCGCACCCCTTCCAGCCCCACGTCCTCCGGGGCCTCGGCGACCACGCGGCCTCGCTGCGTGAAGCCGGTCAGGTCGTCCGTCAAACGGGAGACCACGACGGGGGCGAGGTGGTCGGCCCGCCCGTCCACGGCGGAGTAGACCAGGGTGGGGACGCCGGCGGGGTCCGAGGCGCGGTCGAGCAGTCCCACCCCGGACCAGCAGCCGCCCTGGTCGACCTCGCCGGGCCGGGGGGCGGGGCCGTCGGGCTCCTCGGTCCAGGTCACCAGATCCGGGGAGGAGACGTGGCCCCAGCGGATCTGCTCATGGCGGGCGGATGCCGGGTTGTGCTGGAAGTAGACGTGCCAGCGTCCGCCGGTCTCCATGATCCCGTTGGGGTCGTTGAGCCAGCCGGTGCGGTGGACCCGGTGGAGGGAGGGGAAGTGGTGGTCGGGCGCAGTGGTCATGCCGTGGTGCTCCTTGGAGATCGTGGTGAGGGGCAGGGGCCGGCGGG
>Ga0209487_1000673_pt1 | contig 30442 bp, 37 predicted proteins | sample Poulit2012_FD_187524 | JGI IMG/M metagenome (GOLD analysis project Ga0209487, IMG submission 187524) | Agricultural soil microbial communities from Georgia to study Nitrogen management - Poultry litter 2012 (SPAdes) (version 2) | ecosystem: Environmental > Terrestrial > Soil > Agricultural land...
GCACCGTGGCCACGTCGATCTTCCGGGAGGTCGCCGATCTCGACGAGAGCGAGGTCGCCCCGGCGCTGCTGGATGATCAGCAGCTGGAGGTGGTGGTCACCGATGTGGTCTACGGCCGCAGCGGGGCCGACAGCCGGATCCTGCGCAGCCTGCAGCGCTGCCTGGATCCGGCCACGACCCGCACCGTCGACCCGATCCGCTACCTGACCACCCAGGTGCGCCGGGATCTGTCCGATCAGGTGCGCGTGGCCATCGGCGACCCGCAGGTCGGCTCCCGCGTGCGCCGTATCGCCCGCGCTCTGGGCACCGGCGCGTCACTGGCGGAGATCATCGACCGCTACAACCAGGTCCACTCCTCCGACCGCATCTCCACCACCCGCGCGATCCGGGCGCTCACCGTCGCCCCGTCGATCGAATCGACCGCCCTCCGCCACGTCTTCGAGGCCCGCGATGTGTAACCCCACCCAGCACTCCCCCGACATGCAGCGGCTCATCGCTCAGCGTCACCGCGCCAACACCGCACGCGGCGAGCTGCTGCAGCTGATCGCCGACGGCATCCTGTCCCCCTGGGAGGCACTGGTCGCCGCCGCCACCGCGGACGAGAAGGCGCTGCTGCGCCTGACGCTGGACCAGCTGATCACCGCCGGTCCCGGCATCGGGCAGGCCCGAGCCCACCGGATCACCGCCCAGGTTGTCCATATTCTCGGCACCACCGAGGCCGCCGCCCCCACCGGTCGTGTCACCCTCGCCTACGTCCTGGATGAGCAGGCTCGCGGCAAGAGGCTCTTGGCGGTTCTGGATGCCTTCATCTCCCACGGCCTGATCCGCGAGGAAGGAGACCTCCCGGTGTGGAGCGGATTCCCGTTCACCCCCTGCCCTGTCGACGCGAAGGAGAACGGACGATGAAGACCCTGCCTCTCGCGCCGCCGGCTACGCGCTCGGCGACCCGTCATCACCGTCGCTGCGAGTGCGACCGGGACACGCTCCGGACACCGTGGAAAGGGCAGATGTGCCAGATCTTGCACACCCGCGACCAGGAGGCGGCCCGCGCCCTGCTGGATGACTTCCTGCTCGAGAACGAGGCCGAGATCGCGCGGGTCATCCGTCGTGCCCAGCGGATCGCCCACCTCGACTACCGCGACAAGGACACCGCACTGTCCTACTTCGGACAGGCGCTGATGAAGATGGTCGACACGCGCTGGCGCGCCAAGACCGGCGCCGGCACCAGCCAGGTCTTCAACTACTCCCGCAACCTCCCGGTGATCCTCGAGCAGGAGACGCGCTACTTCGTCCGCGAGGACCGTCGCCGTGGCCTGCTGGACGGCACCGCCGGTGTGCCCGGCGACAGCGCGCATGACCGCAAGGCGAAGGCGCTGGCACGGTCGCGGCAGCTGTTTCAGCGCGAACACTCTCGCACCCCTGCTGACGAGGAGCTGGTCGAGTTCCACAACGCCCGCATGCGCGCCACCCGCAAGGATCCCGCTCGCCAGTCGGTTCTGGCTACCGCCGAGGACCTGCGCTCGTTGACCGCCGTCCCGCTGCAGGATCCCGACCTGCTCACCGAACCCGGGCTCGTCAGTGAAGACACTCCGGATCTCGGCCTGCCCGAACGACAGCAGCGCCTCGAGGCCGTCATCGCCGAATGCGAGCGGAAGGACGAAGAACGCCAGTTCGCACGCCGCCGGGCCATGAAGCGGCAGCCGGTACAGATGGCGACAGTCGCCCGCATCTACCTGGCCGACCACGCCCAAGGCGACCTGGCGACGCGCCAGGAAATCATCGAGACGCTGGGCGTGACCGAGCGGGCCTCCCAGCGGGAGGTCGGGTCTCACCTCAAGGAGATCATGGTGCTGCTGAGGAGCGCATTTTGGAGCTACAATCGATCGTGAGTACTCTGCCAGCCATCATGAGGGCCCGCCTCGGGGACTTGACGCAATGTGTTCCGCCTTCAGAGAGACTGTCTGAGCGACGGCCGGGTGCACTCCGACGGCGCCTGAGGTTCCGCCCGCTGGATCGTGCTGGTGACCAGTGGCCGTCAGTGAAGTGCCACTTCCGCTCGGCCATGTGCCGTGCCGCGATGTCAGCGAAAGCAAGGCGATGACCGATGGTCGCGCCCGCACCGGGGTAACGTCGGCCGAAGGTGTTGGCCGGGGTGTTCCCGACCGTATACATGCCGAGGATCGACTCGCCGTCCTCGCGTTGCACTCGAGCCCGTACATCGACCATCACGCCACCGCCGGTGCCCATCGGACAGCACCGCCCGCGCCGCATACAGCGGCCTGGTCAGGAGAAGCAGATTCTGAATCGCCCCGGGTTTGTTAGAGGCTCGCAAGTGCCGCGTCGGCGGGTGCCGGTGCGGGGTGGTTGTGATGGTAGGTGTCCTCGAGCTCGACGGGCGGGATCATGCCGATCTCGCCGTGCAGACGCCGGTGGTTGAACCAGTCGATGTACTCTGCGGTCGCGATCTCGAGGTCGTCGATGTTCTTCCAGGGCCCGCGGTTGCGGACCAGTTCGGCCTTGAACAGCGAGTTGAAGGCCTCGGCCAGGGCGTTGTCATACGAGTCGCCGGTGGAACCGACCGAGGCGACCGCGCCGGCCTCGGCAAGTCGCTCGGTGTAGCGGATGGCGACGTATTGAACGCCCTTATCGCTGTGATGCGTGAGCCCGGTGACGGCCTGGCCTGCGTGATCGCGGGTCCAGATGCCCATCTCCAACGCGTTCAGCGCAAGATCTGTCCGCAGAGATTTCGACAGCTGCCAGCCGACCACGCGGCGGGAGAACACGTCGATGATGAACGCCGCATACACCCAGCCGGCGAAGGTTCGGCAGTAGGTGATGTCCGCGACCCACAACTGGTTCGGAGCGGTTGCCGTGAAGTCCCGTTCGACCAGGTCAGGACGACAATCCGGACCGCGACCGGGGATCGTGGTGCGCGGGCCTTTGGACCGGCTGATCCCACGTAGCCCTGCGACGCGCATGAGTCGCTCGACCGTGCAGCGCGCCACCGAGATGCCCTCCCGCCGCAACTGCGCATGGACCTTCTTTGCCCCGTAGACGCTGAAGTTCGCGGAGTGGACCCGGCCGATATCGACCAGTAGCTCCTCGTCGCGCAGTGCTCGCTTCGAGGGCGGGCGGGCCTTGCTCGCGTAGTACGTGCTCGGCGCGATCTGCGTACCCGCTGCGGTCAGCGTCCGACAGATCGGCTCGACGCCGAACTCATGCTTGTGCTGGTCTATGTACTCCACGATCAACGCTGTGGGCGGTCGAGCTCCGCCGCGAAAAAAGCCGAGGCCGACCTCAGGATCGAGTTCGCCCGGCGCAGCTCACGCACTTCCTTCTCCAGTTCGATCAAGCGCTGGGACTCGCTAGTCGTGGTTCCGGGACGGTATCCCTCGTCGACCTCGGCCTGCACGACCCAGTTCCTCAGAGTCTCGGGATTGATCCCGAGCTGCTCGCCCACACGACGGAACGTGCCCGACCTCGTCGATGGATCCCGTCGCGCCTGAACAGCCATCCTCGTGGCTCTTTCCCGAAGCTCGTCCGGGTACTTCCTCGGTGCTGCCATGTTCCTCATCCTCCCGTGGATTCAGAGCCTCCACCAGACCCGGGGCGATTCATTCGGATTCGGCACGCTAGTCGGATCACCGTAGTAGCGGTCATAGGCGCTGTCGCCACGGTGGAAGTCGTAGTCCACTCCCGTACCGGCGAGCAGGTTGAAGCGCCCGATCTCCCTGGTGAAGGTCTCCACGGGCGCGCCCATCGCTGTCGCGAGCGCTCTCGGGCCCCGAGGGCGGACGGCGACCCCGTCGTCGAACAACTCGCGCGGCAACGGCATGCGAGGGAAGACCGCGCCACCGAACACACAGATCTACGCGCTCACCGAGGCGAGCGAGGGCCTCGCTTCTGCGGCAGAGAAGGTCAGGGAGGCACACGCGGCCAATGGCCAGCTCACTTGGGGGCACTGACTAGCGGCAGGCAATGGCTGTGGAAGCGCGCTCGGTCCGCTCCAGGAGCGGGTCCTTCTCGGTGGGGGCCGTCAGCCTCTTTACAGGCCTAGATCCGCAGCACATGCTCGGCGGTCTCCTCGCGCAACGGGCCACGGCGCAGGGTGCTCTTCCCGGCCCCTGGTGGGCCGGCCAAGATCATCGCCTGCCTGCTCGGCTCGGCATCGACCGGCAGGCGCGAGGGGGCGCGGGGTGCCTGGATCGCAGCCGTGGGGTCGGCGGGCAGCCGGGATTCGAGGACGAGGTACCGGCACAGACCGCGCAGAGTCGTCACCAGGCGTCGGCGGCTGGCCGGCGCGAGGCCGGCGTTGTTCATCTCGGCCAGGGCGGCCTTAATGACCGGGCCGGTGAGGTCCTGCACTCGCGCTGGAGCGCCCGTCTGGGCCTCTAGATAGCGCTGCCATAAGGCGAGATCGGCGCGGTAGGCCCTGGCCGTCTCGGTACCGATGGTGCGCCCGACGGCGCGTCGTTCCGCGATCCAGTCTCGGACCGCGTCCTCGAAGATCTCGCTCATCCCGCCACGCTAGATCGCAACCAGCGCTCAACGACGGCGACACCCCGTGCTAGTGCGCACAATCTTGATTATGCGCACTAGAGCATTGCGCCCAGGGCCTCTCCCCCCAGGTACCAGTGTAGGTTCTCGCCCAACTTGGCCAGTTCTCACTTTCTTGGCCAGTGCGTGTCAGATTTCTCGCCGACCTGTCAGACGGGCACGATGGACCTGTGGGCGGACGCGAGGTGTTCCTCCGGTACTGCACCGTCGCCGGCGACGAGGTCGCGACGACGTGGGAGGAAGCACGTGCCGATCTGATCGTTGAGGGCCTTCCCGTACGCGTGCCACCGACCTACCGGGGCCCACGGAGCTACCCGGGCCTGTTCTGGGCCGCGACCAACGATCGGGCGCTGGTCTACGAGAGCCTGATGGAGCTGGACCGGCTCTGGTTGGCGGACTTCGATCCGACCGACCAGGATCTGTACCCAGCCGTTCCAGGCCACGGGGAGCGACGGTACAAACGCTCGTACACACGTGCCTGATCTGCTCCTCATTACGGACGACGGCACGGTGACTGTGGTCGATATGAAGCCGCATGCGCTCGTCGAGAAGCCGCGGGTTCGGGCACAGTTCGAGTGGACGCGTCGACTCTGCCCCAGCAAAGAGTGGGGCTACGAGGTCTTCACCGGTGGCGGCCCCATCGTGCTGCGAAACATCAAGCTCCTCGCCGTCGGTCGACGGCCCGGAAGCTGCCAGATGGGTACCTGTCGGAGGCGCGGGCAAGGTCTAGTGAAGCAGGGCCACACTGGGCAAGGTTCTTGCCCGCAGGCCTGTGACCTGCGACGAGAGCATGTGGCGCGTGGCGGTCTTCGCACTGGTGTGGTCCGGTGAAGTCACAATCGATTTGCATCGCCCCGCGAACGCCGAGATGATGGTGTGACCACGGAGAGCCTGGATACATCGGTAGGGGCACGTCTCTGGTGCGAAGGCGTGGCCTGAACTGTCGTACAGATCGATGGGTCCACAGTGCTCTTGCAGTCAGCCGATCGCTACTTGCGCGTCCACGCGCCGGCTCTGGTGGATGTGGCTCGACCGCTGGATAAGTCCTTCCATGATGACCACACAGCGTCACTCACCGGAACGTAAAACTGTCCGTGATCCCCCGGCCAGGAAGCTCAGCACGATCCCCGCCACCCGAGAAGCTGCGGACCAGCTGGGTCCGCATCCCACCTTTGTACCCCTGTGGGGTAAAGGCGAGCCCTACCCTCTGGGGGTATCCGGGGGAATGGCGTCAAGCCTCAGTTAAATCCTCGGGCGGAGTCATCCATCGCTGTTCTGCTGAGCCGCGCAGGGCCGTAGGTTGATCTCGCCGCCCACGACATGAGCTACCGCCTCGCTGCTCGCTCCGCTGTCGATGTGGCATCAACGCAGTCATCGACTCTCTCCCGACTCGAGGAGGGAAAATTACGGAGTAGAACCATGGCCCAGAACAACACCCACCGCGCCATCGGCCGAGCAGTCACGCCTGTTGGGACCGCTGGCCGCGCGCTGCGGGGCACCGGCGGTGCCGCGGGACGCCACCCTGATCAATGTCCATAGCGAGAAGGAGCAGGCGGCACCGACGTTCAAGCGCGGCTTCGGCTACCACCCCTTGTGCGCGTTCCTGGACCACGGCCAGGCCGGGACCGGGGAGCCGCTGGCGATCCACCTCCGTCCCGGCAACGCCGGCTCCAACACCGCCAGCGATCACATCAGCGTGACGCGTGAGGCCCTTGCCCAGCTCCCACCGGCGCTGCTGGGCCGGAGCGGGCGGGGGTCGAAGAAGATCCTGGTCCGCACCGATGGAGCCGGTGGCACCAAGGACTTCACAGGCTGGCTTCAGCGGCAACGTCTGGCCTACTCGGTCGGCTTCACCCTCCCCGCGAACACGCCTGACCTCCTCAAACGCATCGACGAGGCCGCGGCGTGGACCCCCGCCTACGACAGTGACGACGATGGCGTCCGCGACGGGGCGTTCGTGGCGGAACTGACCGGGTTGCTGGACCTGACTGGATGGCCTGCGGGGATGCGGGTGATCGTGCGCAAGGAACGTCCTCATCCTGGGGCGCAGCTGCGGATCACCGATCACGAGGGCATGCGGATCACCGCGTTCGCGACCAACACTCCCCGCGGCCAGCTGCCCGTCCTGGAGCTGCGGCACCGCCGCCGCGCCCGGTGCGAGGACCGGATCCGTAACGCCAAGGACATGGAACTGCTGAAGTTCCCGCTGCAGTCCTTCGCGCAGAACCAGATCTGGTGCCAGATCATCCAGCTCGCCTCCGAGCTTGTTGCCTGGATGCAGACCATCGCATTCACCAGTGACGACGCCAGGAAGTGGGAGCCCAAACGGCTTCGCGCGCGGTTGTTCGAGGTCCCTGCGACCCTGGTGCGCCGCTGCCGACACAAGGTCCTCCACCTCGCCCAACACGCTCCCGAAGCCGTGAGGGTCCTGACCGGCGTCAACCGGCTCCGCACCGCCGTCGCGCAGACCTAAGTGGCGAGCCCACCCGTCCCTACGACCAGCTTCACCTCTTCTCGGGAGTGGAACCCGACCGCCCGCAACGGACACTGCGCCGATCTGTCACGCCCACATGCCAGAATCAGCAGCTGAACGCCGGCAACGACGCCAAGCGCCCCCGCTCACCAGCCCGATGAAACATCGAGGCTAGAGCATCTGGGGCGCCGGCGGGCCGGCACTGAGTGCACTGCGCGGCATGCGGAATCCATGACGGCGGTCTTGTATGTGCCGTGCGGCCGAATGCGGTAAAGCTATCTGACGCACGGCGTTCCTGACCGACTGCGCATGGACGTCCTCGTCGACGAGTCGAGTGCCGGCAGGGGCGACGCCGCGAGGGAGCCTCGTCAGGGGCGTAAGGGTCAGTCGGTGCGCGACAGCGAGGCTAGGGCCGCGCGCAGCCGTGCGTCGGCGTCGTTGGCCACCGCGCGGACGTGGTCGCTGTCGCTGAGCTGGACCATGACCTTCGGATCCATCGCCTCGACGATGCTGCGGCCGTCCTCGGCGCCGGCCCGGACGATCACATTGCACGGCAGCAATGCGCCAAGCTGCGGCTCCGCGGCGAGGGCCCGGCGAGCAAGGCTGGGGTTACACGCGCCGAGGATGATGTAGTCGCCGATCTCCTCGGCCGCGTCGGCGTCGAGCTTCTTCTCGAACGTGGCCCGCATGTCGATTTCGGTGATGATCCCGAATCCCTGCTCGGACAGTGCTGCGCGCACGCGCCCGACGGCCTGCGCGTACGGCTGGTCGAGGGTGAGGTGATGCGTGTAGGTCATCGCGTTCTCCTTCGGGTCGTCGTGCCGGACCTCGATCATCTCGAGGTCCTGGGTCTCAGGCCAGGGTCAGGAACAGCTTCTCGAGCTCCTTGCGGTCCAGATCCTTGTCCGGGCTGGTCATGCACTGCTCCATACCGCTGGCGATGATCGCGAAGCCGGCGCGGTCCAGCGCCTTGGAGACGGCTGAGAGCTGGGTGACGACGTCCTTGCAGTCACTCCCCTCCTCGATCATCCGGGTGACAGCGGCGAGCTGTCCCTGAGCGCGCTTGAGGCGATGGATGACGGGGGTCATGTCCGCGGGGTTGAGTTCCATGGCGTTCTCCTGACTGAGGGGCGATGGCTCGATCCTATACCCCCGGGGGTGTCTTGCATACCCCCTGGGGTATGTGGCATTCTCCTTGGCGCGGGTGCAGCACGCCCGCCGGTCGCCAGCCCGGCCACGGGGGCGACTCACGACGTGGAGAGGAAGCAGTCATGCATGAGATCACCGTTGCCGAGGCCGATGTCCGTCGCGTGCGGGACCAGATCGTCGATGTCCGCGAGGGCGAGGAGGTACGCGAGGGAATGATCCCCGGCGCGATCCACATCCCGCTGGGGCAGCTCTCCGCGCGAGCGGGAGAGCTGGACCGGGAGCGGCCGGTGATCACGGTGTGCCGCAGCGGCCGGCGCAGCGCCGACGCGGCGGAGCAGCTCGGGGCCGCTGGATTCGATGCCGCCACGATGGGTGGCGGGATGGTCGCGTGGCAGGCCAACGGCCTGCCGACGACCTGATCACGCAGCCCAGAAGGAGGCCTTCATGACGTTCACCCTCGTCCTCACCCTGCTGCTGGCGGTCTTGATCGGCGTCTCGCTCGGACTGCTCGGTGGCGGCGGCTCGATCCTGACGGTGCCGATCCTCACCTATGTGGCGGGACTCCCGCCCAAGGAAGCGATCGCCGCCTCCCTGTTCGTCGTCGGGACCACCTCCGCAGTCAGCGCCATCAGCCATGCCCGAGCAGGCCGGGTGCGGTGGCGCACCGGGCTGATCTTCGGTGCGGCCGGAATGGTCGGCGCCTTCGGCGGCGGGATCCTCGGCGGCTACATCCCAGGCACCGTGCTGATGATCGCGTTCGCGCTGATGATGGTCGCGACGTCGATCGCGATGATCCGCGGCCGCAAAGGCGCCCGCGCAAAGGATGCCTCCGCACGCGAGCTGCCCACGGCGAAGATCGTGATCGAAGGGCTCGCGGTCGGACTCGCCACCGGCCTGGTCGGCGCGGGCGGAGGGTTCCTGGTGGTGCCCGCCCTGGCGCTGCTGGGAGGGCTGCCGATGCCGGTGGCCGTGGGCACCTCGCTGGTGGTGATCGCGATGAAGTCCTTCGCGGGGCTCGCCGGCTACCTCACCTCGGTCTCGCTGGACTGGGCCCTGGTGGGCGGGGTGACCCTGGCCGCGATCCTCGGCTCACTGCTCGGATCCCGCCTGGCCGGGCGGATCCCCGAAAACGTCCTGCGCAAGGGCTTCGGGGTGTTCGTCCTGGTGATGGGGGCCTTCGTCCTGGTCCAGGAGCTGCCGGGGATCGCCGGCACCATCGCCGGCGCGGTAGCGGTCCTGCTCGCCCTCGCGGCCGCCGGATGCTGGTTCCTGCTGCCGAGCTGTCCCCTGCGCGCGACGCGGCGGACCGCATGAGCGCCTCTGCGCCCGACGCACCCGGGCGCGTCCTCGCTCTGACGGAGACCACCTTCGGCTCCGCGATCCGGTCCCATGAGCTGGTCGTGGTGGACTTCTGGGCGTCCTGGTGCGCCCCGTGCCGGCGCTTCTCCCCCATCTTTGCCGGCGTCGCCGCTGAGCACCCGGAGGTGCTGTTCGCCGCCGTCGACACCGAGGCCGAGCCCGGACTGGCAGCTGCCGCGAACATCCGGGCCCTGCCCACGCTGATGCTCTTCCGTGACGGGCTGCTGGTACAGACCCACCAGGGCGGGCTCCGCGCCTCCCGCCTCACCAGGATGCTCGAGACAGTGCGCGCCCTGAACATGGGTTCCGTGGGCGCGCCGGCCCCGGAGGCTGGTCAAGGATGACCCATCGCGCCATCACTGCTCCGCTCCGATGGGGGCTGCGGGAGAACCTTCCCCAGTTCCTGCTGCTCGTGGCAGTCAACGCCCTGGTCGGGGCGACCCTCGGGCAGGAGCGGACCGTGCTGCCGCTGCTGGCCACTGAGGAGTTCGGGCTGGACCACTACTCCGGGGCGCTGACATACATCCTCGCCTTCGGCCTGGCCAAAGCCGGCGCGAACTACCTCGCCGGCACCCTCAGCGACCGCCACGGGCGCAAACCCGTACTGGTCGCAGGATGGATGCTCGCCCTGCCGGTCCCGGTTCTGCTGATCCTGGCCCCGACCTGGGGGTGGGTCGTGGCCGCGAACGTCCTGCTGGGCATCAGCCAGGGCCTGACCTGGTCCACCACCGTGGTGATGAAGATGGACCTGGTCGGCCCCCATCGTCGCGGCACCGCCATGGGCCTGAACGAGGCCGCCGGCTACCTGGGGGTCGCCGGGACCGCTATGGCCACCGGATACCTCGCCGAGGTCTATGGACTGCGGCCGGCACCGTTCCTGCTGGGCGCCGCCTTCATCACCCTCGGCCTGGGACTGTCGGTTCTCCTGGTGCGCGAGACCCGCGATCACGCGCGCCACGAGCCTGGCGGCGCTGAGGCGCCCGACAGGAAGAGCCGCAGCGACCGGGAGGTCTTCGTGCTGACCAGCTTCCGGGACCGCTCACTGTCCTCGATCAGCCAGGCCGGCCTGGTCAACAACCTCAACGACGGCCTCGCCTGGGGGCTCTTCCCCGTCCTCTTCGCCACCGCGGGGCTGCCACTAGGGCAGGTCGGCGTGCTCGCCGCGGTCTATCCGGCCGTGTGGGGCGCCGCCCAGCTCGCCACCGGGGCGCTGTCTGACCGGTGGGGCCGTAAAGGCCTCATCATCACCGGCATGCTCACCCAGGCACTGGCCCTTGCCCTGATCGCTGCCGGTTCGAGCTTCCCGTCATGGCTCGGGGCGATGACGCTGCTGGGACTGGGCACCGCCATGGTCTACCCCACCCTGCTCGCCGGCATCGGCGACGTCGCCCACCCGTCCTGGCGGGCACGCGCGGTGGGCGTCTACCGGCTATGGCGAGACGGCGGCTTCGCCGCCGGCGCCCTGGTCTCGGGCATCACGGCCGACGCCCTCGGCCTCGAGGCCGCGATCCTGATCGTCGCCGCCCTAACCGCCGCATCAGGCGTGGTCGTCGCAGCGAGGATGCGCCACAACGACCACCTCTCCACCCCCACATTGCATACCCCCCGGGGTACCTGATACCCTCGGGGGTATCGGAAGCGCAGTACTGCACACCACTTCTTTCAGGAGGAACGATGCTTCTCGAACGCATCTATGACGAGGACCTGTCCCAGGCCAGCTACTTCATCGGCTGCCAGTCCCAGAGCGTGGCACTGGTGGTGGATCCGCGGCGCGACATCCAGGTCTACCTGGACCTTGCCGCCCACCACGGGATGACCATCACCGCGGTGACCGAGACCCACATCCACGCCGACTTCCTCTCCGGCACCCGCGAGCTGGCCGCCGCCACCGGCGCCACCGCGTACGTCTCCGGCGAGGGTGGAGAGGACTGGACCTACGGCTTCGACGCCGAGCTGCTGCACGACCGCGACACGATCCAGCTAGGCAACATCACCGTCGCCGCCCGCCACACCCCAGGCCACACCCCCGAGCACCTGTCCTACCTCGTCACCGACGGAGCCTTCACCGACCAGCCCGGCTACTACCTCACCGGTGACTTCGTGTTCTCCGGGGACCTGGGCCGCCCGGACCTGCTGGACGAGGCCGCCGGCATGCAGGACACCCGCTTCGAGGGCGCCAAGCAGCTGTTCGCCTCCCTCAAGAGCGCCTTCCTCACCCTGCCCGACCATGTGCAGGTCTTCCCCGGCCACGGCGCCGGCTCGGCCTGCGGCAAGGCGCTCGGCGCTCTGCCCTCGACGACCGTCGGCTATGAGCGGAAGTTCGCCTGGTGGGCCACCTACCTCGAGCGCGACGACGAGCAGGGCTTCATCGACGAACTGCTCGACGGCCAGCCCGACGCGCACGCCTACTTCGCCCGCATGAAGCGCCAGAACAAGCAAGGTCCCGCCATCCTCGGCCGCCGCCCCACGCCGGGAGTGGTCGGCGTCGAAGAGCTCACCCGCGGACTCAAGGACGGTACCTACGCCCTCATCGACACCCGTCCCGTGGACCAGGTCCACGCCGGGACCGTGCCCGGCGCGCTCAGCATCCCCTCGCTCGGCAAGGCCGCCACCCACATCGCCTGGGCCTTCGACCCCGAGACCGATGACGCCGAGCTCGTCGTCCTCGCCGAGGACGCCGAGACCGCCACCGAGTACGGCGATCACTTCGTGCGGGTCGGGGTGGACTCCCTGACCGGCTACGTCACCTCCCTCGACGGCCTGCCCACCACAGTCCCCGCGGTCGTCTCCCCGGCCCACCTGGAGGCGCTGCGCGCCGAGGACTCCACCGCCCTGCTCCTGGATGTGCGAAACCGCAGCGAGCACGCGGACGGCACCATCACCGGCGCCGAGCAGCTCTCCGCCGGGAAGGTGCTCTTCCACCAGGACGACCTACCCGACCGTGAGGCGGGCCGGCTGATCACGTTCTGCCAGTCCGGACTGCGCAACTCCGTCGCCGCCTCCACCCTGCGCCGCGCCGGCTACGACGTCGTCGAACTCGACGGCAGCTACGCCGCCTGGTCCCGCTGGACCACGCAGCAGCACGACCTCGCCACCACTGGAAAGGACGCCCGATGACCACCGCCCTGCAGAACGCGCCCCGCACCGTCGCGCCGGCCGAGCTCACCCGACGCCTCTCCGAGGATCCGGAGCTGATGATCGTCGACGTCCGCACCCCGGGCGAGTTCGACACCACCCACATCCGCGGCTCCTACAACGTGCCCCTGGACCTCCTCACCGAGCACACCGCCGACCTCGCCGAACGCATGCACGACCACGTCGTGCTGGTCTGCCAGTCCGGCGCCCGGGCAAGCAAGGCCCGCTCGGCCCTGCACGACGCCGGGTTCGACACCGTCGACGTGCTCGAGGGTGGCATCGCCGCCTACCAGGAGGCGGGCGGAACCGTGGTGGGCCGCGGTTCCCGCTGGGCGATGGACCGCCAGGTCCGCATGACGGCCGGCTCCCTCGTCCTGCTCGGCACCCTGGCCGGCCAGCTCATCCACCCCCGCCTGGGGTTATTCGCTGGCGCCATCGGCGCGGGCTTGACCTACTCCGCCCTCAGCGACTCCTGCGCCATGGCCTCGGTCCTCTCGAGGATGCCCTGGAACCGCGTCACCTCTGACCCCTCCCTCGCAGCCCTCTTCGAGAAAGCACCCACGCAGACCGCTTGATCCTCCCCCGCCCTCAAGGAGACCATCATGTGTCGAGCTACCACCTGCCGTATCTGCGGCAAGACCACCTGGGCCGGCTGCGGCCAGCACGTCGACCAGGTCATGAAGAACGTCCCCCAGCGGGTCCGCTGCCCGGGCCACGCGAAGGAGGAATCCCGCGGAGGATTCTTCGCGCGTCTCCTCGGTCGCTGATCCCACCAAGCGCTCGACCTCAAACCGGGGCCCTCCACGAGCACTGACGCGCCCGTGGAGGGCCCCTCTCGGAGCAGAGCGCGCCGCACAGCATGGCGCGTATCAAACTAGGGCACTCCAGCGGAACAGTTACTGAGCGGTCGTTTACGGTTCCCGATAGGGCCCGAAAGTGCACTTTTGCGACACATCTGTCGCACTAGGTATACCCAACAGCCACAGCTTGGCGGCGAGCCTCTTGAGGATCGGATGGTAGGGAGTGGCCCATAGATGCTTCTACGAAGCCGTATCGCTCCCCCAGCCGATTCGTTTGTGCACCACGCGGCGAGTGGTGTCGTACGGAACGCCCAGTGGCTTGCTGGGCTCCAGTTGCTAGGTTGAATCCCAGGTTCTCTGCCTCTATTTTGCGGGTTCGGGCTCTCGGGTTAGGGCCAATACCGTTCAATTAGATAACGACGGCTTGTTCGGGGCGGCGGTCTGGTTGGGGCCAGTGGCGGTGGCGGGCGCGTTTGACGTGCCAGCGGGTGTACTTGGTTTGACCACGCGGGGGTTGGCCCGGGGCCGTCTGCGGGGCAGCGGCCGGCGGACAAGCTCACCGATAGCGTGTCGCCAGAGGCGAGGAACGGCGTCAGGGGTGTGAGGGGGAAAAAGCGCCCTGCTGGGCGATCGAGCGGCGGGAGATCCGCAGGGCGGTGACGAAAGAGACCCGATCGGGATCTCGGCCGGCGTGCTCGGCGGCCTCGCCCATCAGGGTGCGGATCGCGTAGTGGCAGCACAGGTGGCCCCAGATCTCCTGGAGCACCAGGTCCGGGGACTTCGAGCGCAGCACCGCGCGGGCTCCGCGCTGGTGGGTCCACAGTTCGTCGAAGGCGGTCTCGATTTCCCAGCGCTGGGCGTAGGCCGTCGCCAGCTCGACCGCGCCCGCCTGCTCGGGGTCCAGGATCGTGGTCAGCAGACGGTAGGGCCCGGCCTGCTCGCGGCCGTCTTCGACGGTGTACTCGATCACCCGCACCGTGACCGGCCGCTCGCGCTTGCGGTCGCTGGCCGAGTCGAAAACCTCGGCCAGCCACGACCCGTCATCCAGCTCACCGATGGGATCGAGCTTGAGATTGTTCTTGACGCGCCACAACAGATCCGCCCCGGTCGCGCTCGCGTGGGTCCAGGTGACGAAGCTGTAAAAGCCGCGGTCGGCCAGGCACAGCATCCCCGGCGCCAGCTGGGCTATGACCTCGGCGGACAGCTCCTTCTCCGAAGTCGTGTACGGGCTGATCGCCGCCTCGAACATCGCATGAGTGCCACACTCGGCCAGCGCCACCACCCGCGCCTGAGGGAAGGCCGCGCGTTCGCCCTTGGCCGTTCCCGGCCGGCCGAAATACGCGTCGTTGACCGGCGTGTCGGGCACGTCCAGGCAGGTCCCATCGATCGCGACCAGACGCCGCCCAGCCAGCCACGAGCCCGACGTGTCCTCCTGCGCCAGCGGCTTCGCGACCCGGTCGAACAACAGCTCCATCGGCTCGAACCCCAGCCGATCACGGGCATGGAAGATCGCCGCCTTGTTCGCCAACGCACGGGCATCCTCGGCGCGATCAGCCCAAGAGATACCATCGCTGATAAGCGCCAACACGTCCTCGTAGGAACCCTCGGAATGCAGCGCCATCCCCATTGCGAAGTAGACCATCGACCGCGCCGGCAACGACCGTCGCCGCTGCTCGGTGCGACCGCACTCGGCAATCACCGAATCGACTACCTCAGTCGGGAACACCTTCGCCAGCAACCCCACCGACACAAGGTCCGTCAACCGTCGATCCGTCTCCGTCTTCGTCCATCCCGCTCGTGGCATACCCCCAAACTACACCAATGTCATTCTAATTGAACGGTATTGCAGCTAACTTCACGGCCGTGGAGCTGGCCTCGGCCCGCCGGGATTCTTCGGGCCATCGCGCTGACCGATCGCAGTGTGCACCCTTCCTTATCTACGATGAACGATAGTATTGCCATTCGTCAGTGGTCACGGCTCGCCGTGTGCACGCAAGCGCCCAGAGCCAGACCGGAAGGTGTGACAGATGGACACGGCCTGCCTCGGAGTCGGGCGACCGACAACAGTCGCGCTCCCTGCGACGACGAACATTCATCACTGTAGCGCGGAACTGGGCTCCGCAGGGCGCATCACTCAGGAAGAGCCGTCTCCGCAGGAGGAGCCCGAGGAAGGTCCCGACGCCTCCAACGGCGGGGCGCCGTCACCGTCGACGCACCGGAGCGAGACGTCACCGCCACGCGCGAAGGAGAGAAGGGGATGGATTCTACGAACTGGGACGACCGCTATGCCCAGGCACCGCTGCTGTGGAGCGGTGGACCCGACCAGCAGGTGGCCGAGGCAGCCTGCGGCAGGAGCCCAGGCCGGGCACTCGATCTTGCCTGTGGTGAAGGTCGTAATGCCCTCTGGCTCGCCGACCGGGACTGGCGCGTGACCGGAGTAGACTTCTCCGCAGTCGCGCTCGCCAGGGCCGCCGAGATGGCTGCAGGCAAAGGACAGGCGGTCACGGCGCGGCTGGAGTGGGTGCAGGCCGATGTGCTGACCTACGATCCTCCCCCTGCGACGTACGACCTTGTCCTGATGGTGTACCTGCAGGTTCCCGCACGAGAGCGGAGCCAAGCCTTGCGCAGTGCGGCGGCGGCCGTGGCTCCGGCCGGCACACTGCTGGTCATCGCGCATCACGCTGACAACCTCGTCCACGGTGTCGGAGGCCCCCGGGATCCTGCTGTCCTCTACACCCAGCAGGACGTGGTCGCCGACCTCGCGGCTGTGGCTGAACTGAGTATCGAACGATCAGAGCTGACCCGCCGAGAGGTCGCCGGGGCAGCGCGGCCTGCGCTGGATCTTCACGTCCTCGCCCGGCGTGCCCCGGTCGCAGGATGACGTCGGGCACGGCGATCGAGACCCAGCCTTCGACCGCGCATGCCTGGGAGCTGGACGGCCGAGTCGTCCGATCGGTCCTGAGCGCCGCCCTCATGATCGTGGCCGCGCTCTGCTGGTGGCTGGCTCTCCCACCCCGTGGCTGGTGGGTCCTTTTCCCGCTGGGGGTGGCCGCTTTCATGGGGGCCACAGTCGGCCATCGGCTGCGCGATCGGATCTGGCTCGGGGGACTGTGCGGGCTGGCCCACTACTCGCTGGCACTGCAGTGGCTCTCGGAGTTCAGCATTGTGGGTCATCTGGGGGCGGTCCTTCTCGAGGCGACTCTGCTGGCAGGGGTCGCAGCCATCTCCCTCGGACACGGTCCCCACCGCAGAAGGGCTCTCTGGTGGCTGGTGACACCGAGCACGCTGGTACTGCTGGAGGCGCTCCAGCATCGAGTTCCCTTCGGCGGTTTCCCGCTGCCCTCCTTCGGATTCAGTCAGGTCGACGGCCCCTTCATGGCCGCAGCCCCCGTGGGCGGTTCGCTCATGGTGACAGGCCTGGCGGCGGTGACGGGGGCGGCAGTGCTGACGGTGATCGTCGGCCCCCGACGGCGCACCCGCGCGGTCGCGTCGACGATCGCGCTGCTGGCACTCCTCCTGCCCATGTCCCTCGCCGACGTCACGGGAGGCGAGCCGGCAGGAACTCTCGATGCCGTGATCGTCCAGGGAGGTGGCCCGCGCGGGCTGAGGGAGTTCAATACGGTGGACGCTACCGAGGAGCACTTGCGGACCGCGGAGTTGATCGGTAGATCCCCCGACCTCGTCCTGATGCCCGAGAGCATCGGCCACGCCCCAGGCCCCGTCGGCCGGTCGACTGTCGGCGACCGCTTCGCCCGCCTGGCCCAGGAGCTCGACACCCGCCTGGTCGCCGGGGTCACGGAGACCGAGGCCGACGGATACCGCAACGCGGCCGTGCTGTGGGGCCCGGACGGACAGCTCGAAGATCGCTACGAGAAGCATCATCGGGTGCCCTTCGGCGAGTACCTTCCGCTGCGCGGAGTGGTCGAGCAAGTCAGCGAGCACGCGCACCTGGTCCCTCGTGACGCCATCATCGGCGAGGATCCTTCCGCGCTCCGCCGCGACAGCACGTCGCCGTGGGGAATCGTGATCTCCTACGAGGTCTTCTTCGCAGACCGGGTCAGGGAGGCGGTCAACCATGGCGGCCAGGTGCTCCTCGTTCCCACGAGCGCCGCGTCCTTCGCCACCGACGAGGTCCCGGCCATCGAGGTGGCCGCTTCTCAGATGCGCGCACGCGAGTTCGATCGCGCAGTGCTCCAAGCAGCTCCCACCGGCTACTCCGCCGTCATCCGACCCGATGGCGTCGTCGAGCAGCTCAGCGATCTGGGGACCAGTGAACTGCTGACCGCAGACGTCCCTCTGCGCACCGGTCTGACCCCGTACGCCCGCGCGGGGGACACGCCCATGGTGGCGCTCGCTCTCGCGATCATCCTGTGGTCGGTCGCCGGGCGCCTGGCTGACCGCTCAGAGCCGGGGCGTCGGCCCTCGCAGCGGGCACGGGGGGGCCACATGATGGGGAGGCACAGATCCTGGTGGCGAGCCGCACCGATTGGCTGTCTCGGACGAGCACTCCCCCGCCACGAGTTCGCACGCCCCATCCCATACGACGCAGCTCACACTGTGCTCGCGTGATGTCGCTTACCGAACTCAAGCCAAGCTCCTCATCCTCTGTCCCGCCAGGGGGCTGCGTCTGCGCCCCCTCGCTCCCTGCTGGTCCTTCGGAGGGCCGAGTTCAGCGCTGACGCCGCCCTGGCTGGCTTGCGCCATACTCGTCTCCAACATCTCCGGACTGTCGCCCACGCCGCCGGATCAGCTCTGAGACGGTGCGCGCTCGGGCTCGTGCTCTCGGCGGGTCACACCACCGGTTCATAGGTGGAGATCACCGTGCCCAGGTTGTTCATCCAGGCCGACCACACGCCGGTCATCAACAGCACCCCGATGGCGATCAGCAGGGCACCGGAAAGCAGGCCGATAGTCTGGCGGTGCTTGGCCAGCGCCTTGCTGATCCCAAGTGCTCGCTCGAACAGCAGCGCGAACAGTATGAAGGGGATGCCCAGGCCCAGCGAATAGGCCAGGGCCAGGATACCTCCGCGCAACGCGACCCCGTCGCCGTTGCCGTCCAGCGACAGCGCCACGATCGCGGCATAGGTGGGTCCGATGCAGGGGGTCCAGCTGAGGCCGAAGACCAGACCCATCAGTGGAGCGCCCAGCAACCCCGCGTCGGGCTTCTTGGAGGAGAGGGGGCGGGTGGCACTGAGCTGCGGGAACACCCCCATGAACACCAGGCCCATGACGATCACCACGGCCCCGGCGGTCCGGTTGATCCACACTGCGTGGGCCTGAACCAGGTAGCCGACGGCGCCGGCGAACCCGCCGAGCAGCATGAACACCACCGCGAAACCGGCCACGAACAGCAGCGAGCCGGCGAGCATGCGCCCGGTGCCGGGTCGGCTGGCGCCCTTGGCCCCTCGGCCCGCCGTCCCGGTCCCACCCGTAGCGACGGCGCGCTGCCCGGCCAGTCCGGAGACATAGCCGAGGTAGCCGGGCACCACCGGCAGCACGCACGGGGACAGGAAGGCCACCAAGCCCGCCGCGGCGGCGACGGCCACGGCCAGCAGCAACGATCCGGACAGTGCGGTGGCCTGGAAGGCCTCTCCGATCTCGGCGACGTTCATTCGGCCAGCACCCGGTCGATCATCGAGCGCAGCGTGGAGGGGTCGATCGCTCCGGAGACGCGAGCGGCGACCCTTCCCGCACGGTCCATCAGCAGGGTGGTGGGCACCGCGTTCGGGGCGACCTGCCCGCGCAGGGCGTACATGATCTCCGCATCCAGATCGGGCAGGGAGGGATAGGTGATCCCGTAGTTCTCTTCGAAAGCCAGCGCGGGCCCGGCTTCGTCACGCACGTTGATGCCGATGAAGCTCACACCCTGCTCGCCGTAGTCCTGGCTGATCTCCTGCAGGTCCGGAGCCTCCTTGCGGCAGGGCGGGCAGGCGGCGTACCAGACGTTGACCACCAGCAGCTGGCCGCGCTGTTCGGCGGCGGCGAACTCTTCGCCCTCATAGGTGGTGCCGGAGAACTTGAGCGGCTCGTCACGGTCGGCAGCCGAGATTTCCGTGGACACCCCTTCTCCGGAGATGTACCCGGTGTCGTAGCGGTCACTGGTGTCGTTGCCGCAGGCGGCCAGGACCGCCGTGGTCAGCACCCCGCCGCCGGTGGCGAGCAGGCGACGCCGACTGGGCCAGTCTGCCTCGTTCATGTGAGCTTTCCTCCGGTTACGTCGCCCGCCCCGTCCTGGAGCGTGGGACGCGGTCGTGAGATGGCCCGGTCGGCGCATCTCGCGGGCTGCGGTTGCCCTTGGGCTTCGCAGGCTTCTCATGGCCCGCTGGGCTCCACAACCCGCATCTACTATGCACGATAGTCGACCATGAGGCATAGTGTGTCTATGGAGCGAATCGTGAATTGGATGAGCAGGCAGCGCGAGACGTTGCGGATGGCCGCTCAGGCTCTCCGCGCGTGGACTGCGCGTCAATGGTTCGCGGCCCTCGTGGCGGGCACGGTGGTCGCACTGGTGATCGGGGTGGCTACCGTGTTGATCCCGAACCCGATCTTCGCTCGGGACATCCCCACGGTGCCGTGGAACTACCCGGTCTGGATCATCACCTCTGCTCTGATGGGGCTACTGGTGGCCACGTATGTGCAGCCCTCGTCTCCTTCCGAGGCGCCCGCGGGGACGCAGGACGAGCCCGGCTCGCCGGAGACCTTGGATGCAGGTCTCGCGGGCGAACGACGGGACCCCTCGGGGCGTCGTAGTGCCCGTATGGGCGGTACCGCCGGGATCCTGGCGTGGTTCGCCGTCGGTTGCCCGGTGTGCAACAAGATCGCGCTGATCGCCCTCGGGTACACAGGGGCGCTCACCTGGTTCGCGCCGCTGCAGCCGTACCTTGCGGGGATCGCGCTGGTGCTGTCGGTGATCGCGGTGGTCTGGCGGCTTCGCGGCCAGGTCTCGTGCCCGCTGCCCACCGCTCCTCGCCAGGTGGTGTCGGCCTCGTGAGCGCCGAGGACGAGGCGCCCCAGCAGTTTGCTCCGGTCCAGCTCGGTGCACTGGAACGGCAGGTCATGGAAGCTCTCTGGGACAACAGTGATCTGACCATCCGCGACGTCATCACTGCGCTGGGCGACGTCCACGCCTACACGACCATCGCCACGGTGATGACCAATCTCGACCGCAAGGCCATGGTCTGCTCACGCCGCGAGGGCCGTTCCGTGCACTACTCGCCCCGTCATTCACGATCGGAGCATGCCGCCCGAGCCATGGAGCACGCCCTGTCGGCCAGCAATGACCGCACCGCGTCGATCCTGCACTTCGTGCAGTCGATGAATCCCGACGACGTCGACCTTCTGCGCGGATACCTGCAGTCACAGGACGAGAACTCCCCGCGGAGCAGCCCATGAGCCCCCTTCTGCTGCTGGCATCCATCACCCTGCTGCTACTGCTGGGCGCGGTGCTGGGACCGCGCCTGCTGCGTGCGGCGGCCCCCGTGTTGATGCGGGTCCCGCGACTGGCGGTGGCGCTGCTGATGATGGGCTTGGGAGCGTGGCTGCTCACTGCGGCGGCACTGAGCCTGGTGCTGGCATGGACGCTGAGCGGCCCGCGTCTGCTGCCGGGCGCCTACGGCGAGGTGTGTCAGAGATGCCTGGCGGCCTCGTCGCCGTTCGCTCCGGGGCACACCGTCGAGACGGCGCTGCCGGTCATCGTCCCGATCGTGCTCCCGGCGTTGGGTGCGGCGTTGATGCTCGCCCTCGGCGTGCGCCGGGCGCTCCGCGCGCGCCTGGCCGCCCGCTCCGTCTCCGAGGAGATCACGAACACCGCCCGCAGTACTCGCCTCCTCGGCCATGACACCTGGGTCGTCACCGACCCCCGGCCGCTTGCCTTTTCGCTCCCCCGTGGCAACGGGGGCATCGTCATCTCCGACGGGCTGCGGCACGTGCTGACCGATGCGGAGCTCACCGCTGTTCTCACCCACGAGCAGGCTCACCTCCAGCAGCGGCACCACCTGATCATGTCCGCACTGCGTGCGGTGACGGAGCCGTTGCGCTGGATCCCGCTGGCCGGGGCCGTCGCCGATGCCGTGCCGCACTACCTCGAGATCGCCGCCGACCAGTGTGCACAAGATCATTCCGGGACCCCTAACCTGGCGAGTGCGCTGCTGAAGATCGGTGCGCCTGTCAGCCCCGATTCCTTCGCGGCACACTCACCCGCGCTCAGCCCCATACTGCATGCAGGAGGTCCTGACCGCATCCGGCAGCTGGTCGCGCCCGCCCGCGCTGAGATGGCCATGCTGCCACTGGCGGCACTGCTGGTGCTGACGATCGCCCTGGCCATCGTCACCCTCGCTGTGCATGGCCCTTACGTGCAGGTGATGCTGCTGGGGTGCACGCTTCCCCTGTGAGCGCCGCTGCGTCCGGCCGAGCGTCACCAGGGTGCGGCCGCGCGCTGCGGGACGTGTCAGCGACCGAACAGGCGGGCGAAGAACCCACCCTTGGCCGGCTCATCCTGGTGACCTGCGCAACGGTCCCCCGGGGTGACGCCCCGCATGACCTGATCCACGTGCTGGCCGCAACCGGCCCAGGTCGTCTTGCCGCAGGTCTTGCAGGTAACTGCTCTGCACATCACTCATCCACTCCTTCTGGTGCGTCGGCGAATCACCAACTACCGGTTCGTCGTCACAGTCAGGCCAGGGACAGGAACAGCGTCTCGAGCTCTGCGGTGGCCCTCCGGCTCAGCACCGTTCACCCTGTCGGTCCTCGACATTGCCCATACCAGGCGTCGGGCAGACGGCCACTGAGGCGTTCGCCGAGATCATCTCGCTGGCACAGCTGGCCAAGCGGCGCGGCCTGCACCGCTTCTGGATGTCCGAACATCACGGCATGCCGGGTGCGGCGACGTCATCGCCGCAGATGATGCTGGCGCGCCTGACGGGCGAGACCGAGCGCATCCGCCTCGGGGCTGGCGGTGTGATGCTGCCCAACCATGTGCCGCTGCTGGTCACCGCGCAGTTCGGGATGCTCGAGGCTCTCGCGCCCGGACGGATCGACCTTGGACTGGGGCGCGCGCCCGGCACCGACCCGGCCACAGCCGCCGCCCTGCGTCGCGGGCACGGAGCCAACGACACGTTCCCCGAGCAGGTCCTGGAGCTGTTCGGCTTCCTGGGGCGGTCTTCCCCGCCGGACACGCCTACCAGGACGTGCATGCTGTGCCCGGCCCGTGGCAGGCGGACCAGAACCGGGTTCCGCGCCCGGTGACCTCCCCGGAGACCTGGATCCTGGGCCCCTCGACCTTCTCGGCGCAGCTCGCCGCCCAGCTCGGGCGCCCCTACGCTTTCGCCCTGCAGTTCGGCAACGCCGACGTCGTCACCGCTCTGCGGCTGTACAGGGGGAATTTCCAGCCCTCCGAGGTGCTCTCCGAGCCCCACAGCCTGGTCAGCGTGGGTGTCCTCGCGCACGGCGATGCCGGCGAGGCCCGTCGTCAGTCCCGCACCGCGGCTATGGCTATGCTTCGCATGCTGCAGCGCCAGAGCTACCTGCTGCTGCCCCCGAGGAGGTCGAGGCGTTTTCCCCGGCGACACTCCAGGAGCAGCAGATCCTCGACGGCTACACCGAGCGGTTCCTCCACGGCACGGGGCCCGAGGTCGCCGCCCAGCTCGAGCACCTCCACGAGCTCACGAACGTGGACGAGGTGATGCTGGTGGTGATGGGACACTCGCGCGCCGTGCAGTCCCGCACCGTGGAGCTGCTCGCCGACCACTACGGGCTGCCCGAGCTCTGAGGTTCTACCCTGGGTCGAGCCCTGAAGTGGCGTCGATACTCCGCGGGGGTCGTCGCGAAGGCGGAACTGAAGTTCTGCCGCAGAGTCACGGCGCTGCCGAATCCGCACTGCTCCGCGATCGTCTCGACGGAGGCGTCCGTGAGTTCGAACATTCGTCGGGCCTCGTGCAGGCGGAGTGCTCGCACCCAGGAGGCAGGTGTGGTCCCGGTGGCCGCTCGGAAGGCCCGGACGAACGTGCGGGTGCTCATGTGTGCGGCTGAGGCCATGCGGGAGATCGGCATCGGTTCGTCCAGGCGCTGCTTCACCCATTCGAGGGTGCGGGAGATCGGGTCATCACCGGAGCCCTCCGGGAGGGGCCGCTCGATGTACTGGGCCTGGCCTCCCTCGCGGTGCGGAGCGATCACCAGGCTGCGCGCGACCGTGCTGGCCGCCGTCGCGCCCAGGCATGATCGCACCAGGTGGAGGCAGGCGTCGAGACCGGATGCCGTCCCCGCCGAGGTGAGAACGTCCCCGTGGTCGATATACAGCACGGACTCGTCCGGTTCCAGATCAGGATGTCGCTGCCCCAGCAGATCGAAGGCCTGCCAGTGGGTCACGGCCGGCCTGCCGGCGAGCAGACCGGCATCGGAGACCGGCAAAGCACCGAGGCAGAGCCCGACGATCTTCGACCCTCGCCGATGGGCCGCCCGCAGCGCGGCCTGGAGATCAGCACCGGCCCGACGACCATCGCTGAACCACGACGGCACCACGAGGGCGTCGGCATCGGCGGCGTCGCCAAGTCCCCGCAGTCCGCTGATCTCGTACCCTTCGTCGGTCCGGATCGATCCCTCCTGGGCGCCGAACAGGAACGTCTCCCAGGGGGCGAGTCTCTGCCGCCTGACCTCGTCGAACACCATCTGCGGTACAGACAGGTGGAACATGGTGACGCCGTCGAAGGCGTAGACCCCGATTCTCATGACGACTCCTCGCTGTGGTACGCCTGTGGCACGACTCCCCCCTGTGGCGCAGATTCATCATAGTTCGTCATTCACGCCACTGGTGGTGCACTGACGCTCTGGCGAGGATGGGTACTACGACCTCACCCCGGTGATGGGCACAACCTCACCGGTGGCCCCTCACCCCGGCACTTCCTTGTCACCACGGTGACGTGCCGGCCCCTCGAGAAGGAGTCTCCATGAACGCCCCCCGTCGCGCCCTCATCGTCATCGACGTCCAGCAGGAATACTTCGATGGTCCGCTGGAGATCCAGTACCCGCCTCACGCCGACTCCCTGCCCAATATCACCCGGGCGATCGACGCAGCCGCCGCGGCCGGGATCCCGATCGCCGCGATCCAGCACACCATGGGCGACGAAGCACCCGTCTTCAACCCCACCCAGCCCGGATTCCAGCTCCACCCCGAGATCACGGCCCGCCGCACCGATGCGTGGAAGAGCAGCGTCAAGCGATTCGGCTCGATCTACGCCGATACCGACATCGCCTCCTGGCTGCGTGAGCACAACGTCGACACCGTCACTGTGGTCGGCTACATGACCAACAACTGTGTGATCGCCTCCGCTGTGGAAGGCGAGGGGCTCGAGTTCACCACCGAGGTCCTCAGCGACGCCACCGGCGCCATTCATCTCGCCAACGAGGCGGGCAGCGTTGACGCCAAGACCGTCCACACCACGATGATGACCCTGCTCAACTCGAACTTCGCCGCCGTCGGGACCACCGCGGCCTGGTCGGCCGCCCTGAGCGAGACTCAGAAGCTGGACCGAAGCGACCTGGGCAGCTCCGCCGTCGCCGGCGCCCAGGCAGCCACCGGCGCCTGAACCGGAGCAACCCGCAACAGCGGTGGGTCCGCAGACGCAGCAGGTGTCAGCGCATCCCGAAGTTCTCGTCGAGCTCGGTGGTGACCAGGAGGCGTGCGGTCTCCACGCGCACGGCGGCCGCCCCCTCGAGGGAGAAGACCTCGGGCACGCCCAGGGGTGCCTGGACGTCGACGTCGTAGGGGTGGACCATCACGCCCTGGCCAACGTCCAGAACCACTAGCGTGCCCTCCTCGGGGCGCTGGGCGTAGGCCAGGCGCCCCCCGGCGCTGACGAACACGAGCTCCTCGGGGTCCTCATGCCGCCAAGCCTCCTCGCCGTCCGGCTCGAGACCCCGGACGACGGTGCCCGAGGCGACGACGGTGACATCCAGCAGGTGATCGCGGGCGACGGCATCTGCCTCCTCGGCGAGGAGGCTGCCGTCGGACAGATCGAGCACGGCCCCCGGTCCGTCCCCGTCGCCGAGCACTGCGAGCTCGGTGGTGGGGTCGATGGCGCCGACGATGCGGGCTCGCTGCGGATCGAGCCCGCCTGGCAGAGCGGTGCGCCACAGCTCGCTGCCGTCGGCGGCCGCAAGGGCGACGAGTTCGGTGTCGGCGGTGTGCAGGATGACGCCGCCGTGCTCGGCGAGGATCCGTCCGCCCTCAAGGTCGTCCTCGGCCAGCGCCGGCTCGCCGGTCGCGGCGGACAGGACGATGCGGGGGCCGCCAGCGCCCATCGGCCGATCTCCCGGGTCCGCGAACACCAGGCCCTGCCCGGCCTGCGGGCCGGGCACCTCGGTGGGGCCCCAGAGGGTCTCGGCGGTACGCAGGTCATAGCCGCTCAACGTCATCACCCACGGCCCCTCATCGCCCGGGGAGATATCGGCGAGGGTGGCGATCGCGCGCCCGTCCTCGTCCTGTGAAAGCGCGAAGCCGGTGCAGCTCAGCGGCCGTTCGGCCTCCCACAGCACCGTCCCGTCCTGGTCGGCCGCGACGAAGCGCAGGCGGTCACCCGTGTCGTCGTAGGCGAGGAACATCCCGTCCCGCTCGAGCGGGGTGGAGGTCCAGCCCGGGTCGACCACGATCATGGTGGTCATCTCGAGCGGAAGGCTGACGGTGCTCAGGTCGACCGACTCGGCCTTCTCCCCATTCGGGACCGGTTCAGGCTCGAGGTCGGACGGCGGGTCGGGCAGCGCGGCGGGGTCCTCCTCGGTCGTCTCCGGGCCGCAGGCGCTGAGCATAGCCAGACCCAGCGGGAGGCTCAGCGCGAACGTGCGGCGCCTCATCGCCCGACCTTCGTGATGGCCAGACCGGGGTCGGGCCGACTGGGCCTGCGGCGGCGGCGCTGGCTGCGCCACCACCAGGCCAGCGCGAGCACCCCGAGGAGGACGATCGCCCCCACCTGCACGGCGGGGTTCTCAAGCACGGCACTGCTCTCCTGCCAGCTGGCCAGCACGCTGGTGGGGACCAGGGAGGGCATGGTCACCAGTCCGTTGGTGGCCCAGAACAAGATGCCCACCGCGATGATCACCACGCCGGTGGCGACCGTGGTGGTGTGCAGGCTGCGTCCCAGCACCGTGAACTCCCGGCCGCGCAGGAGCGAACGGGCCCGCGGGCCCGTCTTCTCCCACACTGCCGCCAACACCATCATGGGCACCACCATCCCGGCGCCGTAGACCGCCAGCAGGATCGCGGCGAGGGTCATGCTCCCCTGCCCCATGGCCAGGGTCAGCACGGCTCCCAGGATGGGGCCGGCGCAGAACCCGGCCACGCCACCGACCGCGCCGAGCAGAAAGGTGCGCGGTAGGCCGGCACCCCGCGACGAGGCTTGCTGGGCCCGGTCGAGGCCGGGCAGCAGGCGGCTCAGGTCGAAACCCAGTCCCAGCGCGTGGGCTGCTCCGAGCACGATCAGCACGATCGAGGTCGCGGTGATCAGCAGGGAACGGTGCCCGACGAACATCGCGCCCAGCGCTCCCGCGCCGACGCCGAGGGGCACCAGAGTGACCACCAGTCCCGCGTAGAACACGGTCGCGTGCGGCAGGAGCCGGGCGCGACTGGTCACGGTCGAGGCGAAGAAGCCCGGCAGCAGAAGGGCTCCGCAGGGACTCAGCAGGGCGAGCGCGCCGCCGAGAAAAGCAGTGAGCAGTCCGACTTCCATGTCAGCCCCTCGCCTCGGCAAGCGCTTCATCGACCATGTCGGTGAACACCTCGGTGGGCTGCGCCCCGACGGTAGGGGTGCCGCCGATCACGAACGCGGGCGTGGACATCGCGCCCAGGTCGATGCCCTGCTGGGCGTTGGTGTCCACGATCTCCTGGACCTGCTCGGAGTTCATGTCGGCTCGGAACTGCTCGGGATCCATGCCGAGCTCGCTCGCCTCCTCGACCAGCGACTCCTCGCTGAGTTCGCCGGAGCTGCGGATCTCGCCGCCCTCGAACAGCATCGCATGGTATTCCTCGACCTGGCCCTGCATCGCCGCCGCGACGGAGGCGCGGGCACCGCGCTCGGAGTCATCCCCGTAGATGTTCACGTCCCGCCATTCGATGCGCAGCTCCCCGCGGTCGACGTACTCCTGCATCGCCGGCAGGGTCTCATCGACCCACTGGGCACAGTACGGACACTGGACATCGGTGAAGAAGACGATCACTACGGGCGCGTCGACGGGGCCCATGGCCATGAGGTCGTCGGGATCGCGGGCCTCCTCACCGCTGAGGTCGGGAGCCGCCACCTCCTCGGGATGCTCGACGGCCGCCGGTTCGCCCTCCGAGCTGGCCGCGCTCCCCGACCCTGCGGGGTCGGCCCCGTCGTCGTCACCGGTCATCCAGAACACGCCCAGGACGAGCAGAGCCATGACGGCGACGATCCCGATCGGAACCAGCCATCGGCTCCATTCCCCCGGGACGCGTTCTGTCTTGTCGCCAGTCTTCGTCTCGTTCATGAACTCTCCGATCACACTGTCGTCCGCGGCGCCCAGAGCACCAGTCGACTATCGACGATAGTAACTAGGGGGAATAGTAGTCATGTCGATGTGGCCCATTCAACGGCACTGCGGCTCAGGGGGTCGAACCCAGCTCGATCAACAGCACGCCTCCGACGATCAGTGCCATCCCGGCGCTCATCAGCACGGTCAGCGCCTCGTCGAACAGCAGCTTCGACAGCAGGGCGGTGAGCACGATGCCCGAGGCGATCCACACGCCGTAGGCGATGCCCAACGGCATGCCTGCGCTCAGGGTCGCCGCGAGGAAGGCGAAGGAGATCAGATACCCGCCGCGTAGAACCTGGATCCGCCAGCGGTTTTGGCGGGCCGTGACAGCCGAATGCTCCTGTGGCCAGCGACAATGGGGCTTGTCTAAGCTTGCGTTTAAACCTGTGAGTTCTGGTTGTCCTTGGCGTCGGTGGCGATGAGGCCGCCACCGCCGCATCCTCGCCGACGACCTCCCGCAACTCCAGCAGGCCCTGACCACTGCTGATCCTCACCAGCGAAGGCCCACCCTCGCGGTCCAGCGGGTTCTGGGAACTCTTCACCGGCGGCGACGCACTCTTCGCCCCACACCCCTCGCCGTCCCCACCGGCCAGTACGTCCACTGGAGAGATCAACGCCAGGAGCTCGACGGCGAGCAAGAGGAGCTGTTCGATGCCGCATTCCAGATCCTCGACCGCTCCAGCCCTCTGCGCCTCGGCAGACCTCTGAGCTGGCAGCCGCCTTGAAGCGGAGACTTCTCCTACCAGCCCACTCCACCGGGCGGAGCGACGCTCACCGTGGACCCGCTCCCCTATGTCCTCGCCAACAGCGCGCTGACTCTCCTCGACCAACAGCCCCGCGAAGGCAACCGGGCTGCCGCTGCCCACGCCGCTCTCACCCGTCGCACGGGGCAACCCGCCGCCCTGGACGCCAGAGCCGCCGACCGCTGGGCCGGCCCCACCACCACCCTCTACATCGATCTCAACGGCACGACTCCGATCCCAGATCGTCCTACCCTGCCCGCACTGCCTTTCCAGAACCGCTGTCACGCTTGCTTCCCGGCAGGGCGCCTCGACGCACTCGGCGACCCAACGTCCGTCTTGACCTAAGTAGGCATCGCTCCCGTCATCGGAACCGGGGAGATTTCCGCGCGGAGCAAGCCCACGCCACCGGCTCAATCGAGGAGCCACCTGCAGGCCGATGCGGCGATGCACCGCATCGTTCTCCCACGGATGCGCATGGATGAGCTGCAGTCCGGCTCCCCCACAGATGACACTGCGAATAGCACGAGGCCGACGAGGAACAGGCTGTGGCTTACCGGTCCTGCCACCGGTAGCTCCGTGAGGATCTTCGAACCGAGCGAGTTGACCCCTTAACGGATTCGTCGCAGTGTCAGTTGCGGGCGGTCGGGTTCCACTCCCGAGAAGGAACGTCCTGCTGGTCGTAGGGTCGGGTGGTCTCGCCTGGTCTGGTTTGTGCGACGGCGGTGCGGAGCCGGTTGATGCCGGTCAGGACGGTGCGGGCTTCGGGAGCGTGCTGGGCGAGGTGGAGGACCCTGTGCCGGCTGCGGCGCACGAGGGTCGCGGCGATGTCGAGCAGTCTCGCGCGGAGCCCAGCGCCTGCTTGAGAGAGTTCCATGACGAAGGGAGGCCGGCATCGATGATGGTGAGCTTGCCCGACTCCCTTCGACGACGAACCAATTGATGTAGGGAGTCCTCGACCCAATGGATTCCTTCTGCGACGTTCTTCTTCAACATGGTGCTCTCTCAGTAGACTGTCTCAAGGTTGTCTTCGATCCAGGCCGCTACGTCTTCCTCTCGATAGCGCACGCTCCCGCCGACCTTGGCGAAGCGCGGTCCACGCTCCGCGGAGCGCCAGTTGCGCAACGTCCCTTCGGAGACGCGCAGTGTGTCGGCGACGTCGGAGGCGGTCAACAGGCGGCCGGCGCGGCCGTGTGGATCCGACTCATCGGCGGTGAGCTGACTCCTGGTCTTCGTTGCCATCTCGCTACCTCCGGTACATCGCGATCCTGGATGGATCACTCGTGCTCCGGGTAGTGGGCGGGGCCCGTGACGACTTGTGATGAGGCGTGACTTCGGCCCGCAATCGCCTGGGCCAGTCAGATTATTGTCAGACTTTTGAACGTGACACCACGACTGAGGAGGTGATCGACGATGACAACCGGTGCACGACCATCGACGCTGACGTCCCTGTTCAAAAGCCGTCGATGCAGGTCATCGCCCGAACATTCCGATAATCCGTCGATCGCGGGCTCAGTTCTGACTCGGTCTGCTTCACGCCCACCACGGCCGGGCAGGACTACGCTGGGCTTACCCTCCTGATGTTGACACCTGAGTTAGCGGGTCGTGCTGACCTGCGGGAGGGTTGTCCTTATGGTAAAGCGGAAAAGGTACACGCCGGAGTACCGTCGGGAGGCGGCGGCGCTGGTGCT
>Ga0209487_1000674_pt1 | contig 30428 bp, 33 predicted proteins | sample Poulit2012_FD_187524 | JGI IMG/M metagenome (GOLD analysis project Ga0209487, IMG submission 187524) | Agricultural soil microbial communities from Georgia to study Nitrogen management - Poultry litter 2012 (SPAdes) (version 2) | ecosystem: Environmental > Terrestrial > Soil > Agricultural land...
TGCGATGTCATCTAACCAAGATACGGAACCCGATGATTTTCCGTTTACTCCACGGGCAAGTGTGTTTCGTGGTCTTAATGTAGATCCGTTCGTACCGACTCCACCGCCTCTTGACATAATTTCCATTACTTGTTTCCGGTGATCGGATATTCCTTCGCGTGAATCTTGGATAAATGGCATAACGTAACAGTTAAAATACGTCACATCTGTTTCAGACCCTGCACCGTATAAAACTCTACCAGCTGGGACGAAACGCAGCTTTTCAAGTTGTTCTCTAAATTGTTCAAAATATTTTTGACGTTTTTCGTCTGTTTTTTCTACACTCGCTAATCCCGTAGCATTACGACGAGCAATTTGTTCGTAAAATACTTCTAGAGGTTTATCGATGACGTCTAGACTTCGTTTTACAATCCCTGTCTTTACTTCCCCTTCGTCATCAAGCATACCTACAAACTCTTCTGCAACTTTTATATACGCTTCTTTTTCTTCCCAATCAACTTTTTCAACGAAACCGTATCCTCTTGCAGGGAATTTTGGATCGGGTTTAACTGTAAGAACGACGAAATCTCCTTCTTTTAACGTCTTCTTTTCTGTATCTTTAAATGCGTAACGATCGAGCATGACTAAGCGAGAAACACCTTCATGTGTAATGTGCATATCCGGAGTAATTGGGTGTACTTGTGGAAATTGCTTGATGTCCTCGTTTAAAGATTGTATATTAATGTTCGTGCCTACATCGATTTTTGTCGACATCGATTTTGCTCCCCTCTCCTAAAATTATCTAACCGATTAGATTACTAATACTAATGTACACAATCTTTTCGGGAAAATCAATAGAAAAATCAATATATAGTATGTTCCGGTGTAAAAATGCACTATATATTGTATCCCTATATGTTACACAATTATTTAAACCGCTACCATATAAACGATACAAAGTTTGTCGATATGCGTTTTATTTTGCTACTTTGCCTTTTTGTACTACTCAATGGTTCTTTTATTTATTTGTCAAATAGTAAAGACATATTTATAATATTGTGTAGAATGTAAATATAGTTGGAGGCATATGAGATGATTTTATACATTTTAATTGCAATTCTCGTTCTCATGATTGGTTATTACTTGTATACATATTTTAAAACACGAAAACTCGTGACGATGTTAACACAGGATGAATTTATTAAGGGGTATCGAAAAGCACAATTAATTGATGTTCGAGAACCGAATGAATTTGAACGTGGGCGTATACGCGGAGCACGGAATATTCCGTTAACTCAATTAAAGCAAAGTATGGCGGCAATTCGCCCAGATAAGCCAGTATATTTATATTGTCAAAATACTGGTCGATCATCGCGGGCAGCTCTAATGCTAGCAAAACATAACTATAACCATTTATTTATTTTACAAGGCGGTTTCAAAAAGTGGACAGGAAAAGTCGACTCGTAATGAGGTAACATAATGAAAGACATTTACGGACTTCTATTAGAACGAATAGAAAGTCCGTTTTTTTATGATTTTAACTAATTCATAATTTTTACTATTATGAGTAACCTAATATGTACTATGTGATCCGTTTGGAGGAAGAAGCAAAATGACGAAAATAACTGTCGTAAAGGATAAAACGTTTATCCCTCGCCTTGAAGAAGCGGTACAGAAAAAAGAGATATCCAGTTGGGAACTATTCCAATTAAATTATGACGTCCAACGTGCGACAATAAATGATGATTTTTCTAAGTTATATACGTTAGCTTACGTTCCTCACGTACAATTTTTACAACATCAAATCGATGCTGCAAAAAGAGTCATGCATGAAATGAACGGTCGAGCTATTTTGGCGGATGAAGTAGGTTTAGGTAAAACGATCGAAGCAGGACTTATTTTAAAAGAATATTTAATCCGCGGGCTCGTACAAAATGCATTAATACTTGTGCCTGCGTCATTAATCAACCAATGGATTGCTGAGTTATGGGATAAATTTTATATTTCAGCGGCAAGCTTTCGTAAAGGATATCGTTGGGATGATTATCCCATTTACGTCACATCGTTAGAGATGGCAAAACGTTCACCTCATCGAGAGCAGTTAATGAAAATGGACTTCGATCTCGTTATCGTTGATGAGGCACATAAATTAAAAAATAATCGAACGCAGAACTATTCACTCGTACGCGGTTTACAAAAGAAATATTGCCTTTTATTGACGGCGACACCGATGCAAAATGATATAAAAGAATTGTTTCATCTCATCTCTATTATAAAGCCTGGGCTATTAGGAAATTACGAGCAGTTTATGAAAGACCGGAAACGGAAACGAATTTCTCAATTAAGTGATGCGTACGTAAAACGAATTATTCAAAAAGTGATGATTCGAAACGTCCGAAAAGATACGATCGATCACGATATTAAGCGTAATGTACATAACGTATGGCTTTCTTTTTCAAACGATGAACGTCGCGTGTACGATAAATTAGAGGCGATGTTACACGAATATCCAACCTTAGCAAAAGTGACATTTTTACGAGCGTTATGTTCTTCGCGTGAGGCCTGTTATCTATCGTTACAAAATAGTACAAATGAAAGATTAAAAAGCGGAGTACAACCTTTATTACGAGCAATCGAAGTATTACCACACCACGTAAAAGCGGCTAAGTTAGTTAAACTAATTGAATCTTTCCGTGGTGAAAAAGTCATCGTCTTTACCGAATATCGTGCGACGCAATTTTATTTACAATGGTATTTACAACAACACGGAATTCGTTCCGTCTCCTTTCGTGGTGGCTTACGACGCGGGCAGAAGGATTGGTTGCGTCAGTTATTCGAACAAAATGTACAAGTTTTCCTCACTACAGAGGCAGGTGGTGAGGGAATTAATTTACAGTTTTGTCGATATATGATCAATTATGACTTACCGTGGAATCCGCTGCGCCTAGAGCAACGAATCGGCCGCATCCATCGCTACGGTCAAAAACACGATTTACACATTTATAACTTTGCCCTTAAGCAGACGATTGAGGAACAACTCGTCACGTTACTATACGATAAAATTGCTCAATTTGAACGCGTAATCGGTAAGTTAGACGATATATTAGAATCGTTGCATATAAACGATCTCGAAAAAGAAATAATCGATATTATGGAACAATCTAATTCATCAGGCGAAATGAAAATTAAAGTCGATAATCTTTTTTCTGTTATTCACAGTTATGATGAGAATTACGGTGAAAATGATGACGCATAATATCTTTAACGTACAGCCATTTTTCACTACGTTTTTTAAAGAAAATCATTGTTCTGTGAAAGAAGATCATGCTCTTCTTCACGTTAAGTTATCGAAAGAAATGGATAAAGCATTGATGAATCGACCTTTTTATTGGCACTATGTCGAGGCGACAAATCAAATAGGTGTTCCACAAACTGTTTCTTTTTCTTTCGATGGACAAATAAAAGATGATAAAATAATATCCGTACATTTCGGCTGTCCATGGTTTCAAAAAGTTAAACGATATTTACACGACAATTGTACAATGATTTATGCTTATGAAGCGATCAATCGAGAAACGAAAACGATGCTGCAACCGTGGTTATTGACGAACATGTTAATTACGTATAGCGGTAAAAATCAAAAAGAGGAACTTCATTCATTCGGGTTAAATTTAATAAACGGTACGATGCATTTAAATATGATGGAGAAATTAAATGAGCGTTCGATTACGACGACGATACCAGATTTTTGTTATACGATTAGTCCCGTCATTACATTACAAAGTGGCTTTAAACGAATCGAACAATTCGTCTACAAAATACTAACGGAAAAAGAGCATCGATGGGCAATAGAGGCAAATGAAGCGTTGCATGAAGAAATTGAGATGTTACAGCATTTTTATCGTACGGACGAAAACGATGCACAATTTCAAAAAGAAATAAATGCTGCAAAAAAACGTCTTTTACCAACGATTACAATGACAGTTTTAAGCGGTGGATTACTCTATTTAACAGAAAACTTTATTACAACTGAAACGAAAAAATCCTCTACCTTATCGTAAGATAGTAGAGGATTATCGTTTAATGACCGAAACCTGGAACTAAAATAAACTCCGTATACCACGTAAACCCGATCATAAACACTGTTAAGTATGCACCAAACAAGTACAAATAAGTTCGTTCCGACAGTTTCAAATAGCTGAGCGTTAGGAAAAAAGCCGTTTGAACGAGGAACAAGACAGACGTCATATACATTTCACCGACGTAAAACATAATCATAAATGCCCCTGTCCAAAACGCAAGAACACGAAACATTCGCTCCATGCTTTGCCCCTCCTTTTATGTAACATGTGCAAATTAATTATAAACTACGTCTGAAAGAATGTAAAGAAAACTACGAAATGTTACTAGTTTGCTCAAAATTTCTTCATTCATCGACAGATATAATAGTACTCGTTATCAATTGATTGTTCTCTTTCGTTACAACATCAAGCGTTAATCGGCTAAATCCGGTCTCTACTTGTTGGTATTGAATCGAAATCGTACCTTGTGGCAATGTATACGTAATTTGCCCACGTTCGTTACTTTTATACGGCTTATCTTCATGAAATTGTGCTATTCCCATCTGAATCATCGTTTCGAAAACCGTTTGTTCTAACATTATATTTGTCACATCCACTTCAACGTCATATATTTTCACCATCGTAACGATCGTCGTTAACATAATAAAACAGATAACGATGACATATGGAAAGAAGAATCCCCGTTCATTCGTAAAAAGCGATCGTTTTTTCATACGTTTTCCCCTCATTCGTCGTAACAACAGTTTTTATGCCGTAATGTAGTTCTTCTAATTGAAATTGTTTCACATCACGTAAATATATTTCGTGTCCTTTTCCCGCTACTTGTCGGCGGATAAGTTCATTGTATTGTTCAATGGTTGCAATTTCGCCTGTCTCTAGTTGTAAATATATAACGTCACCACTACTCGTTACATCTTTGGCTTTTAAAAAATCATTCCTCAACAGTAAATAAAACTGTTGCACTTTTACATCCGATGACAATGGTTCAACGCGTACATTTGTCAATAAGAAATGTAAAAACGGCAAAGTGACGATAAAAATAAATAACGCCAACATCATCGAAATAAATGTAAAACCCGCTTCACTTTTCTTGAAGTCCATACAAACAAATTTGTTCATTTTGTTCTTTTGCATTCGTCCATTCGGCACATCCTTTTATTTCTTTCGAATTTTTAGTAAAGATCATTTCAAGGCGTAACGGTTCATTTACCTTTCTAGTTTGAGGGAAACGATCTCCGTCGATATAAATGATTTGTTGTAATTCATCGTGTAATAAAAGTGTTATCGTACGCCTATCAGCTAGAACCTTTCTTTCCTGTTTGATCATCGTATAAAGCGGTAACATCGTCGCTATGACGAAAAATATGATGATCATAGCGACGAGCACTTCGATAAAAGTGAAACCGTTAATTAACCTTTTCAACGTAATACCTTCCTTTTCCTAACGGAAAAACGATTGCATACGTATCGTCTTCTACGTATATACGATACGTTCTCGGTTGAATGATCGTTCCGTTTATATTAAATTGAATCCGAAAATCTCTATTTGCAATCGTAATAAATGGCGGAATTTCACGTACATATATTCGTTTACCTCCGTCACCAACAACACTATAAAATCCGCTGTCGAATATGACCCGATTTGTATGAACTGTATTTAATACATTTGCTTGCGTATGAAACACATCCGCTTCGAAAATTGCAAAAAATTGATCAACTTGCACTTTTTTAAAGACATCGTTTAACGGCATCAAAACGAGACTTAAAAAAACAGTTAAAACGACTAATGTGAGCAACAGTTCTACGAGAGTAAATCCCCGTTCTTCCTTATTATTCAATCGACACATTTTTTCCTTGCAATATTAACCTCTTTCCGTTTTGACATTTCTTTTGATCAGAGGAAATAAATCCAGCTGTTACCAAATCATCTAATGTCGTCGGTAGTTTTCCTTTTTCTAATTGGTAAGCACTCACTTGTGCTTGTACCGTTTCTTTAAGAGCCTTACACCCTTTATCGTGAACTGCTTCACTATTATCCGTTACATTCGGTATAATTAATAAAATTAATACCGTTATAATTAGCAAAACGATCAACATTTCAACTAAAGTAAAACCTTTTTCTTTCATAAATATTCCCCTTATATCGTTTTTATTAATTGAAACATCGGTAACAATAAACTTAAGTAGATGAAAATGATAAATAACGCTAATAGTGTAAAAAAAACCGGTTGAATAAGCATAATAAATCGCAGAACAGTCCGCTCAATATAGTCCGTCATATAGTCGCTATAAGCAAATAAGTCTTTCGTTAACGATTCGATACGTTCATTTTTTTGAAAAAGCTGAGAAAGTTGATGATCGACAAAACATAATTGCTGTAATAATGGACCGAGAGAAACACCTTTTTGCAATGTTTCATGCATTTTTGTAACGTAATATTGGACGATAAGGAACTTATCTTGTCGTCCCATTTGCTCGAACGTCTGCTTCAGCGACAAGCCTGCTTGTAAAAACATTGCTACATGAGTTGCAATGTGCAAAGATGTATGCACACGAAGAATCGAGCGGATTATTGGAATTTTTTCGTATAGTTTCACTTGTGTTTCGATTGAAAACTGATGTCGAAACACGTACCAATATAATAAAATGATCACAATACAAACGATTAAAATAATTGAAATCGTCGTAAAACTATCAATTATAAGGAGGGAAAGCATGACTGTTTTAGTCGACGTGTGAGAAGATTGAAAAAGCTGTTGAAATGAGGGCAATATGGAACGTTTTAAAAAGCCGAGCAAGAAGAAGAAGAGGAGCGATAATACGAGCGGATAACGCAATGTCTGCTTCAATTTATTTACATAATGCAGACGTTGGGAAAACATTTCTTTACATTTTTTTATACTATACAATAAATTGCCGTTATAACGAACAAAATATAAATACGAGACGATCGTTTTATGAAAGCGAAGTTGTTCGAAAGCGACGTCAATTGGCTTTCCTTTTTGTAACGTTCGTTTCATCTTTATCGCAAATTGTTTTAACTTTCGATCCCAAGCGATTACTTCAAGCGTCTCGATTAAAGAATAGCCGTTCGTTAACAATCGTTCCATCCGTTGTAAAAAATATAGTTGATCTTGTTCGTTTACTACACGTTTAGTGATGAAATTGAGCAAACGTTTCTTTAGTAATAAAACCGTATGCATATGCTTTCACCCTTAACTGTTCGAAAGTATCGTGTGGAGATTCCATACGTTGACGTTCCATGAAAGACGATTGAATCTTCTGTTCGTCTAATATTTCTACGATCGCCGCCCGTCTCGTTATTTTTCCTTTTCGTTGAAACGGCAATAATTGCATAGCAACGATTGCAATTAATGTTTGTTGTAAATCGATAGGTTGAATACCAAGATCACGCAGCCGATCGATCGTACCGTATGCATCTTTAGCATGCAATGTACTAATGACGAGGTGTCCTGTTAGAGCCGCTCGAACTGCATATTGAGCTGTCATTTCATCACGAATTTCTCCAAGCAAGATGACATCCGGATCGTGGCGTAAAACTGCTTTTAATCCTGTTGCATACGTTATTCCAGCACGTTCATTAATCTCTACTTGTATGACATCAGAAATTTGTTTTTCTATCGGATCTTCTAGTGTAATTGCCTGTAATTGACTCCTTTGTTTCATCGCTTCTAACAATGCATACATCGTCGTCGTTTTTCCACTTCCAGTCGGACCGCTAAATATGATCAGTCCTGTAGTCTTTTTAGTAAGTGTTTTAATTTGTTCATATTGGAATCGAAAGAGAAATAATTCATCGAGGGAAAGGAGGTTTGTTTGTTCTAACAAACGGATCGTCATACTTTCTACCGTCGTAAGAGGTAACGTAGAAATGCGTAAGGAGAAATGACGATGATCTTTCGTCGTAAACGGTAACGTACCGCTTTGTGGTAAACGTTTTTCACCGATATCTAATCCGGCAGTAAATTTTAAGTACGTAACTAACGTTTCGTAAACGTTCAGACGAATCGTACGAATAAATTTTCGCATACCATGAATACGAAAGAAAATGTTAACTTTTTCTTTTTTCTCGTGAGGGTAAAAATGAATGTCGGAGGCAGATTGATCGGAGGCAGCTTGAAGCAAAAGATGAATATAAGTCGCTGCAGAGCTAGTCATTTATTCACCTCCATAAGCAGCCATATGGAAAGGATGTAACGTTATCATACAATAATTTTTATGAAAAAACAAGCATTTTCTGAATATTAGAATAAGGGCTGGATAAACTAATTGTACAAACTTATAAAGGAGGAATTTGTGTGAACGAATACGTGAAATTTATGACTGAACAACTTACTTATTACGTCAATAATCACCAACAGAAGCGGACTAAAACGGATGAAAAGGATTTATATAAAAGTCACTGGTTCGGGTTATTTCCATTGTTGTTTCGAATTTTATGGAAAAAATAATTCTCGTCGCAAAATGCAACGAGAATATTTTTTTATGATCGATAAAACTGTAACGTAAACGGATTTGCATATTTCTCCTCACCGATCGTCGTCGATGTACCATGTCCTGGGTAGACGGTAAATGAATCAGGTAACGTATATAGATGTTCTGTAATACTTCTTGCTAGCTGTTCAATATTTCCACCTGGTAAGTCGGTTCGCCCGATACCGTGATGGAACAACACATCGCCACTTACAACGAAGTCAAATTCGTTAAAAATAAACGACACACTTCCGGGCGAATGACCTGGCGTATGGACGACGTCGAATGAAAACTTGCCTATTTGTAACCTGCCTTCTTTTAACAACTTATCGGGGGCTGCCGTCGTAATCCCAGCACCGCCTAAGGCAAACTGTGATCGATTAAGTTCAGCGTTTTCAAGCCAATCTCTTTCTTCTTCGTGTAAATATACATCGAGTGAATATAATTTACGCAGTTCATCGACAGCACCAATATGATCGAAGTGAGCATGGGTTAATAAAATTACTTGTGGCTCTAAATTCTCTTTTTCAATATACGACGTAACGGCCGGTGCATCCCAACCGGGATCGATAATTAAACATTGTTCACCCTTTCGAATAACGTAACAGTTCGTGCCAATCGGACCTAGCGAAAATGACTGTATGTTCATTTTTTTACCTCCATGTGACAAATTAACGATAAATTTTGCCGTGAAATGAATATAACTCGACAAATGAAATAAGATACTATAAAATAATATGTAGCCATGACAAGAGACGTCATTTGAAATGTTTATTTCTAACTTTCTTTATTTTAACATGTACATAAGGAGGATGTAACAAAAATGATTTTAGCAATTATACTACTTATCGTCGCTTTACTTTCCGTTGTATCTGTAATAAGACAATTAAAATTTAAAAACTATTTCGCTTTAGTTTTTTCAGCGGTTTCAGCCGTAAGTTTCGGATTCTTTTCCATTATGACGATCGTTTGTGGTTTAACGAATGTCGGAATTTGTTCATAATGACTACGTAAAAGACTGTCCATGAGAAGAGCCAACCGTAACGAAATGCGTTACAATACATATCTCTTACACGACAGTCTTTTCATTTTGTTTAAAAGTTCAAATTGTAAGTCTATAAAGGAAAAAAATAAGGAATATTTTACCTTTCACTTCGCCTCAAAGTCGACAAAGCGGAATAAGTCACCATATATAATTTGATCTGAATAATGTAATTCTAATTCTACACGCTCTCTCCACTCGTCACAAGGCGTTTCCTCTTCCATTAACGTAGATTCCATTCCGATTACCTCACCTGTTTCTCTTTCGTAACACGTATCATTCGTATAAATATAATGATCCGTTACGAAATCTCCATTTCGTTGAATAATGTATCCTTTTCGATTCGGTGAAAATAAATCGTTTCCAAAATATAAATCATGACTCGTATCGATCCCTACTAAATGGAGTAACGTCGGCTTTAAATCAATTTGCCCACTAATCGTCTCTTTCACTTCTCCACCGACGTATCCAGGAATATGAATAAAAAGTGGAACACGTTGTAACTGAAAATAATCGTATGGATCGATCGTCTCTTGATCAAGAAACTGCGCCATCGCCTTATTATGATTTGCACTTATCCCGTCATGATCACCCATAATGACAATGATCGAATTATCATATAGATCAGCTAACTTTAACTCCATGAAAAACTGTTCAATCGCCTCATCCGTATAACGAACTGTCGGAAAGTAATTGTTTAACGTTTGTGAATTAGAATCATACGGTTCGAGGGTGCGATCCGATTCATCGAGTTCAAATGGAAAATGGTTCGTAAGCGTGATTAACTTTGCATAAAAAGGTTCGTCTAAGTCACGCATATATTCGACAGATTGGGTAAAAAATAGTTTATCTTTTAGTCCCCAACCGACTTCATCTTCCTCCTTCGCGTCGTAATATGACACGTCGTAAAATGTATCGATTTCAAAGCTTTCATACATCTGATTTCGGTTCCAAAAACTTTCTGAATTTGCATGAAAAACGACTGATTCATAACCTCGTTGTTTTAACATTTCCGGCATCGCATAATAGTCGTTTTGTGCATGGGTAAAAAATACCGCTCCCCCAGGTAGTGGGTATAACGAATTTTCTGTTAAAAATTCCGAATCTGATGTCTTTCCTTGCGCCGTTTGATGATAAAAGTTTTCAAAGTAAAACGTATCTTCATCTTTAACGAGACGGTTGAGAAACGGCGTTATTTCTTCACCGTGCAATGTTTCTCCAATGACGAACGATTGAATAGATTCAGCTGAAATAAAGATGATATTGCGATCTTTCGCCTGACCAAATAGCGGTGATGTCCGGTTACTTCGCACTTCGTTATGAATGTATTGTTTGATTTCTTTCAAATCGTGATCATCGGCCAATACACGTTGTGTATGCATTTTCGACTGTAAAACGACATCGTACAAATGAAAATAAAACAACCCGATATTTTTCACTAAATATTCTCGATCAAAACCGCGCGATAACAATTGCGGTCGTTCCATTTCTGCCAACAAAAAGTTGACAGATAACAATAATAACGAAATAACGATCGCAAACATTTTCATTTTTCGAGTAAACGTCTGAACGCGCCCAATCGTTGTTTTCCTCGCTACGTACCAAATAATGATCAGATCGAGAAACAACAACGGGTCGTACCACCTTAAGAGCGATAAAATACTACTCGTTAAGTCACTTACGTTACTCATTTGGACAATTTGAGGAATCGTTAAAAAGTCTGTAAACGATCGATAAAATAATAAATTAACGTAAATGATAAGCGTTCCAACAAGAACACTATACCGAATAAACAAACGTCTGTGTTCTTCACTTGTAAACCAAATCGTCAATCCAAAAAAGATAAACGAAGTGATAAATGGATTGATGAAAATGATGATTTCTTGTAAAAATGAATTAATTTCTATCTGTAATAAAAAACGATAGACAATGTATGATTTCAAACCAAACAATACCGTTGCAAGGAGAAATAACGGCACATTCCGCAAATCGCGGTGCATAAAACATCCTCCTACAAACATGAATTAATTCCTCTATTTTAATACCCTTTTTTCTTTCGTTAAAAACATGCTTATTCCATGAATGAGCCCTTTTCTTTCTGTAATATGAGGAGTGCTCGTTGGAAGTCTTCCGCTTGAAGTAAGTTTGCACGATATAGTTCTTTTAACTCTTCTTCCATCCATACTAAATCGTTTGCACGTTTACCTGTATAGACGATAATTCCGTAACGTCGCAACAGACGTTGTACATCTAGCACAGAGTTGATCATATATATCCCACCCCACATACGAATAACGACTTGTCTGTATACATACATATAGTACAAATTGCGATGAAGGAGTTTAAGATGAAACAATCTGTACAATTGTTAACAATCATTACGTTAATCTCTATCATCACTTATGTATGGACGGAAAATAACAATGTACCGACCGTGAAATATTTTCCAATCCATGACGTGAACACCTTTACGAAAAGTGAGACGACTCTACAAGTTAAGAAACGAACAGATGAAATAGAATGGACCGTTTTTTCAAAAAGTAACGTGCCAACGTATTTACGACAAGATATAAGTATTCTCTATGTAAATGGAATGTTCCAAGGTGTTTTTAGCGCATGGCGGCAACAAATTAGTGAATTAAAACAACAAACATCTTTTCCGCTCATTAAAAATGGTTTATATGAATCCATTTCATATCATCACGGTGAAATTCATGAAGCAAATACCATCTCGAGCATGCAAGCGATGTCAAAAACACAATTATTTACTTCCGAGGAAAACGACAAAGCCATCTATTTTTCTAAACCGAAAACAGCGATAGAACAGGAAATCGCATCATCTCTGCGGCATGAAACGGACAAGGTGCTCCAAAAACATTGGACCAAATTGGTCCGTGCATTAGACATAGACATAACTACTTACGATTGTATTCCATTAACTCAATGGACGCAAATAGGAGAAAACAGCACATTTACACGTCTTTCCACTTCTACCCAACAACGAGTAATTGGGCAGTTTTGGGAGGGGTTATATAAAAACTATATTTTACTTTTACAAGAGCAACAAGATGTTCCCCATTACATTCCACTTATTTTGCTCGATAAAAATGTACGCGAACTACGTATTATTTATGAGTTGAATGGCGAGCCAGAACAACTTATTCAACGTATTTCTACTCACGATTAACTACTTAATAACGCAACGTTACGCATAATGCCGTAGACGATTAAAGAAGCGCTTAATCCTATATATAATAACGTGAAAAGAATTTGATAGAGAACGTGTCTCTTTTTCGGCAAAGAAGTTATCGCTGCAGCAACGAACCCCGTTACTAATCCACCAAGGTGTGCCCCCATATCAATTTGCGGGATCATAAAACCGAGCAGCAAATTAATCGCTAAAATGAGAATTAAATTACGCCCCATCGTTTGAAAAAATAATCGTTTATAATTCACACCGAAAAATAATAACGCACCGAATAAACCGAATAGTGCACCGGATGCACCTGCTGCAACACTATCGTTAAAAGCAAAGCTCGTCAAACCGCCACCGATCCCTGCTAAAAAATAAATGAATAGAAATCGTATCGAACCGTATATCTGTTCTACGACCATCCCTAAATAATATAGTGCCAACATATTCATAAATAGGTGAACGAGTCCAATATGTAGAAACATCGATGTAACGATACGCCACCATTCCCCGAGTAGTATTAACGGATTAAATTTCGCACCGAATGCAATTAATGTCGGAATGTCAGTACTTCCTCCCGCCATTTCTAATAACAGAAATAATGCAAGATTAACTCCGATAAAAATGTACGTAAAAAGCGGCTTACCATACGTAAAAATTCCTTTAATCTCTTCATTACGGCGATATAGATGATTCCGCAACGCTAATTTGTACTCTGTCACCGCTAACTCTTGGTCTTCTTCAGCCGGTAGCACCATATCTTCATAAGACTCCGCCCCTATATGTGAGAACAACCGTTCTTTCTCCGTTTGTCTCGTCTCTTCAACCATATAAAATACGTGCATCCGTAAGCCGGCTTTATTATCAACGTGGATCGGTTTTTTATAAAATTCCCATTCATCTACAGGTTCATGGGAAGTAACGTACACGTTATAAATATCGACATGTTTACCGAGCAGCAAACGATCCATTGACTTTACACGTTGAAAAAGAGTAGCGATATCTATTTTTAAATGGTTTTTCCAGTCAAATCCTTTATGAATGAAACGAATGACGTTTGTTTTTTTACGTTCAAATTTACCTAACAAAACTTCATTCGTTTTCGGATTTAAATGTAACACTTCATACGTATCGTATTTCGTAAGTTGATACGCTAAACGATACATGTAATATTGTTCTGTAATGTACACGTAAACCCCCCCTTTAACGGGATAGTCCGGCATCCCTTTTCGTTTCGATTATTCTCCGTTCTGTTATAAGGGCATTTACTTTTTGATCATGAGCTTCATGCCCAATATATGTTACAATTTGCTTTTCACTACAAAGTGCAATCGATTCATGTTCAAAGTCGACTAAAAACTTGTCGTAATATCCTCCGCCAAAGCCGATGCGATATCCATCATATGTATAAACGAACCCCGGAACAATTAATAGTTGAATCTTATCTTTTGGAACGAACGAATCTTCGGTTGTATTTGGTTCCATAATCGTTCGGTACCCTTTTTGCATTTGCGACACATCGGTTATTTTATAAAATTCCATCTCACGCTTATGTTCAATTACTTTTGGAAGTGCGATTTTCTTTTTTTCACTCCATGCTCGCTTTATAATTGGCAACGTATTCCATTCGAACGGTTGCGACCAAGTAACCCCAATCGTCTTCGCATCTTGCCAATACCCACTATTCCATAAATGTTCATACATTTTCAATTCAATTTGCAGTTTTTGTTCCGAACGCATCTTTTTTAAATACGAAAGGTACTTCTTCCGTAATTGTTTTTTTCGCATGACGACACCTCTAGCAACAATTGTACATTATTTACGATGAAAATTCTTTCCATATCATTAAAAATTAATTAAATAGTGTGGGCTAAACAGCGATTTGATATCAACTAATTACTAGTATAAAAAACGGTCAAATGACTTTATTTCTAAATAAAAAAATAAAAACTCCTATCTTTCATATGGATAAGAGTTTTTCTTGTCCTACGTTATTTCGTTTCACGGTGTAACGTGTGGCGGCGTAGGCGTGGGCTATATTTCATTAATTCGATTCGTTGTTCATTATTTCGATTATTTTTTGTCGTAATATAATTGCGATCGCCTGTTTCTGTACAAGCTAACGTAATATTTACACGCATATTATTCCCTCCAAACTATTAAAAACTGTAACATAATAACAAACTTAATAATACCAAAAATAATGATTGCATTCAACGTTTTATTAATGGTATTATTTTAAATAGTGAATTTACGTCGTTCATAGTATAATAGATGAGTAAGTAAAAGGAGGGTACGAAACATATGTTGTTTTATCTATTCTCACTTATCGTCATTGCAATCATTTTATTTGTCAGTTCCTTTTTCATGTCTGACAAATTAAGAGATTTAGAAGTGCAGTTTGAGCAATTTTCCATTACAGCTATGCAAGATACATATCAAATGAAAAAGAAAATTAGCATATTAGAAGAGGAGTTATTAACTGAAAATGACTTTCATAAAGAAGCAGTTGAACTCCCTCGCGATGTAGCTGAAAGACCGAAGTTAATTAACGAAGTACACGATATGAATGATCGGGGCTTATCAGTGAATGAAATTGCTCGGGAAACTGGACTTTCTACTGATCATGTAAAAACGATTTTATATCAAAACATGTAAGGAGTAGTTATCGAATGAAACAATCCGTTCGCTTTTTCGCAATTGGGTTATTTACTGCGTCTGTATTAACGCTCGGTTTCTATCTGTTTGTTGGATCGACTGACGCGAAGAACGAAGAATGGTCGACTGAAGAATTAATCGCACAAGTTGAAGAAGCTGGTTACCGAGTCATTACGGACGAAGAATTTATCTCATATTCCTTGTATGTAGACGAGAAAAATGAACAAGCAAAATCTGAAGAAGTAAAAGACAAAAAGAAGAACGACGATAAAAACAAAAAGGATCATGAGAAAAACGACAAAAATAAAAAGAATGACAAGGATAAAGATAAACAAGATAAAGATAAGAAGAAAAAGAAAAAAGATAAAGATGAAGTGAAAAAACTAAAATTCACTATTAAAGATGGCGATGTCCCATCTGATATTGCAGACGTGCTAGTTGAAAACAAAATAATTAAAGATCGCCAAAAGTTCATCGATTATATCGAGGATAACGATTATAGTTCCAAAATTCAGTTAGGTAAGTTCGAAGTAACGAGCGAGATGAGTATAAAAGAAATTGCAAAGACGATTACGACTTATCCGGGTGATTAGACGGGTAAAACATATGCTACATCTCTATTATTAACAATCCAAAAAAACAATCCAAAAAATAGTTCGCAATAAATCGCGTATTAAATCAATAATGACATAATATTTTTGTGACAACAAAAATTTATAAAAGGGTGGCACGTTCGACGTTTGCCACCCTTTTATTGTTTTTCTTAGCTTGATTATACATGAACAATATTTACGCATTCATTTTGTTATTCATTCTCTTCCTCGTCATCGTCATTTGATGTTCCTTTTTCACGTTTTTCCTTTAATTCGAAGTACGTATCTAATAATCCTTTTCCTATTTCATGGTTAATCGGATATTGTCCGCGCATTTTTCCTAAGTTCGGTATAATAACAGCAAACGCTACTTCAGGATCATCATACGGTGCGTAACCAACTAACGCTAAGTTTTCTGTGTCAGCTGCTTTATAATAAGAACCATCTTCACGTTGTAAAAACACTTCATTTTCCGCGGTTCCCGTCTTCCCCGCAGCTTTATAGCTTTTCCCTGCCCAATGCGCATACCCTGTACCACCTGATTCGTTAAAGGCACGCCAAAAACCAGTTTGTACTCGATCTATATATTGCTGATCGACGTCTACTTTATTTAATACTTTTGTTTCATTCGCTTTATAAATTGGTCCAAGTTCATTTTCATTCGATGCATAACGAATCTCTTTTACTAAATGTGGTTGTACTCGATAGCCATCGTTAGCAATTGTAGATACATATTGTGCAAGTTGCATCGTCGTATACGTATCGTACTGACCAATTCCGATATCCATTAAGTTACCAGCTAACGGTGTCGGCCCAATAAAGCCAGTCTCCTCAAAAGGAAAATCAATTCCTGTTCGTACACCTAAACCGAACTGATTAAAATAATTGCGCATTTTTTGCATTCCTTCAGATGCATTTGCCTGTGCATTCGTGCCATTCGGGTACGGGTAACGGAAGTCGCCACCCATGCGAAGTCCAATATAAAACATATAAACGTTCGATGAGTATTGTAGTGCAGTAATATCATTCATCGATCCTAAATTACGCCACGATCCCTTTTTTGGTGTATCTGGAATGATGATCGGACTGTCGTAAAAAACGGTACCAGGAGAAATGACTCCTGACTGAAGACCAGCAAGTACAGTCGCACCTTTCACGGTCGATCCAGCACGGTGTGCATCGTATAATACTTTATGTGGTGCCAATTCGTATTCGTTCGTTTCGCTATTATAATGTTGGCCACTTAACGCTAATATTTCCCCCGTTTTTGGATTCATCACAACTGCTAGGGCATCTTCTAAATATTTGTTCGGACCTGGATAACGTTGCCGTGCCGCTTTCAATTCTCTTAAGACGATTTCATCGACGAGCTCTTGATATTCCATATCAATCGTTAAAACGAGATCTTTTCCTCTTTCTCCCTCAACGATCACTTCCGAACCAATCACTTCGCCATCTTTCGTCGTCGTATATTGAACTTGCTCTTTACGACCACGTAAAATGTCTTCATAATATTCTTCTAAGCCGCTTTTTCCGACACGATCGTTTCGGTTATATCCACGTGTTAAATAATACTCTTCTTCTTCTTTTGGAATCCCTTGGTCCTGTGATGTAATGGATCCGATAATCGGTTGTAACGTATCTTCATAAACATACTTTCGTTCCCAATCCGTCGTCGCATTTATTCCTTGTAACTCGTTCAAATGTTCGGCAATCTTTGCATATTCCTCAATGGAAATATTCTCGTTTTTAATTACTTCAGGTGTCAACGCATACGCTTTATCCAATTCACGTTTTATGGCAATTATTTGTTTATCTTCATCGGTAATCGCCTTTAAATCTTCATCGGTTATTCGTTCTAAAATGAGATCGTACTGTTCGATATCATCTAGTTCTTTCATCTCTTCTTCCGTTAAACGAGCGAACGCTTCGTCTTTATTTTTTACATACCAATATTCTTTTAAATTACGTTCAGTTATTTTCTTTATCGATTTCTCATCGATAGATAAATAATCAATTAACTTTTCTGCTAATTCTATTTTATCTTCCGTCTGAACTCGTTTCGGTGGAGTATACGTAATGGAATATAAAGGCTTATTATCGACGATAACTTTACCGTAACGATCGAACATTTTACCACGGGGAACAGGAGTTTTCGACGTATCTTCTACCGTCCGGTCGATTTCCTCTTGATAACTCTCACCTTCTAATATTTGAACGACACCTAATTGAATGACTAATATCGTAAATAATACAAAAATACCTAAAAATAAAATATTGATCCGCAAGGGGATACGTGTCGTTTCTTTTTTCTTTTTATCCATTTTCTAAGCGTCCTCCCCCTCGTAAATTTCCTCATTCATTATACCATGAGTAAAAGGATAAATATATTTTTTTAACGTAAGATCATATACGATAAAAAGACAGAAACGATTCGATAAGTAAAATAAAAATTCACGAGTATTTAACCATTATACTCGTGAATTAGATGTAATTTTTTATTTTTTAACTAACTTAATCATCGCATTTGCGAGAGCTTCTTTTTCATCCTTTGAAGCAACGCTCCATAATTGTTGAAGCATGCGTTCCTCTTTATTTTCCGGTTCGACATGTTTACTTAAATAATCTCCAATATGTTGTGCAAAACTTGTCATTGCTTGATCACTCATGCCGTGTGATTCTGCTTGCTCCACCTTATTTGCTAAAAATTGTTTCCAAGTCGAAAAATCGTCTAATACAGACATCACTAAACCTCCTTTTATTTACGTTTAGTGTGGCAATACGATGTCATTTTTATACGAAAAATTATTTTACCTGTTTTACCAACCACCTGTAATGTTGACGATTTCTCCGTGAATATAGTTCGAACGCTCATCCATTAAAAAATGAACGGTATGGGCGACATCAGTCGTTAGTCCAGCACGATTAAGAGGTATATGGGCGATAATATCTTCTCGTTCTTCGTCGGCGATCGATCGGTTCATTTTCGTATCGATAAATCCAGGACTAACCGCGTTAACAGAAATTCCACTCGGACCGACTTCTTTTGCTAACGCCTTGACGAAGCTATTTTGAGCACCTTTTACGGAAGAATAAATCACTTCATTACTTGCACCTATATTTCCCCATATCGACGTAATGAAAATAATTTTTCCTCTCTGTTTACGGATCATACTCGGTAAAAAATATTGGATAATGAGCCATGGAGATTTGACGTGCAACGTTAACATCTCGTCCATTTCACGTTCGGACACGTCTTGAAAAAGACCAAAATGAGCCGTTCCACTAACGTAAATTATCGCATCTACTGGATAAGCAATTTGCTCGCAAAGTCGTTGTGCTTCCATTTCTTTACTTAAGTCTGCTCGTACTATTTGTAATATTTGTTCATCACTCTCGAGCTCTACTATTAATTGTTCGAGCGCTTTCATATTACGATGATAATGTAAAATTAGTCGATAACCATCATCAGCTAACTGTCTACTAATCGCATTCCCAATATCTCCACTAGCGCCTAGAATGAGAACGTTTTTCTCCATACGCATCACCTATTCTTGCATCACTTTACATACGGTTACATTGTCGTTTGTAATCCACTGTTTTACATATTGTTCTACTTCATCTAACGTAATCGATGCGATTATATCAGGTATTTTAAACAAATCGATCCCATGGAATTGGTATTGTGCATATTGATTCGCAATAAACTCTAACGAATTGAACGAACGAATATATTCACCTATTTGTTTTCGTTTCATCGTTAAAAAGAGTGACTCCTCTATCGCATGATCTGATATCTGTTGAAATAAGTCTTGCATCCGATCTTGAAACGATGTGACGTTATTCGTATTACTTTGCAAAAGAGCAAATTGAAACGATTGTTCAACAGTCGAACTATACGAAAAACTTTGATCAATTAATCCTTCTGCATACAATTGTTCATAATAAAGACCACTTTCTGCGAAAAAGTAGTCGAGCAAAATCGATTGAATACATTCTTCCCGTATCATTTCCTCCCCATGTTGCTCGCGGATTTTACCTTTTATACCGATTGCTACTTTAGGCACTTGTACAGGTAAATGGATCGTTACATCGGATCGATACACTTTTTCTCGTTCTTCAGGCATGTAACGTTTCACAGTTTGTTTTTCCGGAAATGATTTCGCTTGTTGATTCTGTTCGATACGTTCGTAAAGCTGTTCCGGATCAACATTACCGACTACGAATAGTACCATATTCGCTGGATGATAAAATGTTTCGTAACACGTATATAAATGTTCTTTCGTTATTTCTCCAATTGATTCGACCGTTCCTGCAATATCGATACGAACAGGATGCTTCTCATACATGTTACGAATCGTTCCCATTAACGCTTGCCAATCTGGCAAATCGTTATACATTTTTATTTCTTGGGCGATAATCCCTTTTTCTTTTTCAACAGATTCATCTGAAAAATACGGGTCTTGTACGAAGTCTAATAACGTTTCGACATTTTCTGTCATATTTTCCGTTGCTGAAAAAAGGTATGCAGTTTTCGTAAATGATGTAAACGCATTCGGTGATGCTCCTTGTCGTAAAAACGTCGAAAATACGTCGTACGTCTCTTTTTCAAACAATTTATGCTCTAAAAAGTGTGCAATACCGTCCGGTACGACGATCGGCTCTTTTTCGCCAATTGGAACGAATTTACGATCAATGGAACCGTAATTTGTCATAAAGACTCCATACGTTTTTGAATAATTACGTTTTGGGACAATATAAACGGTTAATCCATTCGGTAGCATCGCTTTATGCACAATTTCATCTACTGTATCGTAACTTATTTTATCCATGTTGTGCATCACCTTCATTCGTTAATAAATATGTCGTATCAAGTTCAACTGCTTGCGCTACTTCAACAATATCTTCTTTCGTTACACTTTCTATATTCGATAATAGTTGTTCAAGTGAAATCGATACGTTCGCTACAACTCGACCGTATAAAAGTTCCACAATCCCTTCCGCATCATCGCACGTTTCATAGATCGAGCTAATCGTCAATCGTTTTATTTCCTCTACTTCCGCTTCACTAAACTCTCCGCGTTGAAGTGCGACAAATTGATCGTTTATTAAATCGATGACACGATCTGCCTCTTTGCCATCGATCCCACAATAGACGATAAGAAGTCCTTTAAAACTTTCTATTTGTGAATTAATGTAATACGCTAAACTATGCTCTTCACGAACAGTCATAAACAATTTTGAACTTGGAAATCCACCAAATAACCCATTGAAAATTTGTAAGGCAGCGTACTGTTTATCACGATACGTAATGTTTGTCCGATAACCGAGATGAAGTTTCGCCTGTTGCATTTGTTCAGTTTCGAGCACTTTTTGTACTTCATTACGTTGTGTAATATTATCTAGAGTACTCTCTTCCTTATGCCATACACGTCGTGAAAATATCTTTGGAAGTAAGGAGTGCATATCATCCTTAACGAAATGACCGACAACGTATACATCTATACGGTCTTTCTGTAACATCGTTTCATAATATGCAAATAGTGTGTCGGCATCTATAGTCTCTAAATCATCTGTATATCCGTACGTTCTAATTCGATACCGTTCTTCTTTACACATCGTTTCCATTAAACGAATATTTGCGTACGTCGTTTTTTGATCGATTGTCGATGCCTGTTTCGTACGTAACGTCTCCTTTTCTCGTTCTACGATCGCTTGTGGAAATGTTCCATTTTCCAAGTACGGTGCAAACAATAAGTCACGGATGAAATGTAATGCTTGCTCAATCGTTTTGTCACCGTCGGGGATAAAATGTTCATTCGCCACTTCAAGCCGTACATGGATAATATGGTTATCTCCACGCTTAGAACAATGTGTAGCCAATGTTGCACCGTATAAATCGGCTAATTGTCGTTGTAATTCCTTAACTGTTGGAAGCTTTTTAGTCCCTTGCCGCAACATATATGATAATAGTGCCCGCTTCGTTACTGTGTCTCGGTCTAACGTACCTTTTATTTTTATAACGATCGTCGTCGTTTTAAATTTATCAGTCGGAGCGAGATGAAAATACATATTGTTTTCTTGAAAACTCGTTTCGTTTATCGTGCTCATAGTTACCTCCTTCATTCTTCATTGTTCCTCTTTAATGTGAACATGATCGTTCACTGTTATTCGATCGATTGTTCTATTTTAAGACGATTCTTCTTCACTTTCACGTTCGATTAAAACAGCCCGTGGTTTATTGCCTTCATACGGTCCAACGATACCTCTTTCCTCCATCGCATCAATTAATCGAGCTGCACGATTGTATCCAATCCGGAACCGGCGTTGCAACATGGATACACTTGCACTTTGCATCTCGATCACGAGTTGCACTGCTTCATCAAACAATTCATCTTCTACATCATCTACTTCTTCTGGAACATGCTCAATGATCATTTCTTCTTCATATTGAACATCTTGTTCGTTACGACAATGTGTAACAACTTTTTCTACTTCTTGATCAGATAAAAAGGCACCTTGCACGCGAATCGGTTTCGACCTGCCGACTGGAATGTAGAGCATATCGCCACGTCCGAGCAGTTTTTCCGCTCCACCCGTATCTAAAATCGTCCGCGAATCGACTTGTGATGAAACGCTAAAGGCGATACGAGATGGGATGTTTGCCTTAATAACACCCGTTATGACATCGACAGACGGTCGTTGTGTCGCGATAATTAAATGGATTCCAGCAGCCCGAGCCATTTGCGCCAGTCGTGTGATCGCATCTTCTACTTCCTTTGATGCAACCATCATTAAGTCAGCTAATTCATCGACGACGATCACGATATATGGTAACGGTGTACGATCGTCTGCTTTTTGTTTGTTTTGTAAAACATATTCGTTATATCCTTCAATATTTCGTGTTCCTGTTTCCGAAAACAGTTCATAACGATATTCCATTTCACGGACAACTTTATGTAGTGCCATCGCTGCTTTTTTTGGATCCGTAACAACAGGCGATAATAAATGAGGTATACCGTTATAGACGTTCAATTCAACTTTTTTTGGATCGATCATAAGCATTTTAACTTCATGTGGTTTTGCACGCATTAGTATTGAAACGATAATACCGTTTAAACAGACACTTTTTCCACTTCCAGTTGCACCTGCAATAAGTAAATGCGGCATTTTATTTAATTCGCCCTCGATAATTTCCCCGGAGATTGCTCGTCCTAAGGCGAATAACAACTTTTTATCACGATGAGTTCCTAACTGCAAAATTTCACGTAACGAAACGGTCGCGACGTCTTTATTTGGAACTTCGATTCCGAGTGCTGATTTTCCTGGAATCGGTGCTTCAATACGAATATCTTCTGCAGCAAGCGCTAGCGCCAAATCATCGTGTAAATTGACGATTCTACTTACTTTCACACCTGCTTCAGGATAAACTTCATATCTCGTTACTGCTGGTCCGACGTGCGCTTTCGTAATTTTCGCCTGCACTCCAAAACTTTTAAACGTATCTTCTAATATTTGAACGGTACGTTTTATTTGTGCTTTTTCTTTTTGTTGACTCACAACCGTTGGCTCATCGAGTAACTCAATCGATGGGAGCTCATAGTCATCTGTTAGCAGTGCTCGGTCGTTCCTCGTATGTAACGTTACATCTTCTTGTTCTTTCAACTCATTTTGAGCATCATCTGTCGCTTTTTCCTCATCTTCTATGTATGCATATTGCACATCCACTCGTTCCTCTTCATATTGCGGAGGCGTTTCTGCTTTCTTTGATTCATTTTCTCTCTCTTCTTCATTATCTTTCTGCTCCGTGAAGCGTGCGTATGTCGCTTGTACGAACCCGAAAACCTTTCTTATCGTTTCTTTTCCTTTTTTATAGACGTTTGCTAATGAAAGATTCGTCATAAACATGAGTCCGATGAAAAAGGAGAAGACAGCGACAATTTTCGTTCCAGCAACAGAAAAAAGAAAATTGTTAATTGAAAACAAAAGTGCACCGATGAAACCGCCACCGAGTTGCATCGTACCGCCGTGTCCATTCATATAAGTCGTAAATTGTGTCCACGTCGCTTTTAAAATAGACGTCTGTTCATAGTTAATGAAGAGCTTTTCAAACGTTTGAATATGCGAAAATAAAAGTACGCTTAAAAATAAAATGATGAAACCGACCGCCCGTTTCGTAAACAGTCGGGGAAGTTTACGTTTGATAATTAAGTAAAGACCAATTACAAATAAAAGAATGGAAGCAGTAAAATACCATATACCTAATAAAAGTTTAAACAAGTTTTCTAAACTTGTTGGAATAAATCCATCGCTTATCATCGATGCTCCACTACCGAATATAGATAAAAAAATAAGTAAAAGACCGATCAATTCATTTTGTAGCTGTTTCGTTAAACGAAGTCGCTTTCTACGCTTTCTCGCCACTTGCTCACCCCACCCGTACAAAATAAAGCCGTATCCAATAGGAAACCCCTGCCAGTTGGCTAGGGGAAATTGTTTACGGTCACTACTGTCTCTTTAGTATATCATATTGCGATTTTTTCGGAATACTTTCCGAAAAAATCGTCGTACCAGGGGAAAACGATTCATTTAAAAAATGTTGCGGATCGGTTGATAACAATTGAACGACTTGTACGGAACCATTTTCAGTTTCGCGACAGACGACCGTCTGTCCGTTATATGCCATAAGAAATGTGTCATCATCTTCTTGAGGAAAAATTTCCGCATCTGTTAACGGGGTATAAAGCACCACAATCGTTCCTCTCCTTTTATCCCGTTTTATTTTGTTCAATTAGTTCATTAATTTTATCCATCGCATCTTTTACACCACCGACGGCATCGATAATTTTATAATCTACTGCTTCTTTTCCGACTAAATTCGTCCCGATATCTCGTGTTAAATTACCTTTTGCAAACATTAATTCTTTTAATTTTTCTTCTGATATATGCGAATGTTGTACAATAAATTGCAATACACGATCTTGCATTTTGTCCAAATATTCAAATGTTTGTGGTACACCGATGACGAGTCCAGTTAATCGAATCGGATGAATTGTCATCGTCGCTGTCGGAGCGATAAATGAATATTTTGCTGCTGTAGCAATTGGAACACCGATTGAATGTCCTCCACCTAAGACAATCGAGACAGTCGGTTTCGATAGTGTTGCGATCATTTCCGATAATGCTAATCCAGCTTCCACATCACCTCCTACTGTATTTAACAAAATAACGACTCCCTCTATATTCGGGTTTTGTTCTATCGCAATAAGCTGTGGTAATAAATGTTCGTATTTCGTCGTTTTATTTTGTGGCGGTAGTTGCATATGTCCTTCTACTTGTCCAATAATCGTTAAAACGTGTATGTTTGATTCACCCATCGTTGGCACATCTGTCTGGCCTAACTCTTTAATTTTCTCAACTAACGACGATGGAGATAAAGGTTGTTCACGTTCTGCTTCTGACTTGCGCAAGCGATCAAACCTCCTTTAGTGCTGCTACGCACATTCGTAGTATGGCACGTTCGATCGAAAACGATACAAAAAGAATGGAAGGAACTAGCGATGTTTCATATTAGATGTTTATCATTACTAAAAATCTCCTCTGTACGATTACCGTACAGAGGAGACCTTTTCGTTAACATATTTTCATGTGACACATCGCTTTAACACTGACGCAACGTGTCGTTTTTCCGTCTCATTTAATGGAACGAGTGGTAACCTAACATCACCAACATCAACTCCTCGAATACGAAGCGCTTCTTTTACAGGAGCAGGCGATGGAGCGATGAATAATCCTTCCATAAGCGGTAATAAGCGGCGATGCATCCGCTGCGCCCGTTCGAAGTCTTTATCCTGAAATGCAGTAATAAGCTCATTCATCTGTTTTCCGATAACGTGTGAAGCAACGGAAACGACACCAACACCACCAATTGATAAAATCGGTAACGTCATGCTGTCATCCCCACTATATACGTAAAAAGGAAATGAACTATGTTCTATTACTTTCGCTGTTTCTTCTAAGTTTCCACTAGCGTCTTTTAAGGCAACAATATTATCGAGCTTACTTAATTGAATGATTGTTTCGGTTTCGATCGTAACACCTGTTCGTGTCGGTATATTATAAAGCATAATCGGTAACGTCGTCGTTGTTGCAATCGTCTTAAAATGTTCGTACAAGCCGGCTTGATTCGGTCGATTGTAGTACGGTGCTACGAGCATTAATCCGTCTGCGCCACAGTTTTTTGCAAGTTCACTTAATGTAATCGATAATCTCGTATCGTTCGTTCCGGTCCCAGCGATCACAGGAACTCGCTTTTGAACGATTTGGACGACATGACGATAAATAGCTTCCATTTCCTCTACTGTTAAAGTGGCTGACTCACCAGTCGTTCCAGTTACGACAAGCCCTTCTGTTCCATTAGCTAACAAATATTCGATCAATTTTGTCATCGCTTCAAAATCGACATCGCCATGTTCATTAAACGGCGTTACCATCGCCGTTAATACGTGACCGAAATGCACTTTCTTTCACCCTTTTATTATAATTCCACGCGTGCTTGATAGACAGACAATTCATTTAATAAAAACGCATCGTGTAATGCATTTACAGCTTTTTTCACATGTTTTTCGTCAACTAGTACCCAAATCGTCGTATGGCTATCTGCCGCTTGTAAAATTGGAACGTTCTCTTTTCGTAAAGCAGTCGTAATTTTTGCAACGACACCGGGTATTCCTGTCATGCCTGCACCTACAGCCGATACTTTTGCACAGTTTTCACGAACGGTAACAGTAAACTTTCGTTCTTTCAACAACTGAACTGCTTGATCTGTTACAGCTTCGGGTACGGTAAACGATACATTGTCAGGACCGATATGAATAAAGTCTACAGAAATGTGTGCATTAGCAATAATGTCAAAGATCGTTGCTTGATCTTCGTGATCTTTTATTTCGATTGTCAATTGACTAATTTCATCGGTGTGTGCAATTCCTGTCACGAGTCGATCGTCAATATCGATCCCGACATCTTTCGTACGTGAAAATGTAATTAACGTACCGACATCGTCTGAATATGTTGAACGAATCCGAATCGGAATCTTTGCTTGCATCGCAATTTCAACAGCTCGTGGATGAATGACTTTTGCCCCTTGATACGCTAAATTACATATTTCTGTATACGTGACGACATCAATTCGTCGTGCAGAGTCGACGACTCGAGGATCAGCCGTCATGATTCCGTCTACATCCGTAAAGATATCGACGAAGTCCGCTTGTAATGAAGCTCCAAGGGCAGTAGCTGACGTATCACTACCGCCACGACCAATCGTTGTAATATCTCCAGTTGTTGTGCGACCTTGGAAGCCAGCTACGACAATAACATCGTACGTACGTAGTTCTTGCTTAATACGTTCTGGATTTACCTTTTTAATTTTCGCTTCGTTAAAATCGTCGTTCGTTATAATGCCTGCTTGCGCGCCAGTAAGTGCTGTCGCATCCACACCGTTTTCTCGCAATTCATTCGCTAAAACGACGGAAGCGATCGTTTCACCACACGACATTAATAAATCGAGTTCACGTTTTGAATTTGTCGGTGAAGGATAGTTAACCATATTTAACAACGTGTCTGTCGCGTAAGGATCTGGATTTCTTCCGAGTGCGGAAACGACGACGACTACTTTATAATCATTTTCTTTCGCTCGTTTTATCTGTTTAATCACATGAGTCCGATTCTCTTTCGTTTGTACGGACGTTCCGCCAAACTTTTGAATGAGTATTCGCATAAGACATTCCTTCCCCATCTTAAAATTTATACGATATCATATTTCACTAACGTTTCCGCAATTTGAACCGTATTCCAAGCAGCACCTTTTACGAGATTATCGGAAACGACCCACATATGGTAGCCGTTCGGAACATCAACATCACGTCGAATTCGGCCGACGAACACGTCCTTTTTATTCGCAGCGCTTAACGGTGTCGGATACGTTTGTGTTGCCGGATCGTCTTCAACTGTAATTCCCTCTCCTTGTGCGAGTATCTCACGTAGTTGTTCTACGGAGATGTTTGGAGTTTCAGTTTCGATATATATACTTTCAGAATGAGACGTAAATACCGGAAGTCGCACACACGTTGCCGCTACTTGTAGCGAATCATCGTGCATAATTTTTTTCGTTTCGTTCATCATTTTTAATTCTTCTTTCGTATAGCCACCTTCGTCGAATAAATCAATTTGTGGCAACGCATTAAATGCGATTGGATAATGTTTTTTATCCGCTCCTGCTGGTAAAATGTTCGCTTCCATCTCTTCGCTTTGTAAATATTGCTCTGTTTGATTACGCAATTCATCATTTGCTGCTAATCCAGCACCTGAAACTGCCTGGTACGTCGAAACGACGATTCGTTTTAAACCGTACTTTTCTTGAATCGGTTTTAACGCTACGACCATTTGAATCGTCGAACAGTTCGGATTTGAAATAATTCCGTTATGTTTTTTCACGTCTTCAGGGTTTACTTCCGGTACAACTAACGGTACGTCTTCATCCATCCGGTAAAAACTCGTATTATCAACGACAATAGCACCACTTTTCACAGCATGAGGTGCTAACTTTTCAGAAATTGCTCCGCCAGCTGAAAAGAAAGCGATATCTATATCGTTAAAACTGTTTTCAGTTGCTTCTTCTACAACGACCTCATTACCTAAAAAGAAAAGCTTCTTACCTGCAGATCGTTTCGATGAGAGTAATTTAATATTATTTACTTTAAATGGCTGTTCCTCTAAATAATGGATAATATTTTGTCCTACAGCCCCTGTTGCACCAACTATAGCTACATTGTAACTTTTATTGTTCGTCATAATTCAATACTCCTTCCATGAATGTGAACGATGATAAATGTACTTTGTCATCTATTCTATCATACTTTAATTCGAATAAGGAACAATAATCGGTTGAATTTGTCTGTTTTCTAACGCTGCTTGCACTGTTTCTACTAACATTTCCATATTTGCAACGAGTGAGGTCGGTTTCTTAAACGGATCATCTTGACCAAACGGAATAAAGTAGATTAGTTTACTACTTAATAAACGCATTAAATTAACACCATTTAACCCTAATGCATCGTTAGTGGAAACACCGACGACGACTGGTTTGCGATTACGTAGCGTTGCCTTAGCCGCCATTAAAACGGGGGAATCAGTTAAAGCATTGCTTAGTTTACTTAACGAATTGCCTGTTAATGGGGCAATAATCATACAATCAAGCGGTTCTTTTGGACCGAGAGGTTCTGCTTCAGGTATCGTTTTGATCACAGTTTTATTCGTCATCGCCTCTAGTTTTCTAATTTGTTCACTTCCTTGCCCGAATTTCGTATCTGTTTTCTGTACAGTATATGTCGCAATGGGAATCACTTCTGCCCCTTTTTGTACGAGACGTTCTATTTGTGGATAGACGAGATGATAGGAACAATGAGAACCTGTCAGTCCGAATCCGATACGTTTTCCTTTTAAATCCATTTATATGATCAACCTTTCATCGTCATTTATTACGTAAGGCTCACCACAATGTATGAAAGCGCATATGATAATGTTCCTATCGTATTTCATACGCCTATGCCTATTTTTTCACTTACTACATTCATGAATCAATTAAAAAAAGCACCTATTTTGCCGGTGCTTTTGTGACAGTTTATATTTTCTCCATATCGACTAATATAATATCGTCACCTACTTTTTGAATCATCTCCCACGATAACGTCGATTCATCTGCATTTTTCTTCATGCCGAACCATTTATAATCGTAAAGGATGAACGATTCGATTTTTCCAGTTTCTTTATTAATGACGATGTCCGTCTGGCCTAATACGCCTAACCGAGACCCACTACTAATATCGATAAGTTCCTTTCCACTTATTTCCTTATAGCGCAATTCACTCATTCCTTTTATTTGAAAAAAAGCGAATATTATTTCGGTGAAATGACTGCCCGTGCATAGTCATGTTGTAATGTTTGTTGCATCACATGTCTTATGCTCGCTTGATCGACTCGTTCAATATCAGCAATCATTTCTTGTAACGAACGCTGTTTATTTAGTAGTAATGTATTTCGACCGTTGCGACTCATACGGCTACTCGTGCTCTCCATACTAAGCGTTATATTTCCTTTTATTTTTTCTTTATTATTTTCGAGTTCCTCATTCGTTAACCCGTCTTCTAATAAACTAGCGATCGTTCCATGTATCGTCTCTTCCAAAATAGGCAACTGTTCTTTATTCGTACCAGCATAAATTGTAAATAAACCACTGTCGATATAACTTGAGTGGTACGAATAAACAGCATACGCTAATCCTCGCTTTTCTCTAATTTCTTGGAACAAACGCGAACTCATTCCGCCACCTA
>Ga0209487_1000675_pt1 | contig 30401 bp, 28 predicted proteins | sample Poulit2012_FD_187524 | JGI IMG/M metagenome (GOLD analysis project Ga0209487, IMG submission 187524) | Agricultural soil microbial communities from Georgia to study Nitrogen management - Poultry litter 2012 (SPAdes) (version 2) | ecosystem: Environmental > Terrestrial > Soil > Agricultural land...
TCACCCCACGGAAGCTGCCCGTTGGTATCGAACGACAGCAAAGTGAGATGAACACCCCAAGCACCAGAACGCGCAGCCGATAAGACAAAGCCAACGGTCTCGTCGGCTGAAGTCAAGCACCCTTGGACCTGGCGCTCTCCGACTGCCTTAAACCCGGCCACCGCTCCCCCAACTGCATCTGGGTGCTGACGCAAGGACGCAACAAGCTGGTCCACGGTTTCCGACGCCCCGGCATTCGGAAAATTTTTGGCCAAAGTCAAAGTCACACATAACATAGGAACAAGCCTATCTGCTTGTGATGCAAAAGCCCGGTGTTTTAGTGGTGGCGTGTATTACACCAGGCAGAACCGGGCCAAAGCGTACTGGCCTAGACTGAACGCATGACAACAGAACTCAAGGTTGCCACAAGGCCAACGGTGATCGCCATGCTCGCCGTTGATCTTGTGCTGATCATTATTTTTGCTATTTTTGGAATTACTTCGCACAACGGAGAGCTTAGCTTCACGAGTGTAGCCCGCGTGGCTATCCCCTTTTTAGTTCCCTACCTGGTTCTTGCGGGGTCCATTAGGCCCACCAGACTCATACACAATATTTTTCCGGCAGGTATCGCCCTGTGGCTGGTCACGGTAATTCTGGGCGTTATTCTACGTGCCGCGATATTCAATGACACCTCTGCGCCAGCGTTTATTCTCGTTGCAACCGGAGTATTGGCTATTTTCTTGTTGGGTCGGCGCATCATTTCGACACTCGCAACCAGACGACGACGGACCGCCTAAACTAAATACTGAAACCCCTGAGGAGGACCATGGTCACCGCATTTGTCATGATAAAAACTGACACGAACCGCATTCCAGAAATTGCGCAAGAACTTGCAGACAAAGAAGGCATCACCCAGGTGTACTCCGTCACTGGAGCCTGGGATCTCATTGCCATGATCCGCGTTCGCGAATTTGATCAGCTTGAAGACGTAATTTCGGACCGCCTATCGAAAATTTCTGGTGTGCAAGCTACAGAAACACACCTGGCATTCCGAGCCTATTCAAGACACGATCTTGAAGAAGGCTTTGCGTTGGGATTTGACTAGCGGAAACCGTGTGCAATAATTCTCGCCGCACATATTGTGTGGCGAGAATTATGTGTTCACGGTTACTTGTCCCGGACCGGTCGCGAAACGTTTACCCAATTATCTAGCACTTGCTGTGCAGCCCCGGAATCAATGGATTCTGCTGCGCGGTCCATATTTTTACGCATCCGGTCAAATAAGTGCCCCGTAGCATCCGTATCGTATGCTGTCAGCCCCGCTGCCGTATTCAGCAGCACCGCATCTCGCACTGGCCCGTCTTTGCCGGCAAGCATATCCTGGATTACACGGGCGTTATAGGTGCCATCTTTTCCAGCAAGGGATTCGACCGACACAATTTCGACGCCGAAATCCTCTGGATGCAGTTCATACTGTTCGACACGTCCGCTGCGCACCTCAAACACCGTAGAGGGCCCCGAAGTCGTGATCTTATCGCGGCCATCGGAGCCACGAAACACCAGTCCACGAACGCCACGGTCAGCCAACACACCAGCAAGCAGCGGCGCCATATCAGCAGAGGCACAGCCTAATGCCTGAGCTTGAGCACGGACAGGATTCGACAAAGGTCCAAGATAGTTGAATGCAGTTGGCACACCGAGCTGTTTCCGAGCCGGTGCAACATATCGCATAGATGGATGATACTCCTGGGCAAACAGGAATGTTATACCCGCTTCTTCCAGCGACTGTTTCGCTCTTGACTGGGTCAAGTTCAAGTCAACACCCAAAGCTTCGATCACATCTGCAGCACCAGCTGTAGAGGATGACCCCCTGTTACCGTGCTTGACAATTCTGGCCCCGGCGCCGACGGCAACCAACGACGACATGGTCGACAAGTTGACGGTGCCCAGTCGGTCGCCGCCGGTTCCAACAATATCCAAAACATCAGATGGAAGATCGACTGCGACCGCCTCATCAAGCATTGCATCCGCCAGCCCAAGGAGCTCTTCGACAGTCTCGCCCTTAGTCGATAGCGCCATGAGAAAACCAGCTATTTGGGCATCTGTGGCAATACCGGACATCATTTCTTGCATCGCCCAAGCAGCCTGTTCTTGCGACAGGTGCTGCTGATGCGATATTGCGGACAATACGGTGGGCCAATTCATTTACTGCATCCTTGAGACGAAACGATTCCTCTTGATAGGTCACATCCTATTACCCAATCGAAAACCGGAATCGAACATAACCTTGGGATCACGCTTCTGCATAAATAAGCTCGGCCAAAACGGGGTGTCAGCTTAACAATTCAGCAACTTCCACACGCTGTAGAAGTCGACCCAACCTGGCCCTCCGAATAACGGAAACTGCTTATTTGCTGGGAAACATGCGGGACGAAGCCCCGTTTCGTTGTACATGTCACAAGAAAAAGACACGCAGTCGGCAAGTCTCATTGTGAAATTAGAACGATTTCGGGCCATAATGAAGGGGTGACAACATCAACTCAGACTCTCTCGCATAATCCCACCGGCTTTCCGAGTCGGCCAAACCTGGCTGCCGTAGGCACGATGGTCTGGCTGTCTTCCGAAGTTATGTTTTTCGGTGGCCTATTCGCTATGTACTTCACGCTGCGGTCCACCTCACCCACATTGTGGGAAGAGAACACCGCGCTACTGGATCCGGCTTTAGCGACTGTGAACACCATCATCTTGGTGATCAGCTCGTTTACCGCCCAGTGGGGTGTTAAGGCCGCTGTCCAACTCCGCCCACGCCGCACAAGCAATAAGATAAAAGACTGGGGTGTTGTGGAATGGTTCATCGTTTCCTTCATCCTGGGCTCCATATTCTTGTCTGTGCAGTCGTATGAGTACGCACTTCTCGTATCTCATGGGGTAACCGTCGCAGCAAATGCCTATGGTTCCGCTTTTTACATTACGACCGGCTTCCACGCGCTCCACGTCCTTGGTGGACTCATCGCATTCCTATTCGTAATTGGACGAGCTTACCTAGCTAAGCGCTTTGGGAATCATGAATCCACCATCGCCATAGTCATTTCGTACTACTGGCACTTCGTAGACGTAGTGTGGGTAGCTCTCTGGTTCATCATCTACGTCATGCAGTGACCTGTTCGGTCCACCGGCTCGACATCAATCGCACCCGAGGTAACCGGAACGGACTTGTCACACCTCCCCCGGTTATACAAAACGTAAAGGAATCCATAAAGTGAAGGCACTCTCACAGAACCGCCGCCACCCCATGGTCGGTGTGGCCCTGCTGTTGCTGGGTCTGTTGCTAACCGGAGGTCTCTACTCGCTAGCCTCCAATATCAACTCCGCATCCGCATATTCACAGGCCGAATACACCAGCGCGGACAACATCGCTGACGGTGAAGCACTCTTCAATGCAAACTGTGCATCGTGTCACGGCATCGGCGCCACTGGCGGCCCGGCCGGACCATCTCTTGTTGGCGTCGGCGCCGCATCCGTAGACTTCCAGGTCGGCACCGGCCGCATGCCTCTACAGATGAGCGGCCCCCAAGCCCAAGAAAAGCAGAACCAGTTCGGGCCTGAGCAAACCATGCAGATGGCCGCCTACGTACACTCACTTGGCACCGGCCCAAGCATCCCGGAAGATGAATTCCTGGATACTGACCACGCCGATGTAAATCTTGCACGTGGTGGCGACCTCTTCCGTGTCAACTGCGCCATGTGTCACTCATTCTCCGCAGGTGGCGGTGCCCTAACTCGCGGTAAATACGCTCCGACCATTCACGGTGTTGCAGAAGAGCACATTTACGAAGCCATGGTCACCGGTCCACAGAATATGCCAGTATTCTCCGACTCGAACCTCACCCCAGAAGATAAGCGCGACGTCATTGCATACCTGAAGGAATTCGAAGCTCAGGGTCATCCCGGCGGTGCCTCCCTCGGTTCACTCGGACCAGTAGCTGAAGGACTCTTCGTATGGACCGGCGGTCTTGCTATCATCATCGGCTTCATGGTCTGGATGACCACCCGCTCTTCCTAAAAATTATCGAATTATCGTCGATTAACAACATCACAAACATCACTCGAGTAAAGGAATCAGATCTATGGGCGAGCAACGCCACGGAGATCCCGGTACACCGGGCGCCGTAGAGCACGCTGGTGACGATTCGGGTAAATTCGCAATCGAAAACCCGGGTTTACCACCTCACCGGCCACGTATTACGGATGAGGATCCACGTGCAGCCAAGCGCGCAGAGCGCCAGGTTTCTTTCCTGTTCATCCTGTCCATCATCGGCACCCTCGTCTTTTTCGTCGGCTACTTCGGTGTAGGACAGCTGCCACTAGACGAAACCAACATGAACCTTATCCGCCTCCAAAACGCCCTGCTGGGCGGAGGCGCCGCATTTGCCATGCTCGGTATCGGTGTCGGCATTGTGCAGTGGGGCCGCGCCCTCATGCCAGACCACGAATGGGTCGAAGAACGGGAATCTGTAGCGAATGAAGAAGACCGCTCAGACGCCGTCAATATCATTAATGACGTCATCGATGAAGCGCAGATCAAGCGTCGTCCGCTACTACGCAACACCCTCATCGGTGCCCTGGCAATCGCTCCACTGCCCGCCATTGCACTGTTCCGTGACCTGGACAATACGGGCAACCAGTCCGACGATCCAGCAGAAAACTTCGGCGTAGAACGCATGCGCCACACCATGTGGGATACCGGCACCCGTCTGGTTCGCGACGTAACCGGCACCCCCATCAAGGCCTCCGACGTCACGATCGGTTCTGCAGTGCACGTCGTCCCTGACGGACTTCTGGATATGGAACACGACAGGCTCAACCAGAAGGCTAAAGCCGTTGTGCTCCTGATGCGTCTGAACCCAGAAGACATGAACATCAGTCAAGGACGCGAAGACTGGCATGTGGACGGGATCGTCGCATACTCCAAGATTTGTACCCACGTCGGATGCCCGATCGCACTCTACGAACAGCACACGCACCACCTGCTGTGCCCGTGCCACCAGTCAACATATGACCTGACTCAGGAATGCAAAGTCGTCTTCGGGCCAGCATCGCACCCGTTGCCACAGCTACCGATCACGGTTGACAGTGATGGTTACTTAGTAGCACAAAGTGACTTCCAAGAACCCGTCGGTCCTGCCTACTGGGAACGCGACCCAAGACCAGCTGAGGAGCGTGGTGCATAATGTCCGTCATTCGGGATTATCAAGCTTCTACCAATACAGGTAAGATCGCTAATTTCGTCGACACTCGTGTTGGCGCTTCCAAAATGGTCAAAGAATTTGGCCGCAAGATCTTTCCGGACCACTGGACATTTCTTTTCGGTGAAGTAGCACTCTACTCCTTCATCGTCGTCGTCCTATCAGGTACCTTCCTCACCTTCTTCTACGACCCATCAATGGCGCATGTCGTGTACGAAGGTGCGTATAAACCACTGTATGGCGTAGAAATGTCTGCCTCATACGCATCCACCCTGGACATCTCATTTGAGATCCGCGGTGGCCTCTTTATGCGACAGCTACACCACTGGGGCGCACTAGTCTTTGTGGCCGCAGCCTCAGTCCATATGCTGCGCATCTTCTTCACCGGTGCCTTCCGTCGCCCACGTGAACTCAACTGGGTCGTAGGTGCAACCCTGCTGATCCTGGCACTAGCCGCCGGTTTCACCGGTTACTCACTGCCTGATGAGGTGCTGTCCGGTAACGGGCTACGCATTATTGACGGCGTCATGAAAGCTATCCCGGTTGTAGGTACCCACCTCTCATTCTTCTTCTTTGGAGGAGAATTCCCAGGTGACCAGATCGTTGGACGGCTCTACTCGCTCCACATCATGGTGGTACCTGCGCTCATCATTTTGATGGTTGCAATCCACCTATTCATGGTCGTCGTACACAAGCACACCCAGTACCCTGGTCCAGGACGTCGTCAGAACAACGTCGTTGGCTATCCAGTTGGACCCGTATACGCGGCTAAAGCCGGTGGCTTCTTCTTCATCGTCTTTGGGATCCTCGCTCTGATGGCCGGATTCCTACAGATCAACGCTATCTGGAACTATGGGCCATACGACCCATCACCGGTATCTGCTGGTACCCAACCTGACTGGTACATCGGCTGGGTTGACGGTGTCCTGCGACTCATGCCGGGTATGCTCGGAGACTTCTCCTTCCTCTGGCACATCCCAATGCCATGGGGCTGGAACGCTATCCCAATGGGCGTCCTCGTCCCAATGCTGCCAGCCGGCGCGCTGATCATCGGCATGTTCTTGTGGCCATGGATTGAACGCGGCATCACCGGAGATAACCGTGAACACCACATCCTGGATCGTCCACGAAACGCTCCTGGACGCACCGCTGTCGGTGTCGCTGCAGTCATCTTCTACTGTGTCATGTGGGCTGCCGCATCATCCGACCTGATGGCCGTCTACTTCATGCTGTCACTGAATGACGTCGCCTATGTGCTGCGCTTCCTGCTGATCTTTGGACCGATCATCGGGTTCATCGTGACCAAGCGCATCTGCCTCTCCCTCCAGCGGAAGGATCGAGAGATCGCACTGCACGGACGTGAAACCGGCATCATCGAATTCAGCCCTGAAGGTGCAATTCTGGAACGTCACGAACTGGTTGATGAATACCGTCTCTACGAACTCGTAGCATTCGAATCACCAGAACCAGTCCCTGCTCAACCAAATAAGAAGGGCAAGGTCGGCATGCTGGAGAAATACCGTGCACGCTGGTCACGCCACTTCTTTGAAGACCGTGTAGAACCAGTAACTGCTGCAGAACTGATCGAAGCCCACGCCGAATTCGACCAGGATCGTCGCAAGCTGCAAAGCTCCGTCGACACCGCGGTACGCGAACTCGAAGGTAAACGTGATCAATCCTAAGCTATAGGAATATCGACGATACAGCTGCCCGGTTGAAATACATTTTCAACCGGGCAGAACGTTTTAACCACCGGCTCAGGCACGACAACCACCTCGAAACCTGTCAGAGAAGCGAACAAGCTAGGCCGCCGCTAGGACTCCTCCCCCAACAGCTTTCCGGTACTGCTAGCAAGACCCCTTTCAGCGGCCGCTTTCCGAACCGCGTCAATCACTAAATCCAGCGCCGGACGCGGTGTCGCAGTGTTGCGCCGAGCGATCGACACCGTGCGCATGACCGGCTGATCCAAAGCCAAGATACTGACACTGTCCGGCACTTCATCCAGCACCAAATCAGACACCAACGACACTCCCAAACCACCAGCAACCATCGCCAAAGCCGTCGACTGTTCCTCAACAGTGTGCATGATCAGTGGGTCAAACCCCTGCCGACGGCAAGCCAACCGGATCGCTTTCCCCAAATGGGAACGGGAACCAGCCAAAATCCACGGATGCTCACTCAGATCGATCAGCGACACCGTCGTTCCAGGAATGCTCCCGACCGGTACTGCCGCGTAGAGCCGTTCCACCGCAACCACCTCACGGGCCAGTGCTGGATCCCAGGCCATCGGGTAATTCGTATAATCGATGACGAATGAGAAATCCAATGAACCATCTCGCACCGCCTCAGCCGTCGATTCGGGAGCCAGCTCGACAGTGCGCACTTCAATGCCCGGGTGCTCACTGGCCAACATACCCAAAGCCGGAGTAACCAACCCGGAAGCCACTGAGGCCCACACCCCCGCGGTCATGCGTGCCGAGACACCATCCTGGGCTTGTTCGAGTGCCATCGAGGCCCGATCCACCGCATCCAGAATCTCTTCCGCGTGCTCTGCCAGCACCAAACCGAGCTCCGTGAGCCGGACACGGCGACCGTAGCGTTCAACCAGCACAACACCAACATCCCGCTCCAACTGGGCCAACTGTTGCGAGACCCCCGATGGGCTGTAATGCAAGGCGGCGGCGACGGCCGTCACCGTGCCGCGGCGATGTAGCTCACGCAACATCCGCAATCGGCGCAATGACAGGTCCATAGTTGACAGTGTAGTCCAGTAGCAATATGACCGTGCAGGGTCTGTGAACATCATCGTGCAGGAACTATAACTAGACGCCTTCCGGTGAAGTGGCACACACTTAAAGTACCAGCCCAAGAGCTAACCCGACGTTGGAGGTGGGATTCGTGACGACGATACACAACCATGGGAGTTTCGAGCAGCACGAGCTGATACGAGAGCCTGTTCACGCCGAATTCCCGGCCCTCATCGACGGGCCACCCGCGCACCAAGAAATGTGGACCGACCCGGTCACTGGAACCCGTGGGTTTCTCGTGGTTGACAGTCTCGTGGGCGGCATGACAACCGGCGGGACCCGCATCCGGGCGGGGTGCACACTGTCTGAGGTAGCTGATCTGGCCCGCCGGATGACCCTTAAAACTGCCGCCTTCGGCCTGCCAGTTGGCGGTGCGAAAGCTGGCGTAGATATCGATCCACATCACCCCCAAGCACTGGAGGTGCTGGAGCGTTTCTTTTCGGCCATGCTGCCCTGGCTCGACCAGCATTGGGTGACCGCCGAGGATCTGGGTCTGAGCCAAGCCGACCTTGACGTTGTCTTTCAACGTCTTGGCTTGGACCAGTCGTACCATGCAGCCATCCGACGTTCGGATGACCCCGACCAGACGCTACAGCGGGTGCGCAATGGCATGGCAGCTCTCGCCCCGGGCGGACTACCGCTGGGTGATGTGATCGGCGGGTACGGGGTAGCTCAGGCATGCCTGGGGACCGTTAACACCTTGGACTGGAGCCTGCCCAACACGAGGGTGGCGATCCAAGGGATCGGCACCATGGGCGGCGGGGCCGCATGGTTCCTGCATGAGTCTGGAGTACCAGTCGTCGCCATCGCCGACGCCGCAGGGACTCTCTACGATCCTCTGGGACTGGACGTTCCGGCCCTGCTAGCGTTGCGAGATTCTTATGGTGAAATTGATCGTACGCGTGTTCCCGACAGCATCGAACGGTTGCCCCGTGAAGCCGTGCTGAGCTTGCCGGCTGACGTGCTGATCCCGGCCGCGTTTTCCTACGCCATCACCGCTAAAACGGTGCCAAACATCACCGCAACAGTGGTGATTGAAGCCGCAAACTCGGCCACCACACCAGAAGCCGAAGAGCTGTTGGCAGTCCGAGGGATCCCAGTTATCCCGGATTTCGTGGCTAATGCTGGGGCGGCTGCATGGACCTGGTGGCTGTTGCAGGGACTCGTAGACACCGACCCAGAACAGTCTTTCCGTCAGCTACGCACCCAGATGCAAGCAAAAGTCGCATTCATGTTAGCCGAATGGCACGATTCAGGCGTATCCCCGCGGCGCAGCGGCTGGGGTTTCGCCGATGCGAATCACCGCGCGCTCGCCAATACACAGCTAACGGTCCCCTAGTTATAGGGTAAAAAGCGTACCGAGTTGGGCCGCTGTTCTCGGTGCCCCAGCGATTTGCAACCCGTACCAGATAGTCACCTGATTCGCGGTGAGCACGGGTTTGCCCAACTGGGCTTCCAGCTGAGACAACACCGGAACGGTCCGCATCGCGGTGTCCGGGATCAACAGTGCCTCGGCGGCCGGATCATCATGACGCCGAGCTAAATCCAGCACATCCTCCGAAGACAGGACGCCAACTTCAGCGGCCGTATGAATGTCCGAACTCGACATCGCCGTGACGTCGACACCAGCCGCGGCCAAATATTCAACGAATAACGTGGCCACCTCGTGCGGATAACTGGCGGCAACCGCCACCTTGTGCACTCCAAGCGCATCCAGCGCAGCCACAAAGGCCTGCGACGTGCTCGCGGCGGGCACTCCGGCAGCCGCGGCCAGCTGATCAGCCTGCCGTTGCGCGCCCTGGAACCCATAAACGAAACTGCCCGAGGTACACGCCCACATAATGGCCTGGGGCCAATAGCCCGACAGGCTGGCAGCAGCTTCGGCGAGCCTATCCGGGCGACCCAAGTCAAGCAATTCTGGCACCGCATGGAGATCTGTGCCGTAGACGTGGACCACCGGCAGATCAATGCTAAGCCACGCTCCTGCGGTGGGATAGTCGTCCTCAGCGGCGTGGCCCGGATAGATCAACCCAACGGTGGCTTCAGGGGTGCGTGGACTGATGGTCATCAGTTATTCTCCTCCTCAAATACTCCCCGTAACCATCGACCCGGTCCCACCATGGCCAAATCCATGCGGCCCAGACAGGCCCACACGGTCAACTGATTTGCGGTGAGCACCGGTTTACCGAGCTGACGCTCCAGCGGCGCGATGATGTCGTAGGTGGGCAGGTTGGTGCACGCCACGAAGATCGCTTCCGAGCGGACATCATCGGCGGCTAACATCAGCTCGGCGACGGTTCGATAATTGACCCGCCAGATCCCACCGCCCAGGCCCAAATATTCGGAACGCGTCACGGCTACACCCAGTTCAGCCAGGAACGCGTTCAAACGCTCGGTCAGGGCGGCGTCATAGGGCGTGATCACTGAGATCCGAGACAGCTCAAGTTCCCGGACCGCCTCCGCCAAGGCTCCGGAGGTCGTAACCGCATCTGGAGCGCCGGCGTCCAGTATGGTTTGACGCAACGCTGCCTCGCCGGCAACGCCGTGAATGAAGCTGCCGGAAGTGCACAGGTAGGCCACCACTTCTGGATCGACTCCCAGCACATCCCGAGTGGCAGACTGCACGTGACGTCGTTCGGAAACCAGTTCTGCCATGGCCAGGCTGACAGAAATTTCTTCATAAGGGGTGCGCGCCAGGTGGTAACTGACATCCAATGGTGCCCAGCGCCAGAGTTCGCGTTCCAGTGCCAGATCGAAGGGTGCAATAATGCCGATGCCGCGCTGAGCCAGTGGACCTTCGAAGTCGATGGATGTCAGGTCTATGTCCACCTCCGTGCCTCCCTTGAATACCCAGACAGCGGGACGATTGGGGGTACTACACTATGATCTCAAGGCCACGATTGATTGACAATACCTTGCCACAATTATACGTTGTCAACATATCCTTCAGTCGCCTGCTGCGGCTCCACACGTTGGAGGACTGAGCACCAAGCACCGGGAGCTACGATGAATCCTACCGAGCTGACCGCCACACAGTTGGTTGCCGCCTACGCGGACGGTGAGCTGTCCCCCGTTGAAGCAACCACAGCGGTGCTAGATCGTATTGACGACGTCGATGCTGAGCTGGGCGCGTTTTGCTATGTGGATCGCGAAACCTCCCTGGACCAGGCACGTGCAGCTGAATCCCGATGGCATGAGGGTTACCCGAAGGGCCTGCTTGATGGCGTGCCGATCTCCATCAAAGATATTTTTCTCACCGCCGGGTGGCCAACCCTGCGTGGTTCGCAAGCCGTAGACCCCGACCAGGCCTGGACTCAGGATTCACCGGTCACCGCACGACTTCGTGCAGACGGGATGGTCTTTGTCGGGAAGACAACGACCCCGGAACTGGCCTGGAAGGCTGTCACCGACAGCCCACTGACCGGGGTCACCCGTAATCCGGTGGATCACCGTCTGACCCCGGGCGGCTCCTCCGGTGGGGCCGCCGCGGCCGTTGCTGCCGGTATGGGCCCGTGCGCCGTGGGCACAGACGGCGGTGGGAGCGTACGAATTCCGGCGGCGTTCTGCGGCATCGTCGGGTTTAAACCCACCCACGGTCGGATCCCAATGTACCCCGCCAGCCCATTTGGTCCGCTGGCACATGCCGGTCCCATGACCCGCACCGTCGAAGATGCTGCTCTGCTCATGGATATTCTCTCCCTGCCAGACTACCGGGATCCCACGGCGCTGGCTCCCCCGCAGCGCACGTATCGCGGTGAATTCAACCGTGAGGTCACCGGTCTACATATCGCTTATTCGCGCGACCTGGGGTTCGCGTCCGTGGATTCTGAAGTCGCTCAGCTAGTGGACGACGTTGTTGGACAGATCGATCGCGCCGGGCTGCATGTAACGGCGGAGGACCCCGGATTCTCGGACCCGCTGGAAGCTTTCGAGGTGATGTGGGCTAGCGGAGCGGCAACACTGCTCAATGCGATGCCCGGTGCCCGCGACACCGTCGATCCTGGGCTCGGTCGCGTGTGGGACCAAGGCGAGCGGCACACCGCAATTGAGTATCTGCATGCCCGCGATGTGGCCGCCCAGATCGGGATCACCATGGGCGCCTTTCACGAGCGGTATAACGTCCTCCTCACACCAACCGTCACCCTCCCTGCCTTCGAAGCCGGACATGATGTGCCGGTTGGCAGTGGGCTGGAACGGTGGCCCCAGTGGGCCACATTCAGCTACCCGTTTAATCTCACGCAGCAGCCGGCCATCAGTGTCCCGGTGGGGACCACGGCATCTGGGTTGCCGGTCGGGTTACAAATTATCGGGCCACGACATTCTGACGACCTCGTGCTGGCGGTCGCCCGGTTTGTGGAGTGGCTGCTGACCTGATGTAACTCAGGCTCGAGCGAAGGTGAGTCGCTCACCCGCAAAACCGTGGCGCCATAGGTCATTACAGGCGGCAGCCATCGCATCGAAACCATCAACCACGGTGCCGAAGACGTTGCCGGGCACCCACCCAACGTCGCCATTGAGCAGGAGATTATTGCGCCCGTAAAACAGTGCTAGATCTGTGGCGCCCTGGTCCGCATGCGCGGCTGAATCCGGTGGGTACCCGAATGCGGGGTTGCTGATCTCCCAGGGTTCAAAATCGAAAAGACACACGTCGCCGGGGATCGGCGTGACCGTAGGGTTCTCCCGTCGCGGTGCCGATGTGATCCGTGGCACTAGCGCGTATACCTCGTTGCGAGCGAATTTGGCGTGCACGGCGTCCCCGGTCACGGGCAGCACATCCCAGACGGCCTGGGCGGTGGCCGGGGCCTGATCATCCAGCAGTTGCACACGGCAGCTGACGTCGCGCTGCTCCAGTGTTACGGTGATAAATCGGGTCATCACGATGCTCCTTCCGGTTACCGCCAGGAGTCACACGGCCGCCAGGACGTCAGACCAAATGTTCAGGCCCGCATCGATTTCCTCTGCGGTAATCACCAGCGGCGGGATCATCCGCACCACATTCATGTGCGCCCCACAGGTGAGCAGCAGCAGCCCACGGTGAGCGGCCTCCTGCTGAGCAGCCTGAGCCCGAGCGGTATCCGGGGAGCCATCAGCGGCGGTGAACTCGCTACCCACCATCAGGCCGAGCCCACGAACGTCACCAATACCATCCACGGCCCGGGCAGTTGCTCCGGCGAGCAGTTCGGCGCCGCGTTGGGCAGCGTTTTCGACCAGCTGTTCCTCAGCAATGACGTCGATGGTAGCCACGGCGGCCGCACAGGCCACCGCGTTAGCCCCGTAAGTACCGCCCTGGGAACCAGGCCAAGCCTGGCTCATCAATGCCTCAGACGCGGCAATTCCCGACAGAGGAAATCCCGAGGCGATACCCTTGGCAAAGGTGATGACATCTGCCGTCACCCCGAAGTGCTGGTGACCAAAGTATTTGCCGGTGCGCCCGAAGCCCGTTTGAATTTCGTCCATCACCAACAGAATCCCGTGTCGGTCCGCACGCTCACGCAATCCAGCGAAGAACCGGGCATTTCCGGGGATATATCCGCCTTCACCCAATACCGGTTCCACAACAAACGCTGCGACCTCGATAGGAGACGTGATCGTGGCGAACAGATAGTCCAACTCTTGCAGGGCAAAATCCGTCGCTTCTTCTTCACTCCACCCGTATCGATAGGCGGTAGGAAATGGTGCGATGTGGACACCGGGCATCAGTGGCGAGAACCCAGCGGAAAATCGAGTGCCGGAGGTGGTCATCGACGCGGCCGCAACAGTTCGGCCGTGGAAGCCACCGTGAAATACCACAATGTTTGGTCGGCCGGTGGCCTGGCGGGTCAGACGCAGCGCGGCTTCGATAGCCTCACTGCCGGAGTTGGCGAAAAACAATGAATCCAGATGCTCCGGCAGGATCTGAGACAAACGCTCTGTGAGTTCTAACAGCGGGCGATGCTGCACCGTAGTGTACTGGCCGTGGATCAGCGCGCCCGTCTGTTCTTGGGCGGCAGCCACCACACGCGGGTGACAGTGCCCGGTGCTGACAACACCGATGCCCGCGGTGAAGTCGAGATGCTTCCGGCCTTCTACATCGTAAATGTGGCTGCCCAATGCATGATCGACAGTGACTGGTGTGGCTTGTTTGAGATGCGGTGACAATGATGCCATGGAGGACCTCCCAGTAAACCTGTAGTTGTGTTGACAGTACCTCTAGTATGGACGTACCGGCAAGGAGGTTGACTATGCAGGAAGTAGAAGCCATCGCGACCGTCCCGACGGGGCTGTTCATCAATGGGCAATGGCAACCCACGGCCCAGACCATGGCAGTGGAGGATCCTTCAACGGGACAGGTGCTCTGTGAAGTTGCCGATGCCAACGCTCAGGATGCGAGTGATGCCTTGGATGCCGCTGCTGCAGCCCAACCGGAGTGGGCTACCACTGCACCGCGTGAACGCAGCGAGATTTTATCCCGGGCATATCGTTTCATCGTTGAGGATACCGAACGACTGGCTCTGATTATGACGTTGGAAATGGGCAAACCGTTGTCCGAGGCTCGCGGAGAGGTGGCTTATGCAGCCGAATTCTTCCGTTGGTTTGCGGAAGAGGCGGTTCGTATTGACGGTGGCTATATGACTGCGCCGGCCGGTGACTCACGATTCCTCGTAGCACGACAGCCGGTAGGGCCGTCTATCCTCATCACGCCCTGGAACTTCCCGATGGCCATGGGCACCCGCAAAATCGGTCCTGCCCTAGCTGCCGGTTGTACCACCGTCATCAAACCGGCTTCGCAGGCTCCCCTGTCGACCTTGGCTCTGGTTGAGATCCTGCAGCGCGCCGGGATGCCCGCCGGAGTGGTCAATGTGATCACCACGAGCCGGAGCGATGATGTGATGCGGCCGCTGATCTTGGATCCCCGCTCGCGAAAACTCTCCTTTACGGGTTCCACTGCCGTGGGTAAGCATTTGCTTGGCCTGGCGGCGCAGACGGTGATGCGCACGTCCATGGAGTTGGGCGGTAATGCACCGTTTCTGGTGTTTGAGGATGCAGATCTCGACGCCGCCGTTGACGGTGCAATGCAGGCCAAGATGCGCAATATCGGCCAAGCGTGTACTGCGGCCAACCGTATCCTTGTCCAGCGGCCTATTGCCGCAGAGTTTTCTGAGCGACTGGCTCACCGGATGGGTGCCCTAGCTATGGGCCGAGGAGTTGACGATGGGGTTAGCGTGGGTCCGCTCATCAACAAGGCTGCTGTCCAGAAAGTCCGGCAGCTCGTGACCGATGCAATTGACAAGGGAGCCACCGTTCGTATCGGGGCAAATCCCGACGACCGTCCGGGAAATTTCTACCCGGCAACTGTCCTGACCGGCGTGCCGGATGATGCCGAACTCTGTAGTACAGAGATTTTTGGGCCGGTGGCTGCTGTTTCGGAGTTTGATACGGAAGACGAGGCGATCCGTATTGCCAATGACACGCCCTATGGTTTGGTGTCTTACGCTTACACACAGGACCTTGCCCGCGGGTTCCGGGTCAGTGAGGCACTCGAAGCTGGCATGGTGGGACTCAACCGTGGTGTGATTTCTAATCCTGCCGCACCTTTTGGTGGCGTCAAAGAATCTGGGTTGGGACGCGAAGGCGGCTTCACTGGCATCGATGAGTTTCTTGAAACCAAGTATGTGGGCGTGAGCTTCTAGAGTTTCGACGCTTGCGGCTTCAATAGGCGTAGCCAGATAATTGTTGAGTTCAACACTGCCAGCCTCATCACGCAGCGACGCATCGAAAGCACGTAGATGGTTTACAACTGGTAGGTGAGAGTTTATTCCCCGAGTGTCATGAAGGCGAGAAAAACTAACACTGCTGCCACGAGGAACGGAGCAATAAACTGCCGCTTTTTTGAGGCTCCGTCGTCCTTCGACCGTCGTGTTCGTGGGACATCATTGGGGTGCGCAGTGTGGTGATCGAACGACCGGTCCTGGTAGGCGTGGTGATATGCCTGCTCATCTGGGTAGTGCTGCTGGCCCTGGGCCGGTTGGTTCGGGCTGTTCCACGTACTTTGAACAGAGTCGTGGTATTGGAATGTATTGTCTGAATAATAATTCCAGGCAGAATGCTCCGACTGATCCTGATAGTGATTGGCATCGGAGAAGCCTTGGGTTTCACCAAATGCCCCATGGTCGTTGGCGTTAATCTCGGAACGTCTCCCCCAGTCCGAGTACGAGCCAGAAGCATCGTGGTCAAATTGCGTTGCGCCTGCAGACTGACCTGGTTGCTCAGTGTTTCGATCTGGATAGTCTGCTTCGACGGGTAGGTTGACCTCAATTTTGTTGATTTTTGGTGTCGCGCCGCCATCGGCCTGACCGGAGGCCGCTCGGGGTTTAGCCCACTGCATTGCGGGGCCAATTGGCCTATTGGTTATTGGTTTGTGCTCATTCAACACTGGTCCACCTCTACAGTTTGTCTGCTGTTGCTATTCTTCAGGGTGTCTTGGATCTTCGCAAGAACCCGACTTTGTGTGACAAGTCTATGCTGGTGCTCATGCGGTTAGAAGGTGGCAGGCTCTTGAGCTGGCTGAATGGTACACAGACACATCGGTGCTCCTGCGCGGCTGAGTTGTGACGCCGTGTGCTGAGAGCACTCACGGATGGTGAAATGCCGTGTTAACGCTTTGAGGGCATCGGTCGATACGACCGAGGCCCTCAAAGATTTTGGTAAATAGGTGGTTTGGGTTAGTGCTTGTGCTGTCCCTTAGAGAATTCGAAGACCCACCCGGTCACGAAGAATAGTCCAAGGCCGATTCCGATGATGAAGATCCACCAGTCGATGGCAACACCAAGGACAATGATCGCTGCGGAGAAAGCGAGTCCCAGAGGCCACCAGCTCCAAGGAGCGAAGCGAGCGTAGGTTCCAGCATATTCAGCGATCTCGCCGTCTTCTTGATCGTCTACACCGGTTTTGTATTCTTTGTCCATGAGTTTCAAGTAGTACGCAACCAGGAACTGCATGGCGGCCAGTGCGAAGAGGGCGGTAATTCCGACCCATTCGGTGCCCCGAGTCCAGATCAGGTAGACAATCGAAACTAGGAGAAAGAATACTCCCAGGATGGTGAATAAGTGTTGGTTAATCTTCACCTTACGCACCTACCTTTGTGGTCATATGTTTGCGACGTTCTAGTGGAATCAGTTCTGGGTGGTGGAGGTCCAGTGCTGGACGTTCAGAACGAATCCGTGGCAGGGCATGGAAGTTGTGACGTGGTGGTGGGCACGAGGTAGCCCACTCGAGTGAGCCACCGAAGCCCCATGGGTCATCCACGGTGATCTTCTTACCGAAGCGCGCTGTGTAGTAGACGTTCCAGAGGAACGGAATGATCGATGCACCCAAGAGCATGGATGACACGGTGGAGAACTGGTTCATCAAAGTGAAACCGTCTTCAATCATGTAATCCGCATAGCGCCGTGGCATGCCCATGACGCCCAACCAGTGCTGCACTAGGAAAGTTCCGTGGAAGCCCAGGAACAGCATCCAGAACTGGATTTTGCCCCAGGTTTCGTTCAGCATCTTGCCAGTGAACTTCGGCCACCAGAAGTAGAAGCCAGCGAACATGGCGAAGACGACCGTACCGAATACAACGTAGTGGAAGTGTGCCACGACGAAGTAGGTGTCAGTTACTTGGAAGTCCAGTGGTGGGGCAGCCAAGATAATACCGGTCAGGCCACCGAACAGGAAGGTAATCATGAATCCGAGGCTCCACAGCATCGGCGTCTCGAAGGTAATTGACCCTCGCCACATGGTTCCGATCCAGTTGACGAACTTCACACCGGTTGGGACCGCGATCAGCATGGTCATCAGTGAGAAGAACGGTAGCAGTACCGAACCGGTCGCGTACATATGGTGTGCCCAAACCGTCATGGAAAGAGCTGCAATCGCCGCTGTTGCAAAGACCAATGATTTATACCCGAAAATTGGTTTGCGGGAGAACACTGGAATAACTTCCGAAACAATACCGAAGAACGGCAGAGCAATAATGTATACCTCTGGGTGACCGAAGAACCAGAAGAGGTGTTGCCATAGGATGGCGCCACCATTCTCGGGGTCAAAGATATGGCCACCGAAGCGACGGTCTAGTCCCAGTCCGAACAGCGCTGAGGCCAGCGGTGGGAACGCCATGAGGATCAAAATACCGGTGATTAGGGTGTTCCAAGTGAAGATGGGCATCCGCCACATCGTCATACCTGGTGCGCGCATCGAGATGATGGTGGTGATCAAGTTCACGCCACCAAGAATCGTACCGAATCCTTGCAACCCGAGTCCGAAGACCCAGATGTCTCCACCGATACCCGGTGAGTATGTCGCGTTGGATAGTGGTGCGTACCCGAACCAGCCGAATGCGGCTGCACCTTGTGGCGTCAGGAATCCTGCACAGGCGATTAATGAGCCGAACAGGAAAAACCAGAACGCAAGAGCGTTTAGCCGTGGGAAGGCCACATCAGGGGCACCGATCTGCAATGGCATAATCACGTTCGCGAAACCAATAAATAGTGGAGTCGCGAACATAAGCAACATCAGTGTGCCGTGCATGGTGAACAATTGGTTGAATTGTTCTTTGGTCTGCAAGATCTGCATGCCAGGTTCGAACAATTCTGCACGAATGATCAACGCCATAACGCCGGCGAGGCAAAAGAATGTAAACGACGCGATCAGATACATGTACCCGATCGTTTTATGGTCAGTCGAGGTCAACCAGTTCACGATAATGCGGCCTTTAGAGACCGGTACTACCTGTGGTCGAACACGCGACTGAGTGTCGTCCTGTGTGTATTCGTAAGTAGTCATGTACTTTACTCCTCGATCCGTTGTGGATCGCCCAAAGGTACCTCTTGGTCTTGCCAACCATCTGGGTTTTCGTTCGGGTTACGGTTGAGTTCGATACCCGATAGTCCCTCTGGAAGCTGACGAATTTCATTGAGGAATTCGCCTTCTTCAACGATTTCTACGTTGAAGAGCATTTCAGAGTGGTATTCACCGCAGAGCTCGGCACACTTCCCTTGGAAATGTCCGGTCTCGCCCGGGGTGAGGTACATACGGTTTGTCTGCCCTGGGACCATATCTAGTTTCTGCAAGAAAGCGGGGACCCAGAACGAGTGGATAACGTCACGCGATTTCAACTGGAATTCAACGGGCACGTCGACTGGCAGGTACAAGGTGGGAAGGGTCTCTTCTACACCTTCTTCACCGGTCAGCTGTGCCTGGGTGCCGTAGAAGTGACGCTCTTCAGTTTGTCCATCAGCAGTGGTGTACTCGTAGTCGAAGTCCCATGCCCACTGTTTGCCGTGAACTGTCACGACCAGTGGTGAATCTTCGACCGGAGTGTTAATGGTGCGCTCGACGCGGTCAACAAAGCCCCAGAGGGTAAGAACCAAGATAATTGGTACCACGGTGAACATTGTTTCCATCGGGACGTTGTAGGCGAGTTGACGCGGGTATCCCTTATCGCCTTTACGACGCCGGTAAGCCACAATGACCCACAGCATCAATGCCCAGGTGATAACGCCAATGACAAGTGCAGCTACCCATGTTCCAACCCAGAGGTTGGTGAGTATCTCATTGTGATTGGTCGTCTCGTTTGATCCGGGATACCAGCCTCGTTTTGCATGTTCAGAACACGCAGTTAAGAACAGCAAAGCCGTAGCGCCAATGACTCCCCCCTTTAGGAGTCTATTGCCGCGGCTGCCGGCTCTTTTTAGCAGTCTCACAGACGGCCCTTCCTCTTCTTTGTCCAGTGCGAGTGTTTTGCTTTCAGTCTACTGACCGTTCTCACGATGCTCTGAGATTTTACACAGCAAAACAACTTTGGCTGTGTACTAGCTTAGTGCTTTTTCTACCGGAAAGTTGGACCATGACAGCAAAACGGCGAGTCAGTGTCGTATGTGACGTTGACCCGCCGTTTTTAGAAAACTGAAGGAAACTTGCCTAGTGGAATGAGTCACCACAGGCACACGATCCTGCGGCCTGTGGGTTATCTATGGTGAACCCAACCTTGGTAATGGAATCCTCAAAATCGATGGAGGCGCCAGCGAGATATGGGACAGACATTTTATCGATGATCACTTCTACACCGTCATAATCTCGGACAGCGTCGCCATCGAGCACACGCTCATCGAAATACAGTTGATAGATCAGTCCGGAGCAGCCTCCTGGCTGAACAGCAATACGCAGGCGCAAATCCGGACGTCCCTCTTGTTCGAGCAAGTCTCGCACTTTTCCCGCTGCTATATCGGTCAGGTTGACTTCATGGGTGGGTAGCCCTTCAGCGGGAGCAGCCTGTGGCAGCTCGTCGGCGATATTATCTGTCTGTGACATCGTTTCTCCTCTTGAATTGTGACACCGGCGTTCAATGGGTTGAACGTTCACGACCTTGCTATTTATTCCACATGATCAATAGCCATTCTGGCAAGTAGTAGTATTTCTGCTTCGATAGCGTGCCGGAATACGCTCAAGTCTAACGATTCGTTCGGCGCGTGAGCCTTCGTGTCGGGATCTTCGATGCCTGTCAACAGGATGTTTGCTTCTGGAAAGGCTTCTACTAAGTCTGCCACGAAGGGAATGGACCCGCCGAGTCCGGTTTCAATGGCAGGTGTTCCCCACGCTTCCGACAGCGCCTGTTTCATCATGTCACTCACGTGTGCAGTGCCGTCGACGATGAAAGGTTTGCCTTCCTCACCTGGATGGACTGTGACTTTTGCCCCGTGGGTCTGGAGTGTCTGGATGTGGGCCTGCACCGACTTCATGGCCTCGTGCGGATCCATTCCCGGTCCAAGTCGCATGGAGAATTTTGCACTAGCGGTATGCAGGATTGAATTCGATGAGTCTGCAATGGAGGTGGTGTCGACTCCGATGATATTGAGTGCTGCCTTATTCCAGAGCCGATCAGCGAGCTCGCCGGTACCGACGAGCTCCAGATCTGAGACCGCCCCTATCTGCTGGCGGTAATCGTCCTCGTCGTAAGTGACTTCAGCCCAACGCTGTTGTTGTAAGCCTTCGATAGCGACGTCGCCGTCGGGGGTGTGCAGGCTGGCAATAATCCGAGACAGGATGGTCATCGCATCCAGCACAGGCCCGCCGAAAAGCCCCGAGTGGACGGGGTGTTCTGCCACGGTAACTTCAATAACACCATCGAGCAAGCCGCGAAGTGAGGTTGTCAGGGCAGGTACATCAACTGACCAGTTCGCTGAATCTGCCACGATGATGGTGTCGGCGGCCAACAACGCTTTGTGGTTGTGCAAGAACTGCGAGAAGAACGGCGATCCGATTTCTTCTTCGCCTTCAATAAATACCGTCAGCCCCAGCCCGTGGTCAGCGCCGAGCAGTTCGTCTAAAGCGCGAATAGCTGCCTGGTGTACAAGGATGCCGGCTTTATCGTCTGCGGTTCCGCGGCCGTAGAGTCGGCCGGCTTTTTCTGTTGCGACCCACGGGTCTGTCTGCCAAGCAGCAGGATCCCCAATGGGTTGTACATCGTGGTGGGCGTATAACAAGACAGTGGGTTTGTTGTCGCTTGCAGGTTTCCGGCCAATAATGGCGGGTCCTGACGCACGCCCGTCAGCACTGGTCTCGGTGAGACGATGGATCTCGTCCAGTCCTGCCTGTACCAAGAGTTGTGCGACGGCTGCAGCAGAATTTTCGAGTGGCTGGCGGTCGAAGCCGTCAAAGGCCAGTGACTTATAGGTAACAAGTCTGGTGAGTTCTTCGACCATCTCGGAGAAGTGCTCATCGACCCACGCTTTGACGGTGGCAATGAATTCCTCAGAGTTCGGGTCCGGATACTTGGCAGCTGATAGTGAAGCGTTCATAGCCTTTAGGGTAGTCGGGATGACAGCCCTGCCGGAACACTTAGAATAGATACAAGCTATGTGAACCCGTTGAACAACAGAAGAGAAGAAATGACCGAAGAAGATCAGGATACGACCAAGCCTCACACTCAAGGGAAGGGCCGTCCGACGCCGAAGCGTCGCGATCAGGAGGCTGCAAATCGTCGTCCGCTGATTGCTGATGATCGAAGAGTTGCGAAGCAGCAGCAAAAACAGGCCGTCGCCGAAGAACGTGCACGGATGCGCCGTGCGCTGGACACTGGCGAAGAACGGTATCTCCCGGCGCGTGATAAGGGTCCGCAGCGCCGGTATGCCCGCGATTATGTGGACGCGCGTTGGGGCATTGGTGAGTGGTTAATTATCGGAGTGCTTATCTTTTTAGGGCTCAGTTTCATTCCAACTTCGACCATGCAGATGGCTTCGACCACGGGCATGTTGGTGTTCGTGTTCTTGGTGGTGTTTGAGGGTTTTTGGGTTGGCTACCAGGTGAAGAAACGTTTGGAAGCAAAATTTGGGGTCATGGAACCGGGTACCCGGTGGTATGCGGCGATGCGTACCACGCAGATGCGCCGGATGCGTTTGCCACGTCCTTTAGTCAAACGTGGCGAATTCCCCAGCTAGCGGTTTTCTAGGGCGGCGTTAATCCGGCCTGCCCAGAAAGGCCCCTGATACAGGAAGGCCGTATACCCTTGGACCAGGGTTGCGCCGGCTTCGAGACGAGCGATAACGTCGTCTCCGGTGGTGACACCACCGACCGAGATGATACTGGCGGTCGTCAGGTGTTTGGATAACAATTGCAGCACTTCGAAAGAACGCGCAGCCAGTGGAGCGCCCGAGACTCCCCCGGCACCAAGACCGTTGACAACTTCTGCGTTCGTGACAAGGTTGTCTCGAGAAATCGTGGTGTTTGTAGCGATCACGGCGTCAAGTCCTAGCTCGGTGACCATGTCTGCAACAGCGATGACGTCGTCGTCGACCAGATCCGGCGCAATTTTCACGGCCAGCGGCACATGGCGGCCGCTGGTTGCGTCCGCCGTTTTCGACACGGCAGATAGCAACGGTGCTAATGATTCTATGGCCTGCAGTTGTCGCAGCCCAGGAGTATTTGGGCTTGAAACGTTGACGACCAGATAGTCGGCGTGGCGTGCGAGCAACTTCGTGGATACCAAATAGTCGTCAATAGCGTGATCTAGTTCCACGACCCTGGACTTACCGATATTGACCCCAAGGATCGGTCGATGCTGCCCAAAGCGGCGGGTCAAAGTTTTTCGGGTCTGCGCCAGACGGGGAGCAATACGCTCAGCGCCGTGGTTGTTGAACCCCATCCGGTTAATCAGAGCACGATCTTGCGGTAATCGAAATAACCGTGGTTGCGGGTTGCCAGGCTGTTCTTGCCCGGTAATAGTGCCAACTTCAATGTGGCCGAATCCCAGCTCAGCTAGAGCAGCGGTCCCGATGCCTGCTTTATCAAATCCGGCGGCCAAACCAAACGGGGAGGGGAATGTTATACCCATGGCCTGAGTTTGCAGTTTACTATTGGGACGAAACGCTGCGCGCAGGGCTCTGGAAGCACCGAGTCGTTCAGCGGTGCGAATAGCACGAAAGCCAATTTCATGCGCCTGCTCAGCGTCCATATCAGCAAAAATAGCATCGAAAAGGCGAGGATAGAGCCCTGGCGTCTGGCCGGCAAGGCGCGCAGCAATTAGGTTGGTCATAGATTGTAGTCAACCATATTGACGAAGTCTCTGAACAACTATGCAAGGAGATTGTCACACGTTGGAGAATGCCGATGCATTATGGATTACTCGATGATACGCCCTCGGGACAGTGGCAACCCGATGTTTTAGCCGGTTTTTCACGTCGCAGCATCCCGTTAGGCGAAGATGCTGAAGGTCCGTTGTCCGCCACCCTGGTGCGCCATGATGCTTCTGCGGGGTCCCCTGTGCTCTACCTGCACGGTTGGTCGGATTATTTTTATAACACGGAACTTGCTGAGGCAGTCGCACACCGCGGGTATACGTTCTACGCGTTAGATTTACGGAAGTACGGACGTTCGTTGCGATCCAAACAGTCACCGGGATATATCGAAGACTTAGCTCAATATGACCAAGAAATCGACGCCGCACTAGCGATTCTCAATAGTGTCCATCCCGGTCGTAAACCGGCTATGATCGCGCACTCTACCGGCGGGCTCATTGCCGCCCTGTGGGCCCACCGGCATCCAGAACAGCTCAGCACGCTGGTCTTGAATGCCCCGTGGCTGACCCTTCAGGGGAATAGTTGGCTTCGTGGGTTTGCCAATACGGTCGTGGATCCATTGTGGCGCAGTATGCCAGAACGAAAACTTTTGCTGCCCAAGCTGGACTTCTTTTACCGCACTATCTCTTCAAATGAACACGGCGACTGGGTCTTACACCCAATATGGCGGCCGCGTTTTTCCTTTGATATTCAGGCTGGCTGGCTGTCGGCGATTCTGGACGGTCACACTCAAGTCCGGCGTGGTTTAGCAATTGATGTGCCGGTGCTTGTCTTGACGTCGACCAAGACGCATTTCGCGGCGAAGTATTCCGCGAAAATGCAAGCCGCTGATAGTGTGCTGGATGTCCACGAGACGGCCAAATACGCTGTGAAGCTGGGGAACACGGTGATGCTGCATAAGATCCCCGATGCCATTCATGATGTCTACGCGTCAGCACATCCTGTACGAGATAGCGCTTTTCATGCCACGGTGCAGTGGCTGGACTACTTTATCCATTAGCTGTGGAGGCGTCGACCGCACCGCCATAGCGTCGATCTCGGGCAGCGTAGACTTCCACCGCATCCCACAGGGTCTTGCGATTGACATCCGGCCACAGGGTGTCAATAAACACCAGTTCGGCGTAGGCGGATTGCCACAACAGAAAATTGGAGAGGCGTTGTTCCCCGGAGGTGCGCAAAAACAGATCAACATCCGGCACATCAGGATGACGTAGATGTTGGGCCACAGTTTTCTCGGTGACTGCTTTCGGTGCTAGGCTGCCGTCGCTTATGTTGGTTGCGATCGCTCGGATAGCATCGGTGATTTCTGCCCGACCGCCGTAGTTCACGCACATGATGAGCTCAGTACGGTCATTGGTTTTTGTCAGCTCTTCGGCTACTTGTAGCTCGCGGATGACAGACTTCCACAGGCGAGGTTTATGTCCGTTCCATCGGACTCGCACGCCCCATGAGTTGAGTGTATCGCGTTGTCTACGTAAGACGTCCCGAGAAAATCCCATCAAAAAGGCCACTTCATCAGGTGACCGCTTCCAATTCTCGGTAGAAAATGCGTAGACGGAAACGTATTCAATGCCCATTTCTACTGCACCAGCCATCACGTCAAGGAGTGCTTGCTCACCAGCCCGGTGCCCTTCGGTTCGGGGCAGACCCCGTTGGTTGGCCCACCGCCCGTTCCCGTCCATGACTATGCCGACGTGGCGTGGAATAAATTTTTTGTCCATTTTGGGCATCACGAAACCGTCGGGGTGCGGTGCCGGATCCTGGTAAGGCATGGGGTGGCTCCTGTGGTGTTCAGCCCTGATCCATCACGGATAATGATTGCAGATTCTTTTCTAAATGGTACTGCAAATATTGGGCGACAAAACTCGTGGCTTGGCGTGTTTGTCCCGGTGGGGCGACATCTACCGTGGACCAGTCCCCCGCCAAGAGCGCAGCCAGTAGTTGTACGACGTCGTCGGTGACGTAGGGCGTTTGCGGAGGCGCACAGTCATCACAGACCAGTCCGCCCAGGGGCACCGACAGCCAATTATGGTGCCCTGCCAAGCCACATTTACTGCACTCTTGAAACGTGGGAGCCCAACCGGCGATCGTCAGAGCCCGCAGCAAATACGACGTGAGCAACATCATAGGAGCCGCAGCACGGCGGGTCAGTGCCGCTATGGCACCGTGTAGCAGCCTGTACTGAGGTGCTGCCTCAGCCGGGTCGTCATCACGGGTGAGTTGTTCTGCGGTTTCGACCATCGCGGAGGCTGCGCCAAAACTGTCGTAGTCGTTGGTGAGCATAATCCCGTATGGGTGAATGGTTTCAGTTTGTACGATGACATCCAGGTTGCGGCGGGGCACCAGTTGTAGTCGGGTGTGCATGAACGGTTCAAGCGTGGACCCAAATTTGGAGCTGATGCGTCGAACCCCTTTGGCCACCGCTCGGATTTGGCCGCGATCGGGTGTTAATAGGACAATGATCCGGTCTGCTTCAGCAAGTTTGTAGGTGCGCAGAATGATCCCGTGGGTCCGGTAACTCTGTGAAACATAGGTGCCGGATCCACGGGATTTCTTACGCGGTGTGTTATTCAGCTGCTGCTTCAACCTTCATGTCGCGAACGTAACGGTTGACCGCTGAGGTAACGGCTTGTAAGGAAGCGGTTGAGGTGTTGTGATCCAGACCGATCCCCCACAGGACACGGTCACCGATAGCGGCTTCGACATAGGCGGCAGCCATCGCTTCGCCTCCTTCGGTCAGAGCGTGTTCGGTGTAATCGAGCACCCGTACGTCAACGCCTGCTTCGCGGAACATGGCGACCAGTGCAGAGATGGGTCCGTTACCGGTGGCAGAACGTGTTATGACTTCACCTTCACGTTCCATTTGTACTTCCATGGAGAAGTCGCCGTCTTCGGTTGTCGAGGAGGTGGAAGATACCAGGTGGTAGTGGCCCCAGCGTTCCTCGGCGTTATCGGTGGGCAGGTATTCGTTGGCGAAAACCTCCCACAGGGTTGCGGATGAAATCTCGCCACCGTGGGTGTCGGTGTGGTCTTTGATGACAGCGGAGAATTCAGCCTGCGCACGGCGTGGCAGATCCAGGTTGTGCTCGGTTTTCAGCATGTAGGCAACCCCGCCTTTGCCAGATTGGGAGTTCACCCGGATCACGGCTTCGTAGCTGCGTCCGATATCTTCCGGGTCGATCGGCAGGTATGGGACGCCCCAGTCGAGGTCTTCGGTGGTGACGTTGGCTTCGGCCGCTCGAATGTCCATGTCTTCGAAACCTTTTTTGATGGCGTCCTGATGGGAGCCAGAAAATGCGGTGAAGACCAGTTCACCGGCCCACGGGGAGCGTTCGTGCACCCGCATCTGGGTGGCGTATTCGTATACTTCTTGGATCTTATCCATATTGGAGAAATCGATGTTCGGGTCCACACCCTGGGTGTAGAGGTTCATCCCCAAAGTAATCAGGTCCACGTTTCCGGTGCGTTCCCCGTTGCCAAATAGGCAGCCTTCGATGCGATCCGCTCCGGCCATGTAGCCCAGCTCTGCCGCGGCTACCCCAGAGCCCCGGTCATTATGTGGGTGCAGCGACAAAATAATTCCGTCGCGGTTCTCCAGGTTGCGGTGCATCCATTCGATTTGATCTGCGTAGCGGTTTGGGGTGGACATTTCCACGGTGGCCGGCAAGTTCAAAATCATCTGACGGTCGGTTGATGCTTCCAGCACTTCGCCAACTTTATTAGAAATTTCTGCGGCGAATTCTAGTTCCGTACCGGTAAATGATTCCGGCGAGTACTGGTACACAATCTCGGTGTCGGCCAACTGCTCCTCGTATTTACGGCACAGCATGGCACCACGGGTTGCGATGTCGATAATGCCTGCCTTATCTTGCCGGAACACCACACGGCGTTGCAGTACAGACGTTGAGTTGTACAAGTGCACGATGGCTCGGGGCGCACCCTCGAGGGCTTCATAAGTCCGCTCAATTAAGTGTTCGCGGGACTGGGTGAGAACTTGAATGTGGACGTCGTCGGGAATGCGGTCCTCTTCAATGAGTTGACGGACAAAGTCATAGTCCGTTTGTGACGCCGATGGGAACCCGACTTCGATTTCTTTGTAGCCCATCTCGACCAAGAGTTCGAACATGCGCATTTTGCGTGCGGAGTCCATGGGATTGACCAGGGCCTGATTGCCGTCGCGCAGGTCGACGGCGCACCAGCGTGGTGCTTCGGTAATAACCTTATCTGGCCAGGTGCGATCGGGCAGGTGCACCTCAAGTTGCTGTTCGAATGGCACGTATTTTTTGAAGTTCATGCCGGATGGTTGCTGAAAGTTGCGCAAAGTTATTTCCTCATTCTTTGACTGCCTGGTCCTGTGACGAGTTTAACGGACCAATGATGACAAACCGGTGTTTGAGAGTTCATGTCCTACCGGTGGCAGGCCGTGTGATGTGCTCCGCAACGGGGTCCGACCCTACCTGGTGGCATTCAAAGCGATGTTTGAAGAACCTAGGCCCCGCTACGGCACGGTAGAAGTAGGCCTAGAAGAGCACCCAGAAGGACACGGTTGTGACCGTGGGATGGGGTGCTCTGTATGCGCTGCATGAGATCAGCCTAACACCGGGATCGTTAGAAACCCAAACGATTCATATGTTTCGGGTTGCGTTGCCATTCTTTGGCGACTTTCACGACGAGATCTAGGTAGACGCGAGTGCCCAACAGTTCTTGAATGTTTTTTCTGGCACGCTTGCCAATGCTGCGCAGCTGTTTTCCGCCTTTACCAATGATGATGCCTTTTTGACTATCACGTTCGACATAGATCTCTGCGTAAATATCGACGATCGGGTCTTCTTCGGGACCATCCTCGCGTGGGCCCATTTCGGATACGACGACGGCCAGGGAGTGTGGCAGCTCGTCGAACACATCTTCCAGGGCGGCTTCACGAATAAGTTCGGCCACCATAATGTCGTCTGGCTCGTCGGTAATCTCTCCGTCGGGATAGAGCGCGGGTGATTGTGGCAGGTATTTTGTTAGCACTTCCACGACGGTGTCGATCTGGACATCACCTTTGACTGATACGGGCACAATTTCAGCGAAACCGTCTGTGTCGTCGCCCAGCAGTTCTTCGCCAAGATGCTGTACTGCAAGGAGCTGATCTGCCAGTACCCCTCTGGTGACAGTATCGACTTTGGTGACCAGCGCGATAACCGGTGTGTTGTGCAGTTTGGCTAACTGTTCGGTGATGAATCGGTCCCCGGGGCCAATCTTTTCGTCAGCGGGAATGCACATCGCTACAGCGTCCATCCCAGATAGGGTTTCGGCGACTAATTCGTTGAGTCGTTCGCCCAGCAGCGTGCGTGGCCGGTGTAACCCTGGAGTATCTACCAAGATCAGTTGGTAGTCATCGGTGGAAACAATACCTCTGATGACCCGTCTGGTCGTCTGTGGTTTCGACGAGGTAATGGCGATCTTTGAGCCAACCATGGCATTGGTCAGGGTCGATTTTCCCGCATTTGGTCGACCGACGAGGCTAACGAATCCAGAACGGTAGTGCTCCGGGAATTCGGTTGGCATCATGGTGTGGGCTCCTCGGAAGGTGTATGAACGGTGACTTGGATGGTATCAACGCGGTCGCGTTTGCCAGCTAATGAAGCCACGGTCAGGGTGAGATGTTCAATATTAGTGACCGAGCCTTCAATGGGAATCTTACCTAAACTTTTGGCAAATAATCCGCCGACGGTATCAACGTCTTCATCATCGTCCAATAAGAGATTGAATGATTCAGAAAAGTCAGTAACCGACATTGAAGCGTTTACTAGGAATTCGCCGTTTGGCTGTGGGATAACATCGGCAATTTCGACGTCATCGTATTCATCAGAGATATCTCCGACGAGCTCTTCGATGAGGTCTTCCAGGGTGACCAATCCTGCGGTCCCACCGTATTCGTCAACCACGATGGCTGCATGGATGGCTTCACGTTGTAATTCTTGGAGCAGGTCCCACACCGTCTTAGACTCTGGGACGACCCGTATTTCTCGGGCTAACACATTGACCTCATCGGTGGATGACAGCCGGTTGCTGTGGGTGGCTCGTACAATGTCTTTGAGGAACACAATACCCAACACATCATCGGGGCTTTCGCCAATGAGTGGGATCCGTGAAAAGCCGGAGTCAATGAAAACTTCGGTGGCTTGGGCCAGTGTCGTACCTGAGTCCAGCCACACCACATCCGTTCGCGGCACCATGATCGCTCGGACCAGTGTGTCGTCCATTTCGAAAACGGACTGAATCATTTCCGCTTCGTTATCTTCGAGCACGTCCGCTTTGGACGCCCGCGAAACGTATTCGCGGAAGTGTTTTTCTTCCAGATCGGTTTCGTCATTTTCGTCATCGTTTTCTGCATCAGCATCGGTATTGAACAGTCGTGGGATGGGTCCCAGCACTCCGGTCAATAACCGAACCAGCCACGCGGTGCCTTGGGCAGAGACCTCATAGTGTTTCGCACCGATACGACGAGGACTGTGTAGGGCTGAGGCTAGCGTAATAAATGCCATCACCACGATGCCACCGGCAGCAGCTAACCACACATTATTCACGAAGTGGTCGATAAATACGGTGATGAGGACTGCTGCGCAAGCCAGGAAGACACTGTTCCAAAACCGGACCGCAAGCTGATGTTCGGTCAAACGGTCCAGAATGTGCAGAACGGGGTTTGTGGGCCGTTTGGCAACAACGGCCTCAGCTTCGCGATAGGAAATATAGTCAAATGCGGATTCTGCCAGGGTTAATACCCA
>Ga0209487_1000676_pt1 | contig 30390 bp, 28 predicted proteins | sample Poulit2012_FD_187524 | JGI IMG/M metagenome (GOLD analysis project Ga0209487, IMG submission 187524) | Agricultural soil microbial communities from Georgia to study Nitrogen management - Poultry litter 2012 (SPAdes) (version 2) | ecosystem: Environmental > Terrestrial > Soil > Agricultural land...
GTCGCAAAATTAAGAGCAGCAGGTGCCATTATTCTCGGGAAGACGAACACACCGATGCTCTGCTTTTGTCAAGAAACCGATAATAAATTATATGGCCGTACGAATAATCCATGGGATCTCACGCGAACCGCTGGTGGATCAAGTGGTGGTGAGGGAGCTTTAATAGGGGCTGGTGGATCAGTAGCAGGGATCGGGTCTGATATTGGAGGATCCATCCGCTTTCCAAGTCATTTTAATGGTGTCATTGGATTTAAATCTGGCAAATATCAAGTGAATCCAAGTGGCCATTTTCCAGCGGATACGCTATCCCTCCAAAGTCGTATGTTATCAATCGGACCAATGGGAAAATCTGTACGTGATATTGCGCTTTTATATCGGATCATGGCCAACAAAGAACCACTCCCATTATCTGTAAAAAACCTGAAAATTGAAATCTTAGAAAATCATTCATCCTACCCGCTCTCCAGAAGAACATCTGAACTACTTGATGATCTAAACAATGAATTAAGTGCTGAATTTACAACGGAGCGAACGATCCCTCCCTACTTTCATGATAGTGCCCAATTATGGCAAGAAATCATGTCTGTCGATGGTGGTGAAAGTATGAAAAAACTGGCCTTTAACAAAGATCGATCAAGTCCTGTAGCAGCTTATCTAAAAGAAAAAATAATGAAGACAACAAATACCCATACCTATTTGTCATGGGCCCTGATTGGTGCGAAACTCTTTAAACCGTCAGACAAGCGCATCGATGACATTAAAAGGATCTTAGAACAAGGGGACAATGTATTAAAAGGTTATCTAAACAATAAAGTGCTTATCTTCCCTGTTTACCATGAAGCAGCTGGAAAACATGGTCAAGTCTATCAAGAGATATTCTCCATCCGCAAGACGTTTCGAACCTATATGCCTTATGTTGCTTATGCAAATGTTTGGGGATTGCCTTCCTTAACTATTCCCATCGGCGTTGATGAGCAAGGATTACCCATTAGTATTCAAATCATGGCGAATACCGGTCAGGAAGACCTTATTTTCCAAGTCGGCAAAATTATTGAAAAGAAGTTCCGTGGTTATATTCGGAGCTTGAAGATCGATCCAACGATTTCACATACATAATTCTCCTTCATGTAGTCGAAACTACGACATGAAAGGATGAACTAAAGATGAAGAAAAGTGATAAAGAATACAGTGATTTTTCAAATGTGAAAAGTGTCCGTGAAGACTTAGTACCTGAGGAATTTCCGGAAGGCGCTTTTGGCTCTTCGATTGATCAAGATGATCCCGTGCTGGGTAAGTCGACCCCTTGGAAAGAAGGGCAAAGCAGGCAAAGCGCTTTTCGTCATACGTACAAGGAAGTGGCGGCGAAAGAAGTCGTCGGTAACCCTCCTTTTTCTGAATACGAAGATTCTGAAGAACAAGAAAAACAGTAGCCATTCATCTGCTACTGTTTTTCATATGGAATGCATTCCCTACAATATTCTATTTTTCACTCACTTTTTCTAACACAAAATAGGCACAACCAAAATTACAGTACTCATATAAATAATCATCCAATAAGCTAATCTTCGTATCAAAGGCAGCTTTTGTATTTTTATCATAGTAGAACCCTTTTAACCGTAGTTGATCATATCCCCAATCACCTACAATGAAATCATATTTCTTGAGAATCTCTGAATAGCGTTCATTCAGTACATCTTCCTGAAAACCATCCCGCTCATTTTCTATTAATTCATACTGTTTTCCATGCAATTCAATCAACGATAGTCACCCCAGTCAGCTGTCTATAGTTTATCATAATTAATCATGCATGCAACTATCATTTGCTAATTCCGCTATTATTTCTCTTAGAACGGATCACCTATTTCTGATTAACTTTCGAATAAACGATATTTATTTATTTTTGGGACAAACTAATATTTAAGTTTACTTTGACGAGAGGTGAGTTCGATTGTTTACTAAAAAGATCCAAATCCTATTCCTTTTCATCCTCCTCTTCCCCTTTTTATCACAGCAAAACATATATGCTGCCGATAGTGAATCAATTACTGATAAGCGATTAGCCTTGTATAAAAAAACGGAGGCCATCACGCAGATCCCATGGTATTACCTGGCTGCTATTGATCAATTTGAAAGAAATATTGAAACAGACTTATCTGAGGACCAAGTCATTTCCATCCAAATTCCTGATGATCAGTGGTTTGGCCCTGGAAACAGCTCCAAACTGATGCACAATGAAATGATTGCTCTTTTCGATGGTATTGGACAAGATAGCAATGGGGATGGTCAAGCGGATCCTGAGGATGCGGAAGATGTTTTATATACAATGGCCAATAAGCTACTTACCCAAGGCCAAACAGCAGATGATATTAAGATCGCTTTATTTAACTATTATGAACGTGATTTAACCGTACAGACGATTATGAATACAGCCAAAGTATTTAAAAAGTTTCAATCCATTGATTTAACAGAGCGTGATTTCCCCGTTGCTATTGAACACAATTATAGCTATCAAAGCACATGGGGGGACCGGCGTGGATTTGGTGGGGTAAGAATTCATGAGGGAACAGACATCTTTGCAAGCTATGGGGCACCCATAAAATCAACCACATATGGGGTCGTCGAAATGATGGGATGGAACTTGTATGGCGGTTGGCGAATAGGCATTCGGGATATTCATAATATCTATCACTACTATGGTCATTTAAATGGGTATGAAGAGGATCTTAAAGTCGGTCAAATCGTTCAACCTGGTGATGAATTAGGAAGTGTTGGTTCAAGTGGCTATGGACCGCCAGGCACATCCGGTAAATTCCCCCCTCATTTGCATTATGGCATGTACAAAGATAATGGATATAGTGAATGGTCATTTGACCCCTATCCTTACTTAAAAAGGTGGGAACAAATGGCTAAAGAAAAATAAAGATCGGCCTCGTTTCTCTATAGAAACACGGCCGATCTCCGTTTGTTTTATTTTTCAGCTCGAGACTTCCGTACAGCATGGATAATACTGGCCGCTAAGCCACCCCAGATTATAACGATCCCAAGGACCATCATAAATATTGCGCTACCACTCATTTTATATTACCCCTTCCTTTTTGTCTTTTGTTAATGTCTGTCTCGTTTTCCATTTCGTCAAGGACAGAATAATTCCTACAATCACAGCGACAGCTGCTACTGCCCAACCACTATAAGCAATAAAGATGTCTGGATAATCTCCATAGTTACCTGTCACAGTATCATGAAGTTTCATGATGTTTTCATGGAATAGTCCATACATCATAAAACCTAACACAATGGGCGTGATCACACCGACACTTATTGTCCACCATGCACCAAGTTGGATATCTGACACTTCGTTCGCATGTCTTTTAAATTCAGCTAGCTTCCTTAAGATCCAAGCGACTAAGACGACTTCTACTAATCCGAGTAATGCTACACCAAATTGGTTAATAAAGTAATCGACCGTATCGAGGAAGTTCAGTCCACCCTGTGTAGCATAGATGAGTGAAATGAGAGCTGCTAACCCACCACCAAATAAGACAGCCTTGCTTCGGGATATATTAAATTTATCAACGAGCCCTGATACATAGGTTTCCGTAATGGACATGAGTGATGTCAATCCCGCGAGCACGAGAGATACAAAGAATAAGACCCCAAACAGTTGATTAAATGCTGGGAACTGATTAATAATTTCGGGGAAGGCAACAAAGGCCAAACCAACTCCACCTGTGACCACTTCACTAATTGGCACTCCTTGTTCAGCTGCCATAAATCCAAGCACAGAGAACACACCAATTCCCGCTAATAATTCAAAACTTGAGTTACCAAAACCTGTTATAAATGCATTATTCGTGATATCTGATTTTTTCGGTAAATAACTTGAATACGTAATCATAATAGCAAATGCAATCGACAAACTAAAGAATATTTGTCCGTATGCCGCCACCCAAACTTTCGGCGACAGTATTTGCGAGAAATCCGGTTGAAAAAATGCGTTTAACCCATCAATTGCACCAGGTAAAGTAAGCGCACGAATAACAATAATTAAAAAGATAAAGACAAGAGCTGGAATCATAATGCGGTTCGCAATCTCGATCCCCCGTTGGACCCCTTTATACAAAACACTTAATACAAGAACCCAAACAATAAGTAATGGGATCAGTACGCCCGGAACTAAACTACCAATGGTTCCTGGATCCACATGATTTAAATAATCTTTATATAAGAACGCCTCTGGATTTGAGCCCCAGCTTAAGTTAAGTGAAAAGATGGAGTACGATATAGCCCAGGCAATAATAACGGAATAATAAGTAGATATGACAAACGCAACGATTACCGCCCACCAACCAATCCACTCTGTTCTTTTATTCATTTTCTTGTACGTTAATGGAGCTGAACCTCGATACTTATGTCCCATTGTAAATTCCAATATTAAAATGGGAATTCCTGCAGTAAGTAAAGCAAATAAATATGGGATGAAAAAAGCACCCCCACCATTAGCATAGGCTTCCGCCGGAAATCGCCAAATATTTCCGAGTCCGACCGCAGAACCTACTGCCGCCATAATAAAACCCGCTCTTGTCCCCCACTGTGACCTTGTTTCCATTTTACTATCTCCTCCTTTAAAACAGGGTTCAACACAATACCCCACCTTTTGGGCGCTGCTTCTTGATTGATACCCTATTATTTTCTTACTTTTTTCAATTATCAGTATTTATAGTATAGCTTTACTATCAGTTGATGTCAATGCCATCTAACACAACAATCTTGCTTGTATATCCTATCAATATGGAAACGATTAATCATCGGAAGGTGGCTTTGGAACGGAAATAGAAGGACCTTCACCGCCTTGATTATAGAATTCAGGAACTTCACCCATAATGACACGCGAATCGATAAATACCTTTGTACTAATGTCTGCGGTTGTTGTCGAAAATGGAACAACAATTTGAACACTAACCGAGACAGGGATATAGATTTCAATTAAAGCAGCATTCACTCCAAATTCTTTTACTTCATGAACAACATCTGATTCTAGACTGCCTACAATTTCAAAATGGACAGGTATCTTCGGCCCTAAGTTTGCTAAAATTGTATTATTTGTCGCTTGACCAATTGGTATTTCTACAACGGTCGGATCTTTCGCCGCTAAGTCGCCAACTGAATCACCAAACTCAACAGGAGTCATATTCGGATCATCTACATCAAGAGTTTGTCCTTTATTCATCCCGTATAAAAAGTATTCTGCTCGATCGGTTGCCTCACGTAACGCTTCATTTACTAATGCTGAATTCCAACCTAATGTCGATACATTTCCATTATTATCAATACTCATATCAATCATATCGTCAAACGTCATATTTTCTGTTGATTTGACTGCAGAATTAATCGTCCTTGTTGCAAATTCAGTCGTCTTTTGTTCTGCAATCAACATTAATGGAGGTCGAATCCCCCGATCAATAATCCAAAGCGTAAAAAAGATTAAAAGGAAAAATAATATCGTTGTCACCAATAATATGTATCGTGTTGGAGGTGGTGATCCTTTACGCAGGAATCGAACCTGTTTTCTCAATAGTAAAACCCCCTTACTACAAAACATATGCTTGTCGTAAGGGGGATAGAATTATTATTACGATTCAATTAAAAGCAAGCATGCCATTGCTAAGAGCTACTCTATGATAAATTAAGCAGCGCATCCTTTCCTGTCATGCCTATTTCCCATCCATATTCTTTTGATGCATCGGTTATTTTCTCTAAAGGGGCATGGAGAAGATCATCGATTGATCTTACACCAACTGCGCGCCCAGCAATGACCTTTCGATCAGCAAGCATATTGCTTAATAAATCAACATCTAATGCGGCACACATAATATACCCGACATCATTTGAAACCATTAATAAATTTGTCTTCGGAAGTTCAACTCGAACTGCAATAAACTCTTTTCCTTCTACCTCAATTGTATTCTTCGTAATCATAAAAACAAAACCCCTCCTCCATCACATTCTATATATGTATATGCAAGGGATGGGATTCTGTCACTAGAAGAGAATTTTTTTTTATGAATCAGCAAATTTTTCTCGTAATGTTTGCGCTAATAAGTCCCGAATAAACTCCGGTAAAAAGTAGTCCTTAATCGGTGACTTCGCGACTTCGGGTAATAGCCGTCCAAACGTAAATGTATCCGCAACGACGAGTGAATATAGTTTTGACGATTGCAAAGGATTGCCTTGCGCTGTTACGCTTTTTACATACTCTTGATCTGTGCCATATCCCTCCGTTTCAATCTCAAGGCCAGAGAAGACCATCCGTCCAATAACTTCACCACGAAATCCAAAGCCTTTTAACTCCAATTCCATTAATTCCTTTGTAAAAGATGCTCGAATGACTTCAAGCAACTCATCTCCATTGACTTCAACAACACACGGATTAATGGGATGTGGACAAATGCGGTGAATATCTTGATAGGTAATCTCACCGGCTGCAAAGGATTCTAGTAATAATCCTGAATTAAGCATGGCTACATCAGCATCTGTCCAGTCTTTTAACGTATCTGTTAAAGCTTGCATGATTTCGGTGTCCTTAAACCAATGCACATCAATCGGCTTTTCCGTGTTGATCACCGGTTCGCCCAGTTGAATAGCTGCCTTCTCTCGATAATCATTTAGTAATTCAATGGTTTGAGGATCTTTCTCCATATGGGTAATATTAGTTGTGTACGCTTCTTTTTCAATTAATTCATGATACGTATGATCCCATGTTAAAATAACTTCACCAACATATGCACAATGCTTTCCTGCAGCAGTAAGCAACGTTTCATTCATCGTTTCTCCTGTCCTGAATAAATGATGGGTATGGCCACCAATAATCAGGTCAATATCTGAAAAACGTTCTGCAATTCGTCGATCCTCATTAATACCGAGATGTGATAATAAAACAATCACATCTGTTGATTTCTTCAATCGTTCGATTTCCGTTTCTAATATTCGAAACGGATCATGAACATGCCAGTCAAGCAAGTTATAAAAGGCATTAAAAGCGGCTGTTAATCCAACAACACCAATCTGAACTCCTTGCACAGATTGGATCTCAATTGTTGGTTTGAGCCAGTCAGGATTCATTTGTTTCATATTATCTAAGTTTGCACAGACAACATCAAACTGGGCGTTATCATATAAATGATATAAATCTTCATGGGATAATGTAATCCCCTCGTTATTACCAAGCGTAACAATGTCATAATTCGCTTGATTCATTAATTCCACATTTGCTTTCCCCATAAAAGCTTCTGCAATCGGATCAACTCGATCAATATGATCCCCAACATCTACAACCCAACAAGAACTCCCGCTCGCAATCCGTTTCGTTTTTTCCTTTTTTATATAACCTACGACTTGTGGCCAATGGTCAAAACTGCTATGTAAATCGTTTGTATAGTAAAAGTATATTTTTTCCTGCATCATTTCTACCCCTTCGCATGAAGTGAAAATTCACTCAATTAAACACCTTCTATAAATCTGTTTCTATTCTTTCCTTCATTGTATACTGTTCAGTCGATCAAGCGCAAATTACATTAATTAAAACAGATCGAAATGGGTAGAAAAGCATGATGTTGCCTAAAAAACAATTGATTTCTTTCTCTATCATAATAAGTCATCAATCAGTTCAATATGCATTGCATCCTTTAGCTAGTTCTTTATCTTGGCTAGTCCTTAGATCATCCAGCATCTTATTTACATCTAACGAAAAAAAACCAAAAAAACAGCCCTGCATATCACAATTCAACATTGTAATAAGCAGGGCTGATCTAGCTTTATTTAACCGATTGAACCTTCCATTTCATGTTTCATCAGTCTGTTCATTTCGACTGCATACTCCATTGGAAGTTCTCTTGTGAACGGCTCAATGAACCCCATGATAATCATGTCGGTCGCTTCTTGTTCACCAAGACCTCTACTCATTAGATAGAAGAGTTGTTCTTCAGATACTTTCGAAACTTTTGCTTCGTGCTCCAATGAAACATTATCATTGTATATTTCATTATATGGAATGGTATCAGATACCGATTGGTCATCCATAATTAACGTATCACATTCGATGTTTGCTTTTGCTCCATCTGATTTACGTCCAAAATGAACAATTCCACGATACGATACTTTTCCACCATCTTTAGAGATTGATTTGGATACAATCGATGAAGATGTATTCGGTGCTAGATGATGCATTTTAGCTCCGGCATCCTGGTGCTGTCCTTCTCCTGCTAAAGCAATTGAAACAGTCATCCCACGCGAGCCTTCTCCACGAAGAAGAATGGATGGATATTTCATTGTTAGCTTGGATCCCATATTTCCATCGATCCATTCCATTGTTGCATTCTCAGCACATGTTGCACGTTTTGTAACAAGATTATATACGTTATTTGCCCAGTTCTGAATCGTCGTATAGCGGCAATAACCATCACGCTTAACAAAGATCTCAACAACAGCACTGTGCAATGAGCTTGTTGTAAAGACAGGTGCTGTACAACCTTCTACATAGTGTACAGATGCCCCTTCATCAACAATAATCAATGTTCTTTCAAACTGCCCCATATTTTCAGAGTTGATTCTGAAATATGCTTGCAACGGTGAAGGAACGCTCACACCTTTTGGAACATAGATAAACGACCCACCAGACCATACTGCTGTATTTAAAGCAGAGAACTTATTATCTGATGCTGGAATCACTTTTCCGAAGTATTCTTTAAATAGCTCCTCATTTTCCTGGAGGGCACTATCTGTATCTTTAAAGATGATCCCTTGATCCGTTAATTCCTTCTCAAGACTTTGATAAACAACTTCTGATTCATACTGTGCCGATACCCCAGAAAGATACTTTTCTTCTGCTTCTGGTATACCCAGTCTATCAAATGTGTCTTTTATTTCTACGGGTACTTCATCCCATGTTGCTCCTTGATTCTCTGTCGGTTTTACATAGTAGATGATTTCATCAAAATCTAATCCTGATAAATCTCCACCCCATTGTGGCATTGGCTTTTCATAAAATATTTCTAAAGCTTTCAGACGCTCCTCGAGCATCCACTCTGGTTCATTCTTCATGCGTGAAATCTCATGAACAACATCGGCTGTCAAACCTCTTTCCGTTCGAAACACCGATACGTCTTTATCTTGAAATCCATATTTGTACTGATCAACTTCAGGCGCTTTTTTCGCCATGTTAAAAACCTCCTCAAGATTTTTATATACCCATTGGCTGACTAATCGTCCTGGACACCTTTTTCCATTGCTTGCCAAGCAAGCGTAGCACATTTAATGCGTGCTGGAAACTTAGAAACTCCTTGCAATGCTTCAATATCTGCTAAATCTAGTTCTCCTAGATCAACTTCTTCACCAATCATCATTTGGGAAAAGAACGCCGACATTTTTAATGCCTCAGAAAGTTTTTTCCCTTTGATTGCTTGTGTCATCATCGATGCGGATGCCATACTAATCGAACATCCTTCACCTTCAAACTTTACATCCTTCACCATATCATCTTCTACTTGTAACTGTAACATAATGCGATCTCCACATGTCGGGTTATTCATTTCTACAGAGACAGCATTACCTTCAAGTACACCCCGATTACGTGGATATTTATAATGATCCATAATCACTTGTCTATATAATGTATCTAGGTTATTAGAAGACATCCCCAAAATACTCCTTCGTTTTCAGAAGTCCATCGACTAAAGAATCAACTTCCGCTTTTGTGTTGTATAAATAAAAGCTGGCGCGAGCTGTAGCTGATACATCTAACCACTTCATTAGAGGTTGTGCACAGTGATGACCTGCACGAACCGCAATGCCTTCTGAATCAAGAACTGTAGAGACATCATGTGGATGTATTTCACCTAGGTTAAATGTAATCAAACCCGCACGTTTCTCTGGGCCATATATTTTCAATCCTTCAATTTCTGCTAATCTTTCCATACCATAATGGATGAGCTGGTCTTCATACTCTGTGATTGACTCTAAACCAACCTCATTTAGAAAATCAATCGCAGCCCCTAAACCAACCGCTCCTGCAATGATCGGTGTTCCACCTTCAAACTTCCAAGGTAGTTCTTTCCATGTTGAATCGTATAAATTAACGAAATCAATCATTTCACCACCAAATTCAACAGGTTCCATTGCTTCTAACAGTTCTTGTTTACCATACAATACCCCAATCCCTGTCGGGCCACACATTTTATGACCTGAAAAGGCATAAAAGTCACAATTAAGATCCTGCATATCAACTTTCATATGTGGTGCTCCTTGTGCCCCATCAACAACGATAATCGCTCCATTTTCATGGGCAATTTCTGTTATTTCTTTAATCGGATTGATCGTCCCTAAAACATTCGATACATGAGTAATGGCAACGATCTTTGTATTGGTTGTAACCGTTTCACGAACATCATCAAGCAAGATCGTTCCGTCTGCTTGCAACGGGAGATATTTCAAAGTCGCACCCGTTGCTTTTGCTGCCTGTTGCCACGGAATAATATTACTGTGATGTTCCATCTGTGTGATGACAATTTCATCCCCTGCCGTTAAATTGGCACGTGCATAACTTTGAGCGACAATATTTAATGCGGCTGTTGTGCCGCGATTAAATATAATCTCTTTCGGACTTTTTGCATTAATAAATGCACGTACTTTCTCACGAGCACCTTCATAAAGATCTGTCGCCCGTGTACCTAATGTATGAACACCACGATGAACATTTGAGTTATCCTGACGATAGTAAGCATCAACAGCTTCAATGACTTTAAGTGGGGTTTGCGATGTTGCCGTCGAATCTAAATAAACAAGTGGATGTCCGTTTACCTCTTGACCTAAGATCGGGAACTGTTCTCTAATGGATTGAACATCCATTAGGATAGCTTCCCTTCAATTAGATGTCTTAATTGTTTCTTAACCGCTTCAATCGGTAATTGAGCAACTACAGGCTCTAGGAAACCATAAATAATCAGACGTTCCGCTTCTTGCTTCGAAATTCCACGACTCATGAGGTAATACATTTGCATCTCATCAATACGTCCAACTGATGCTGCGTGTCCTGCTGTTACGTCATCCTCATCTATAAGTAAGATCGGGTTTGCGTCCCCACGTGCTTTTCCACTTAACATCAAAATCCGTGATTCTTGAACAGCATTCGCTCTTGTTGCTCCACTATCAATTTTACCAATCGCGTTGAAGATGGCAGATGTATTATCTTTCATTACCCCACGTTGGAGAATATGACCATCTGTATCTAGCCCCGCATGGTGTGTAACAGCCGTAAAGTTTTGGACTTGTTTGCCACGACCAACAGTAACTGTTTTAGCGTTGACTGAAGAACGATCACCATCTAAGTGAGTCACATTCTCTGATACTGTATTCCCGTCATTCATTTGTCCAAGTGCCCAATCGATGACAGCATCTTTTCCTGCTACACCACGACGGTTAATATATGAAGTTGTACCCGCTGCAAAGTTATCAACGCCTCCGAAGGCAATATGAGCATTATCATGTGCAAAAACTTCCGCGACAACATTTGATACTGTTTCTTCATCTTTGTTGTTTGAGATATAATTCTCTACATATGTAAGAGAACTGTTTTCTTCCGCAACAACAAGAACATGATTAAACAATGCTACTTCATGATCTTCCTGCCAGAATATCGTTTGTAAAGGTACTTCAACTTGAACACCTTTAGGAACATAAACAAATACTCCGCCATTCATCAATGCAGCATGTAACGCTGTTAAGCGATGTTCATCTACGACGACTGCATCTTTCATATAATACTTTTTCACTAACTCTTCATGTTTCTCAAAAGCTGTGAAAATATCTGTGAAAATAACGCCTTGATCTTGTAACTCCTTACTTATACTCGCATATGCCACTGTTTGGTTACGCTGTATAATCAAGTTTTCAGGTGCGTCATCAATGTCAAGATGATCTTTTAATTCTTCTGGTAACTCATTTAATGATGAAATGACTTCTCCCTCAGCTAAATGCTTGAACTGACTGAAGTTCCATCTATGGATTCTTGTCTTATCAGGCTTTGGTAGTTCAAGGACATTTGCTTGTTCTAAGGCTTGAAGGCGAAATGCTTTCATCCATTCTGGTTCATTTTTATCCTGTGAATATTGTTCAATATACTCTTTATCATATGGATATTTTGTAATAACAGTCATCTTCATTATCCCTCCTACCTTTAAGCTTTTTGTCCTACTGTTACATCTTCAATTCCTAGTTCATCTTTAATCCATTCATAACCATCTGCTTCTAGTTGCTTCGCTAATTCTGGACCGCCAGATTTAACAATTTGACCTTGCATGATAACATGTACATGGTCTGGAGTGATATAGTTCAATAAACGCTGATAGTGCGTTATCACTAGGCAACCGAAGTTAGCATCACGATGTTTGTTAATCGCTTTTGAAACAATTCTCAAGGCATCGATATCTAAACCAGAGTCAATTTCATCTAAGATAGCGATTGCTGGTTTGATCATCATCATTTGAAGGATTTCATTACGTTTTTTCTCTCCACCTGAAAAGCCTTCATTTAAGTATCGTTGTGCCATGTTTTGGTCAATTTCAAGTTCTTCTAAAGCAGTATCCATTTCTTTAATAAAGCTCATTAAAGAAACTTCATCTCCTTCATCACGACGAGCGTTAATGGATGAACGTAAAAAGTCTGATGTTGTAACACCACTAATTTCACTTGGATATTGCATTCCTAAAAACAGGCCTGCACGTGCACGTTCATCGACATCCATTTCTAGTACGTCTTCCCCGTCTAAATGGATACTACCTTCTGTAATATCGAATTTAGGATGCCCCATAATTGCTGATGCGAGTGTTGATTTCCCTGTTCCATTTGGTCCCATGACCGCGTGGAATTCCCCACCCTTTATTGTAAGGTTAATCCCCTTTAATATTTGATTTCCTTCTATTGAAACATGAAGATTCTTTATTTCTAATGTTGATGCTGACATATCAATACCTCCAAGTAACTAATAATATTCTAAAAAGAGAATCGATTTTTAGAGCAATTCTCAATTTGTTCTCATTACAATCTTAAAGCATATTGTAATTATTATCAACTGTTTCAGCCCTTCTCATCATAGAATCACACTTTTATTCAAAATAAGGACCTTTTTATGAAGAAAAACAAGCCATTGTCCCTTTTATAGAGCAACAGCTTGTTTTGACTTCTTACTCTTTGTTGTTAACTGGTACAACCGCACCATCATAATGATCCATAATAAACGTTTGAATCTCTTCCGAATGCAAGACATCTACAACTGTGTTTAATGCTTTGTTATCAACATCTTCTTTACGAACAGCAATGATGTTCGCATAAGATGATTCATCGCCTTCAATAAAGAGGGCATCTTCCAATGGATTTAAATTGGCATCAATTGCATAGTTTGTATTAATCACAACTAATGTATCTGTTTCTTTTTCATATATTTCTGGTAAAAATGCAGCCTCATAGTCTGCCGCGAACGTTAAGTTTTTCGGATTGTCCACAATATCATCAATCGTTGCGGTTTCCTTATTAATCGATTCATCTAATTGAATGAGCTCTTCATTTTCCAATAATGCTAAGACACGTCCATGATCCGCTACCGAATTACTTAAAATGACTTCTGTTCCCTCAGGGATTTCATCGATGCTCGTAATTGACTTTGAGTAGACGCCCATTGGCTCAATATGAATTCCACCAAGACTTGCTAACTCATAACCTGTATCTTCAATCGTTTGCTCTAAATACGGAAAGTGTTGAAAGAAATTAGCATCCAGTTCGCCACTTTCTACATCATCATTCGGAAACACATAATCTTGATACTCTTCAATTTCAATGGTGATGCCCTCTTCTTCAAGCAATGGTGCTGCTTCTTCTAAAATTTCCGCATGTGGGGTACTTGATGCACCAATTTTAAGTTCAATCGAATCCTCTTCACCTTGTTTGTCTGTCTGATCTGTGCTGCTCTCCCCACCACAAGCTGCCAATAGAAACACGATAATGATCGCTATAAAACTGAATTGTTTTTTCATTCATATTCTCTCCTTTTTATCTTTTATCGAGTTTATTGGAAATATAATCTCCAATAAACTGAAATATAAATACGATGATAACGATAATGACGGTACAAATAAGAACTACATCTATATCCCGCCGTTGGAAACCGAAGTAATAGGCATAGTTTCCTAATCCGCCCGCCCCAATGACTCCAGCCATCGCTGTATAACCAATTAAGGCAATCCCGGTTACCGTTAGTCCTGAAACAAGTGCTGGCATTGATTCTGGCAATAAAACACGGAAGATAATCGTACTTGTTTTTGCACCCATCGATTTTGCAGCTTCGATGACCCCTTTGTCCACTTCTTTCAAGGCGATTTCAACAAGTCGCCCATAGAAAGGGGCGGAGCCAATAATTAATGCAGGTAACGCCGCATTGGGACCACGAATTGTGCCAACGATCAAGTCTGTGAATGGGAATAATAATAAAATCAATATAATGAAGGGGATTGCTCGGAAGACATTGACAATGCCCGCCGTTATCAAATAAATCCACTTATTCTGCCAGATCCCATCTTTTGTCGTTAAGTACAGTAATAAACCGAGTAAAACCCCAAAGATCAGCGTTCCGATTAATGCGATGATCGTCATATAAAATGTTTCATATGTTGCGAGCAACAAATCGTCCATACTCATATTTTGAAATAAGTTACTAAACATGGTTGATCACCTCTGCTTTGACTGATGTTTCCTCTTTTATATACGTAATCACACGGTTGATTTCTACTTGCTCACCTTCAACTTGAACAAATAAAGTCCCATATGCACCACTCTTCGTTTGAGTGATTTTCCCTTGTAAAATATTGATATCAATCGGAAATGTTTTAGCTAGTTGACTAATTAAAGCTTTATTTGCTGTTTCGCCAACGAAATGAAGTTGGAGAATTTTCCCCGTATCATACATTTCGAGTAAATCATAAATCCCATCTTCCTCATCATTTACTTTCATAATTTGTTGAACAAACTTCTTTGTGGTCTGTTGTTGTGGCCGTAAGAACACATCGAGTACATCACCTTGTTCGACAATTTTACCTTCTTCCATGACAGCAACTGTATTACAAATTTTATGGATGACATTCATTTCATGCGTAATAATAATGATCGTAAGCCCTAGTTTTTCATTTATGTCAACGAGTAAATCTAAAATTGAATTCGTTGTTTCTGGGTCTAAGGCAGATGTTGCTTCATCACATAATAATACTTTAGGATTATTTGCTAGTGCTCGCGCAATTCCGACACGTTGCTTTTGTCCGCCACTTAACTCTGATGGATAGGCATTTTCCCGATTGGACAACCCGACGAGGCCCATTAATTCATTCACCCGTTGCTCACGTTCTTGTGTCCCCATTCCAGCGATTTCCAATGGGAAGGCAATGTTTTCCCTTACCGTGCGTGACCATAATAAATTAAAGTGTTGGAAGATCATGCCAATATCGCGTCGTGCAAAACGGAGTTCCTTCGTATTTAATGCCGTTACTTCTTGTTTATTAATCATCACTTGACCACTTGAAGGCTCTTCCAATCTATTTAATAGGCGAACAAAGGTACTTTTCCCAGCACCACTATAACCAATAACACCAAATATTTCTCCCTCACGAATCGATAATGTTAGGTCATCTACTGCTTTAATCTTATTTCTGTCTGATGTAAATACTTTACTTAACCCTTTTATCGCAATCATTTCTGCGCCTCCTAAAAATATAAAAGCGCCTTTCTGTTTGAGAACAGAAAGACGCATAATTACAGTCTTTACGTTCTCTCATCTGTCAAAGCATTTGCTTTGCAGGAATTGGCACCTTTCATATGAATCATTGATTCACATGAGGTTGCCGCGGTTTCATAGGGCCAGCCCCTCTACCGCTCAAGATAAGAGATATCATATTATTGTTGTTAATAGGTATAGAAAAGCATACCCTATTCTTAGCGAACTGTCAAATAGCGATTAATGCTGGGTTATACGTTAATAAGTATTTGTAAATATTTGGAACAGAATGAAAGACATACACCTTTTCTTTAATCTTATTCTCTTTCTTAATGAGTAAACAAGGAACGCTTTCAATTTCAATCTCCTGCATAAATTCAGGATGTAGAGAAGCGTTCATTTCATAAAAAAGATCCTTTTGATGCACGGTTTCAATCTGGCTTAAGATCGTTCTGGCCATATGACATGTTCCACAAAACGGTGTATGAATATAAAGTATATAGTCTTCTTTTCCTAATTGTTCTGTTGTAATTTCCTTCACAAAATCACCTTGACCTATTTTAATGAAATTCATTAATTTATTAAAAAAATGGGATTCACTTCAATATATTCGTGTTTTAAAATCGATGCTAATACTTCGAGGGGTGTACTGGCTACTTCTCCAAACTCTTCGGGTACATGGATGTCTTTTGCATGAGAAAGTTCCTGTCGTAATTGTTTCCTTAGTTTCAAGCCTGATTCATCTTCATCAACCAATAAGTAGACTTCCCGATCATCCAATTGATACGCCTCAAGCAAGTTATCAAAACGCTCGATACTAAATGTACCATGAGTACAAATGATTTGAACATCGTCGGTCATCACGCGCTGGACCTGTTTTTTATCTGTTAGGCCTTCAACGATGATTATCTTATTCTGTTCATATTCCAGCATATAACCATCCTTATCAAAAGTTATGATCAATAAGATGCGAATAAAGCTGACATCATCCAAATGGATACCAGTCAGCCTTAAACAGCGTCCTTCACTAACCTTCTTCAGTAAAGGATTGATATTCTTCATTTGTTAGGAGTTCATCAATCTCTAATTCATCAGATGGTTCAACAATAATCATCCATGCTTTATCATATGGTGATTCGTTTACATATTCTGGGTTATCTTCTAATTCTTCGTTTACTTCTATAACTTTTCCACTAATCGGAGCATATAATTCAGATACCGTTTTCACTGATTCCACACTTCCAAATGGTTCATCGACTTCGATATCATCGCCTACTTCTGGTAATTCAACAAACACGATGTCACCTAACTCATCTTGAGCAAAATTTGTGATACCAATTCGAACAAGGTCGCCTTCTTTTTTTACCCATTCGTGTTCTTCTGAATACAATAGATCTTCTGGTAACTTCATCTTCATCCCTCCGTTAATTAATCCTCATACACTATATAATGTAATGTTGCTTTTTTCTAGTATTTTGCATTAAGATCGTAGCCAAGTTTCTTCGTATTCTTCTTCCTTAAAACCGACCGTCACGGTTTCACCATTTGTTACGATGGGTCGTTTGATCAGCATCCCATCAGAAGCTAAATATGCAGCCATTTCATCAAGGCTCGCCTCTTTTATTTTATCTTTCATATTTAATTCACGGTATACTTTTCCACTCGTATTAAAGAATTTTCTAGCCGGGAGATCACTTCTCTTCATCCATTCAAGTATTTCTTCTTCCGAAGGTGTTTCCTCGACGATATGGATGGCTTCGTAACTCACTTCATTTTCATCAAACCATTTTTTCGCCTTCTTACATGAACTACAATTCGGATACCAATAAAACTTTAATATCATGTATAATCCCTCCTTCACCAACAAACATTATCTAAATGATATCAAATATAGAGCTAAAATGGTATGTTTACTCATAAAAAAATAATTTCATTAACCATAAAAAGAAACCTACTACAATCTTTGTAGTAGGCCTCTGTAGGTTGATCAACTAGATAACATAACGTTCTTCTTCGATTACTTTTGCAGCAACTTCACGTTTCTTTGCAATCACGTTTGTTGGGGTATGACGTGTTAGTTTACGTAATGATGATAACATCATCTGTAAACTGTCACCTTCTTCAACAGCAATAAGTGTTTCCTTAGCATCTGCTTCAATACGATTGAAAGCTTCTTGTGCATATATTTGTGTATAAAGAAGTTTCTGTTGATTCTTCTCTAGACCCGTTGCATTTATTGCTTTTTCAGTACGAAGGATGACAGATTCAATATTATATACTTCTGCTACCATGTCAGCAAGGTTAACAAGTATTTCTTGTTCTTGGTCGAGCTTCTGCATATATGTTTGTGCAGCTAAACCAGCACCGAGTAGAATGATCTTTTTAGCATTTTTCAGCAAGTGTCTCTCGGCATCTAACGGTTCTGTACCTACCTCTTCTGGCATCATCATCATAATCTCTTCTTGTAATGCTTGTGCTTGTTGCAGTAATGGTAACTCACCTTTCATTGCCTTCTTCAGCAATGTTCCAGGTACAAGTAGACGGTTGATTTCATTTGTTCCTTCGAAGATACGGTTAATACGTGAATCACGATACATACGCTCTACTTCATATTCTTGCATAAATCCATACCCACCGTGTAACTGAACAGCTTCATCTGTTGAATAATCAAGTAATTCCGTACACATATACTTACTCATGGAACACTCGATTTGGTACTCTGCAATTGCTGCAGCTATTTCACGTCCATCTTTCTGTTGCTCAGGTGTTAAGGAGCTCATACGCTTCTGGAAAAGACCGACTGTACGATAAACAGCACTTTCATTCGCGTAAATTTCAGATGCGATCGTTCCAAGTTTTTCTTGTGTTAATGTGAAGCTTGAGATCGGTGTATCAAACTGCTTTCGTTCGTTTGTGTATTTAGCAGATAGTTCTAAAGCACGCTTCGAACCACCTACACCACCGATCGCTAACTTATAACGTCCAACGTTAAGGATGTTGAATGCGATAATATGGCCACGGCCTTTTTCACCTAATAAGTTTTCGACAGGTACTTCAACATCTTCTAATACTAATGTACGTGTTGATGAACTCTTAATTCCCATCTTCTTCTCTTCTGGACCGGTAGAAACACCATCATATTCTCTTTCTACAATAAATGCTGTGAAGTGTTCACCATCAATTTTGGCGTAAACGATGAATACGTCTGCAAATGCTGCGTTTGTAATCCACTGTTTTTCACCATTTAATACATAATGTGTTCCTGCTTCATTTAATTTTGCTGTTGCTTTTGCACCAAGTGCATCAGATCCAGATGATGGCTCTGTTAATGCATAAGCAGCTAACAATTCACCAGTTGCAAGTTTTGGTAAATATCTAGACTTTTGATCTTCATTACCAAAATAAACAATTGGTAGTGAACCAATTCCCACGTGAGCACCATGTGTGACAGAAAATCCACCTGCACGTGAAAACTTCTCTGTAATTAGTGATGAACTAATCGTATCTAAGGCAATACCACCATATTCTTCAGGAACATCTGCTCCTAATAGACCAAGATCCCCAGCTTTTTTCAATAGTGCTACTGAATGTTCAAATTCATGATTTTCAAGATTATCGATCTTCGGTACAACTTCTCCTAGTACAAAATCTTCTGTTGTTTTCGCAATCATTTTATGTTCATCTGTGAAATCCTCTGGCGTAATAATATCTTCTGCGGCGGTATCTTCTGTTAAAAATCCTCCACCTAAAATTAGTTCTTTATTTTCACTCATACGTAACATTCCTTCTCTCTTATGGATTATGTCACTTTCTTAACGCACCTTTTCAAGTACGCTAAGAAAGTGATCATTATATTTTCGTTTTATACAAGCACTGTAAAATGAAGTTTAGCAAACTTAAATTAATTCAAAGACTCCTGCAGCACCCATTCCTCCACCAATACACATGGTAACAACACCGTATTGAACGTTTTGACGCTTCATTTCACTCATAATACTCAATGTTAATTTTGTACCTGTCATACCTAGTGGGTGACCTAATGCGATGGCTCCCCCATTGACATTTACTTTATTTACATCTAGATCCAATGCCTCAATCACACGTAATGATTGGGATGCAAATGCTTCGTTTAATTCAAATAAACCGATATCAGAAAGTTCTAAGCCTGCCTGTTTAACCGCTTTCGGAATAGCTTTAACAGGACCGACACCCATAATTTCAGGTTCTACTCCGGCAACTGCAAATGAACGGAACTTAACAAGTGGCACTAAACCTTCTGCTTCCGCTTTTTCGCGGTCCATGACAAGTACAGTTGCAGCACCATCACTCATTTGGGATGAGTTACCCGCTGTTACAGATCCCGCCACATTAAATGCAGGACGTAGTTTACCTAAAACATCTGTTGTTGTTCCTGGGCGGACACCTTCGTCCGTGTCAAACATTACAGAACGTTCTTCAATTTTATTGTCCTTACCTACAAAACGTTCAGTCACTTCAACCGGAACGATTTCGTCTTTAAATTTACCTTCTTTGATTGCTTTCTCTGCACGTTCATGACTTTGTACAGCAAATGCATCTTGATCAGCACGCGAAATGGAAAAGCGATTTGCTACCTCTTCTGCGGTGTGCCCCATGCCCATATAATAGCCTGGTGCATTTTCAACAAGTGTTGGGTTTGGTTTAATAACGTGACCACCCATTGGGATCAAACTCATCGATTCTGCGCCACCTGCGATGACCGTATCACTTGCACCGATCATAATACTTTGTGCTGCATAAGCGATACTTTGTAATCCTGATGAACAGTAACGGTTAATCGTTATTCCTGATACATCATGATCCAATCCTGCAAGACCAGCAATATTACGTGCCATATTCATTCCTTGCTCTGCTTCTGGCATCGCAGATCCAATAATGACATCATCAATATTTCCTGAATAATCTCCTGCACGCTTCAATGTTTCTTTAATCGTTAATGCCGCTAAATCATCTGGTCGAGTATTAGCAAGTGTTCCTCTATTTGCTCTCCCAACAGCGGTTCTTGCTCCTGCAACAATTACTGCTTCCTTCACATTTATTCCTCCTCTATCATTTAGTTACGCAATGGCTTTCCTTTAACTAACATGTGTTGCATTCTTTGCTGTGTCAATGGTTCGGCAATTAAACTTAAGAAAGCCTCACGTTCTAAATCAAGCATGACTTGTTCATCAATTAATGTACCTTCTTTAATTCTTCCGCCTGATAATACATAGGCTAGTTTTTCGGCTATTTTCACATCATGGTCTGATGCATAACCGCTTAGGCGTAAGCCTTCAGCACCAAGTGCCATTGCTGCATATCCTGCATCACCGACAACTGGAATTTTCTCACGCTTCGGTGCTTGGTATCCTGCGCTTGCTAATGCTAATACTTTTTGTTTGGCATCATATAATACGTGGTCAGGGTTAACGCTAATGCTATCTAAATGGTCTAAAAACCCATTATCTCGTGCTTCTGCTGCTGAAGTAGATACGGCAGCCGTAGCAACTTTTTCAAACACATTATTAGCCACTTTCGTTAAATCAAAATCAATTCCTTTTGGTAGGTTACGAAGTTCTTTCAGATACAATTCTTTCGTTCCACCACCACCAGGGATTAAACCGACTCCAAATTCGACAAGACCCATATATGTTTCAGCAGATGCTTGAATCGCTGCAGCTGGTAAGGCAACTTCAGCACCGCCACCTAAAGCCATATTAAATGGTGCTACGACGACTGGTTTATTGGAATACTTAATATTCATCGCCATGTTTTGGAATTGGCGAATGACCATATCCAATTCAAAGAAGTTGTCATCTTGTGCTTCAAATAGCATCATCGCTAAGTTAGCACCGACACAGAAGTTTTTGCCTTGATTTCCAATGACAAGACCTTCGTAATTTTCTTCCACTTCTTCAATCGCATAGTTGATCATTTGGATGATATCCATGCCGATCGCATTACTTTGTGAATGGAACTCAAGACCTGCCACTCCATCCCCTAAATCAATTAAACTAGCACCCGCATTCTTTTTAATGACACCGTTCGCTTCTTTCAACTGCTTCAGATTAATTTCCTTTTTATTAACAGGAACTTCCTTATATCCTCTTTGATCATAATAATAACCTTTTAGATCATCCTTTTTATAGAAGGATTCATGTCCGTCTTCAATGAGCGTCATGACCCAATCAGGTACTGTATCGCCCTCGGCTTGCATTCTTTCAACAGACTCTTTCAGCCCGATCGCATCCCACATTTCAAATGGGCCCATTTCCCAGCCGAATCCCCAACGCATTGCCTCATCAATAGAAATAATATCATCAGCAATTTCGCCTAGTAGTTCAGCAGAGTAAATTAATGCCGGCTTTGTAATCGCCCACACGAGGTCACCCGCTTTATCTCCTTTGGCCGATACGAGCGCTTTCAATTTACGTTTAGACCCTTTTTGCTGCTTTGCCATTTCCGTTGCAGCAGTCTTCATCTTTTTACGATCTTCGTATTCAAATGTCTCTGGGTTTAACTCGTAAATGGTACTGCCGTTTTTACCTTTTTCTCGATAATAAAACCCTTTTCCACTCTTCGCTCCGAACATCCCTTTTTCATTCATTTTAACCATAAAATCAGGCATGTCGAACGTTTCTTTTTCTTTTCCTTCTACTTGGTCATAGACATTTTTCGCAACATGATGAAATGTGTCGAGTCCAACAACATCGAGTGTGCGGAATGTTGCACTCTTCGGACGACCAATCATTGGTCCTGTTACAGAGTCAACTTCCCCAATGCTATATCCACCTTTAAGCATTTCCTGAACGGTAACAAGTAGTCCATATGTACCGATTCGATTGGCGATAAAATTCGGTGTGTCTTTCGCTTCAACGACACCCTTACCAAGAACATTTTCCCCAAATTCTTTCATGAATGTTAAGACATTTTCATCGGTATCTTTCGTCGGGATCACTTCTAATAATTTCAAATAACGTGGTGGATTGAAAAAGTGAGTTCCTAGAAAATGTTTACGGAAATCCTCAGAAGAATCCGCTATCATTTCCTCGACTGAAATGCCTGATGTATTTGAGCTGACAATTGTTCCTTCTTTGCGATGCTTCTCAACGTCTGCAAATAAACTCTTCTTCACATCTAGATTTTCTACAACAACCTCAATGATCCAATCGACTTCACCTAATTTGTCTAAATGATCATCAAGATTCCCTACTTCGATTAAGTCAATATTATCTTTCGTCGTAAGTGGGGCAGGTTTCTGCTTGAGCAATGCTTGCTTCCCTTGAGTAGCAATCCGGTCTCTTACAACCTGATCCTCTAAAGTTAGGCCTTTTGCCTCTTCTTGTTTCGTTAGCTCTCTTGGTACAATATCAAGCATAATCGTTGGTATTCCTACGTTTGCCAAGTGGGCAGCAATTCCAGATCCCATGACACCAGACCCAAGTACTGCGGCACGCTTGATTGAATGCTTCATTATTTTGTCCCCCTATCTTCATTTGAATGAATCCTCATTCATTTTAAACTTTAAATAAAACTTGGCATCTGCCAAGCTACTGTGGGTAAGCTTAGCTGTATCAATACAACTTATGCCTACTACATTTTATTTTCGCTAAGGATGAACTTACTACTCCTTACGCGTCTACAATACATTATAAATTACATTCTACTATTTCGCAATGATAAACTATCTTTTTTTGGAAAAAGATAGTTTTATAGAGGAAATACATGGTTAAAAATCATGTTGCGCTTCAATAGATATCCCTTTATTAATCGAGGGTCCATCTCTCATCAAGGAACCCTCGATCTGTATCTTCATGAACAATAACTTTTCACTTCTTAAAAAGCCCCTTTAATACAAACCAAATATTTGCAGGACGTTCAGCTAATCGGCGCATATTATAGCCATACCAATCTTTTCCATAAGGGACATAGACACGCATTTTATATCCTTCCTCAGCTAAGCCGATTTGTCGCTCATTCCGAATGCCGTATAACATTTGAAATTCAAACTGATCTCTCTCCAGATTGTAGTCTTGCTCCATCTGTTTCACATCAGCAATGACCAATTCATCATGTGTGGCGATCGCTGTGTAATTATCATTGAGTAAATTTTCCTTAATGCGTTCCCGATAGTGCACATCTACATCATCTTTATTCGGATAGGCGACATCTGGTGATTCTTTATAAGCTCCTTTAACGATTCGTAAATAAGGATCATATTGATTTAAATAGCGAATATCTTCCTCTGAGCGATATAAATAAGCTTGGATGACCGTTCCTAATCGATCATATTCTTGAATCAATTCTTCATAAATATCGATTGTCTTTTGGCAGCGCGCATAATCTTCCATATCAATCGTCACCGTAACCTGATGTTCCTGGCCTGCATCAAGAATTTTACGCATGTTTTTCATTACGAGATCATGCGATATGTCGAGTCCTAATGAGGTCATTTTTAATGACAACTCTGCCTCAAGTCCTTTTTCAGCGATGACGTGAATCGCATGAACACTTTCATTAGCCGCTTTCATCGTTTCTTCCTTATTATCAATAAACTCACCTAGATGGTCAACAGTCACAACTAATCCGCGTTCATTAAGATCCTGAATAACTTCTGATGCACTTTCAATATCCACACCTGCAACAAAACGAGCGGCTCCAAAACGAAGCCCATATTTTTTCGCTAATTTTGTAAGCGCTTTATTTTTAGATAAAAATAAAAAAATGGCGCGCAGTAATTTTTCCATCGAAACTCCCCCTTTACAAACGATGTCTTTTATTCGTTACATTACCATATGTACGTCACTAATAAGCTGGAATCCCGCTCATTATGCTGAATTGTCGTCCCTTTGTGCCATCCCACTTTTTGGCAGGGGATTCATATTCTCTTCTGATGATCTCTTCCCATAATAACGTGTACAGCCATATCTTTCAATTGTTTTATCTGGCTACAATGATGTTCTATGCGCATTCATTTTAATGAATTTCATAATACCGGTTTAATGCCACATCGCTACAACATATAGTTGCGTTGAACCATTCTTAACTACATGCCGTATCGGTGGTGCTGATTTTAGCAATTATGAAATTCATTCATTTATCAAAAATACGAACAATCGTAATCATTCCTATTTACAAATCGTAATCATTACGATACAATGTTTAACGTACTCAGAAAGGGTGTTATTTTGAAAGCTTATTTATTATCATGTAGTGTTATTTTATCATTGATTCTTGTTGGCTGCAGTTCTACAGGATCAAACAATCAAGCAGATACAGAATTACTCATTTATACATCGATCTATCCCATCCAATATGTAACAGAAGAAATTGCCGGTGAGATCGCAACGGTTGAATCCGTTTATCCGCCTGGTGTTGATGCACACACATATGAGCCAGCTACCAAAGAAGTAACAGCCATTGCTGGAAGTGATGCTTTTATTTATCTTGGTGCAGGGATGGAAGGTTTTGCTGAAACGACAGCCGAAGCACTTCATTCAAAAGATGTATCCCTTATCGAGTTAGGGGAAAACAAGGAATTATTTCAAACAGATACACCTACAGAAGATCATCATGATCATGATCCACATATTTGGTTGGACCCTTTAAAAATGATTGAGATGGCAGCATTGATTACGGATGAACTGATCCAAATTACACCTGACCATGAGGATGAATATAACAAGAACTTCAAGGAGTTAGAAACAAATCTCTTAGCCCTTCATGAGGAATTTTCCGAAGGCTTGGAACGTAAAGAAAATAAAAAGATTATTGTTTCACATGCTGCTTATGGGTATTGGGAGGACTTGTACGGAATTGAACAAATTCCGATCAGTGGCCTATCTTCAGGTAGTGAGCCTTCACAAAAAGAATTAACAAAAATCGTGAAATTAGCAGAAGAAAATCAGATCAAGTATGTCATCTTCGAACAAAATAGTTCGGATCGAGTCTCAGAAATTATTCAGGAACATATTCAAGCTGATCCGCTTCGAATCCATAATCTCGAAGTCCTCACAGAAGAAGATCTTGATAACCAGAAGGATTATTTGTCGATCATGAAAGAGAATCTTGACGTACTGAAGCAAGCAACTCAATAAGCAGGAGGTGGACATTCATGTCTGAGTCTGTTGTGTCTTTAAAAAACATTCACTTTAAATATGAAAACAAGATCGTCTTAAAGGGAGTCAACTTAGACATCCCACGTGGTTCGTTTATGGGCTTAGTTGGACCAAATGGCGGAGGTAAAACAACACTTATTAAAATTATCTTAGGCTTAATTACGCCTGATGATGGAACAATAGAAATTCTAAATGAACCAATTGCTTCCTTTAAGGACTGGAATCATATTGGCTTCGTCTCACAAAAATCAACTGCCTTTAATAAAGGCTTCCCTGCCACCGTATTTGAAGTTGTCGCAATGGGACTAACAGCAAAAATAGGTTATTTTAGATTCTTCACTAAAAAGGATCGAAAAAAAGTAATCCATGCGATCGAACAAGTCGGAATGGCAGACTATGCCCAGCAAAGTATTGGGAATCTCTCAGGTGGTCAACAGCAACGCGTTTTTATTGCACGGGCACTTGTAAGTGAACCTGAATTATTAATCCTGGACGAGCCTACAGTTGGTGTGGACTTCAAAAATGTTGAACGGTTTTACGAACTTCTACACAAATTAAATAGTGAACAAAATATTACTTTATTACTTGTTACACACGACACAGGTGCCATGACTGAATATGCAACAGATGTAGTCTGTTTAAACCAGACCTTGCATTTTCATGGGCTGCCTGAAGAGTATACATCGCTTACAGATAAAGACTTATCAAAAATTTACGGACATCCCGTCACAATCGTCACTCATGACCACTAATGTGGGAGGTAATACACATGCTAACTGATTTTCTGCAATTTGATTTTTTAAGAAATACATTTTTAACAGGTCTACTCATAGGAATTATTGCTCCCTTACTCGGTACATTTCTTGTTGTGAGAAGACTCTCGCTCTTAGCTGATGCCCTATCACATGTCACTCTTGCTGGTATTGCTTTTGGGCTTTTTATCGAGAAAAAAACAGCTTTACCGCTTATTACACCATTATACAGTGGAATGTTTTTCTCTGTCATCGGTGCTGTTTTAATTGAAAAACTGCGTAATGTCTATCAGTCTTATCAGGAACTAGGGATTCCCATTATTCTCTCTGGTGGAGTAGGATTAAGTGTGATCTTCATCTCCCTTGCCAATGGATTTAATAATGATTTATTTAATTATCTATTTGGTTCGGTTTCCGCAGTGAGCCAAAATGATCTCCTAAGTATTCTCGGTATCACGATCATTATTTTAATCGTCATCTCGATCTTCTATAAGGAATTATTAACCTTATCTTTTGATGAAGAACATGCTACTGTTTCAGGGATCCATTCCAAAAGGATTCACTTTTTGTTCATTGTTTTAACGGCACTGGTTATTGCGGCATCGATTCGGATTGTCGGCGTATTATTAGTTTCTGCACTAATGACGTTGCCCGTTGCGGCGGCAATGAAGTTTGCGAAAAGTTTTAAACAGCTCATTTTCTTATCGATCCTATTTGGAGAATTGGCCGTCATAGCGGGTTTAATTACCGGTTATTATATGAGCATTCCTCCAGGGGGGACCATTGTGATGATTGCGATTATCATTCTATTATTGTCAATCGGTCTAAAACGGTTTACTTTCAACTTAAAAAGAGAGGCGATTTGATTGAATATCAAAGAAGCAGTTCGTCGGTTAACAGACAATGGCTACAAAACTACGAAGAGACGTAAAGATATATTAGACTTTTTCTCCGCTTCAGATGGATATCGAACGGCAAAAGAGTTAAATGAACATATGGAAACAATCTATCATGGCATTAGTTTTGATACTGTATATCGAAATCTACACTTATATGATGAATTAGGGATTTTGGAAACAACTGAATTGAATTCCGAAAAGCACTTTCGCATGAATTGTGGGCAACATCATCACCATCATTTTATTTGTAATGATTGCGGAAATACAAAAAAAATCAATCTCTGTCCAATGGATGATCTTGATGACACCCTTGCCAACTATTTAATTGATGATCATAAATTCGAAGTCTATGGACTGTGCCCCCTTTGTAAAACAGCATAAACAGACAATAAAAAAGCAAGAGCTGGAATAATTGATATCCAGCTCTTGCTTCTTTTTTATTCTCTTAGCCAAATACTTCTTTTAGTACACTCACATCTTTATGATCGAGCATATTTTTTTGAATCACTTCAATATGTGGGCGATTGATCTGTTTTTTAATCTCTTGTGCTGCTTTTCCTTCTCCAACCACATAGATGCGTTCCCATTGATTGTCTTTTGCCTTTTTACTTAATTTTGGTGCAATGCTTTTATACCAACGATGTAAATTCGCATCAAACCGGGCTTCAAATTTCTCCATTTGTAAATTTGATGAGCCAGGTCCTTTTGGTGTATGTGACGGGCGTGGACCAGACATGAGACGCCAACTGTCTGTATCGACGTCAAGTTCATAATACGTTGTATCATGAATTTGATTCACAGACGTTTCGATTACTTTCACTTCATTTTGTTGGACTAAAATAATTCCAGCCATCGGGAAATCATGAATCAATGATTGGATTTGAGCCAACTCAGGTTTTTCCTTCCAAAAGAACTCTGTTGTTAACCGTGTTTGCACTAGATCTGCAAACCAAACTTCCTCGTCTGCCGTTGCAAACACGATGATGCCCCTTTGTAAATTTTGCTCATTATCATGAACAAATGCAGTTACTTTCTCTTTTATCGATTGAAACTTCTTTAATTCTTCTGGATTTTCATCTTTCTTTAAGTATTGTTCAAAATTCTGTAAACCGTTTTTTAAATTAATCTTCCATTTTCCGCCTTGTTGATCTGGGTCTGTTGGATCAGTATTTAAGTACATCGTAAAAACATTTTTCGAGCGATCACTCTTCATGTTCTCTAATTGATTTACTTGCTCCATTATACTCATAAAACACCCCTTATTAAAAATGGCTTCATAGAATGATTACCTCTTTACAGTGCTATCTAAACATTTTCATATCTTTAAAACTACTTTTAGTATGACACACTTGCTACTGCTTCTCAATGGCTACCGCTTTCACGAGGCCGTTTATGATACAAATGATCGTTGATCCGTATCAATAAGTGTATATCATCCTTGCGAATAAAAAAACAAGTTCATGATGGATTTCCATGAACTTGTTTAGATGGTAGCTATTATTTTATGCGTCTTACAACACCATTAAAATGTTTAGCCCAATAACCCGAAGTCATATTTGCATAGGAAACTCCAGAACTACTTTGCGAACCGATAAATTGTCCATTACCTGTATAAATACCGACATGACCATTCGTCCCATTCGTATCAAAGAACACGAGATCACCAGGTTGCATATCACTTGCAGATACTGCTGTACCTGCGCCTAGTAGTTGACCTGTCTGAGAAGGGAGACTAACACCTTCTTGTCCATAAGCCCAAGATACAAATCCAGAACAATCAAATCCACCTGGCTTTGTCCCACCCCATTGATAAGGCGTTCCAAGTTGTGTTGCTCCAGCAGATATTGCTGATCCACCACCACCGGTATATTTTGGAGGTTTAGGATTACTTTTAGGTTTGCTACTGCCACTATTACTACTAGCTGAGCTATTATTGCTACTGGCATTACTGCTACTAGCGCTACTATTGTCATTGCTTTCGCTATTGCTACTGCTGTCATTGCTATTGCTACTGCTGTTGCTGTCACTGTTATCTGTTTCAGCAGCCAATGTCGTTAAATTATCTTCCTCTGAACTTTCTTCCGTCGTTGCTACGACAGGTGCCGGATTGCTTGCCGCATCCATATCTTCTCTGATATCTGATTCAAGTGCTGCCAAACTACTGTCTTCACTTTCAAATTCTTCTTTTAAGGCGAGCAATTCTTTTTCTGTATCCTCTAGTTTTTTCTTATCCTGCTCAATTTCCTCTTTTTGCGCGGTGGTAGCTTCTGTTATATCTTCCAGATCCATTTTCGCTATTTCTTGTTCTTCTAACTTTTCATCCAATTTATCCTGTTGCTTTTCAACCGTTGCTTTATCTTCTTCTTGCAATTCAATTAATTCTTTATCCGAATTAGAGATTTTATTAACCGCTGTTGTACGGCTAATGAATTCACTGAAATTCTTGGAACCGAACAACACTTCTAAATACTTAATGTCGCCGCCTGTTTTCTGGTATGAACTAATCCGCTCTTTTAATAATTCGAAACGCTCTTCAATACCTGCTTCAAGTTCTGCAATCTCGCCTTCCAGTCCATCAATCTCTTCTTCCGTATCAGCAATATTTGTTTCTGTTTCCTTCAATGATTGACGGTTTTTCTTCAAGGCGGATTTAACACGTTCCATTTGTTCGTTCGTATCTTGCAATTCAAATAATACATCCGCAATCTGTGCATCTGCATCAGATAAGCTTGCTTTAATCTCCGCACGGTCATCTTGTATTTCCGCTTGCTTGTTTTCTAATTCCCCGACCGTATCTG
>Ga0209487_1000677_pt1 | contig 30387 bp, 21 predicted proteins | sample Poulit2012_FD_187524 | JGI IMG/M metagenome (GOLD analysis project Ga0209487, IMG submission 187524) | Agricultural soil microbial communities from Georgia to study Nitrogen management - Poultry litter 2012 (SPAdes) (version 2) | ecosystem: Environmental > Terrestrial > Soil > Agricultural land...
CGTCCTAAAAGCAAGCCCAAGCACAATAATCTCGGCCTTGGTTTTAATATCTAAACCTGCGTAGGGGTTGTAGACCATGTTGTTAATCCCCTCACAGTTAGCAGCACAGCTACTGTTAGCAGGAATGCTGTCTTTACTGTGCAAATAGGCAGCAGCTAAATCAATTTCGGTGTTTTTGTCCCAGCGATAGCCCAGTCCCACACCATAAAGGTTGGCGTCGTTGATAGGCACCATGGGCGAGCGCTTGTTTTTAGGAATCGCAGAAGCCCGCGGCTCAAACCCCGCACGCAGCGCCAAACGCTCATTCACAGAATATTCAGCACCAAAAGCTAAGTTCCAGGTACTACGGAAGCCCAACGGATAACTTAAGCTAGTGCTCGTGGAGCCGGGTGAAAACAAGCGCGCTAAAGAAAGAGCGGCGTTGGTTTTATCAAACTGGAAGTTGAACGCATCCCAAGAGCTATAATCTACCCACACTGCATCCATATTGAGCTGCAACTTTTCCATGGGCTTAAACTTGATCCCCGTTTGGAAGTGGGATGGCATAGTAAGGTCCATATTCAGCATACCCGTGTCCTCGGCGCCGATACGGGCTGGTACACCTAATACCGCCAGTGCAATTTGCCCTGTGGGGCTGCTGCCAATACCGTTAATGGTTTGCTGCGCGGCATTAGAGTATTTAATGCTGTATTTACCCTTCATATGCACTTTGGTGGGCGCATGCCATACAGCACCCCAGGCAAAATCATCCCGAGGCTCCCACAGGATACCCAGGTTATAAGAAGGGCTAAAACGTTGTTCCATTTGCACATCAAGACTTGCCAGGCTCTTAAAGGGGCCTAAACCTTCTTGCGGGTTACAAATGCCAAAGAGCAAAATATCTAACGCAAAGTTAGACTCCCCTTTAAAAGGTGCACAAATACTTTCGTCCATAATCCGCGCGAAACCCATCAGCTCATTAGGTGTGCGGAAATCAGTTTCAAGGGCCACACCCTGATAAGAAAAGCCAATAGAAGCACCAATGGATAATGTGTCCGAAACCTCATAGCCCACCGAAGGGGAAAGATAAGTAATTCGGTTCAACGCCACACGCTTACCCATAAACACACCTGGGTCATCTTCGTCGCGATAAAAACCTGCTGCCATAGGTAAGTAGGTGGCGGTGGCAAAGGTAAACTTGGAGCCTTCCGGCTTAATAGAGAAAGACGGCACTGGGCCCGCAACCAATGGGCCTGGGGGTAAGTTCACCACGTCATTCACAATGGGCAAATAAAGGGAAACCCCTTTCACCGTACTTTTGCTTTCTTTGAAGGTGTAGCACACGTCCGAGCCACTATCAGCAGCATCTGCGCATACTACTGGGTCATCAGAGAAACCAAAAACGTTGTAACCTGGGGGCGCGCTAAACTTGCTTTGCACATTCATATCCACCGCGAGGAACTGCAAATCCATGCGGCGCCCATCAAGCTTGGCTAAGCCTGCTGGGTTATAGTGAACGGCCATAATGCCCGGTGGATCCGCGGTAACAGCGTTACCCATACTCAGCGCACGAATATCTGGCCCAATATTAGTCGCCAACTGCGCTGACGCCACTAACGGCAAGGCGCTGCCAAGCATTGCCAATGCAGAGTGCTTAATAAAACGGCTCACACCTTGTTTGCTATTATTCTTCATGTTTTCGCCTAGCTAAGGGTGTTGCTGCTGCTCAAAAGCAGCAGATGGCAATTCTTTCGATTATGCACCTGGCTTCAGGCCAGAAATATCAATGGGCATAGACACACCAAGCATTACGTCAGGCGAGTCTTCCGTTAGCCCAAACCCCATACTTACGTTAACGATACGGTTAGTCGGGGTACGCAAACCCAAGGAAGTATTAACAATGCTGCTGGTGGAGTCGGGTGATTTGCCCACCCCATCACTAAAGTGAAACTTAGACGCAAAGTTATAGGATTGCTGATAGCTCGCACTCACCGACACTTCATAGGACAAGGAATAAGCTAAGCCCATGGAAAAGTTGATGCTGTCCCCTGCTTCCACCTTTTTAAGGATACGATTACTCTGCCCGCGGCGTTGATTTAAACCAGTGGCTTTGAAGGCGTAGGTGTAACCTGTGGAGGCAAATAACACCACGGGGTCGATTACCTTGCTAAAGCTAGCGCCCGCACCAAGTGAGTAATAACCTTTACCCCCTGATAAATCTTTATTGGGGTTAATTTCATAGGGGCTGTCACCCGTGGCGGTGGAAAGGGTGGAATAAAACGTAGTATTAGTACCACCCGCCCTCACTGGAAAAGGCTGCCAACGCAAACCAAAACTCACATCACCTAATACCGGCTCTTGATTAGAGCGGCGCGTATCATACTTATACTGGACCGGTACACGGGTATTAAAGGTAACGTTATTTTTCACCCCATAGTCAAAAGATAAGCTGGCACCAAAAGAGTGCTGAGCATCATTTTCGATTTGAAAGCGTGTGATGCCGTTTTCACCAATATCAATATCTATAGCATCATTACGGTAGTAGCTGTAGTCCCCTGAGAAGTAAAGAGACATAGCGCCTGCTTGGAGCAAAGAATATTGTTTTTCTGTGGCTTGGAACACTTCCTCCAGGTTTTCTTCGGAAGTAGCATCGCCCTCTTGTTGTTGCAAGGCTTGGCGCGCCGCATCTTTTTCATCGGGCTCACGCGCCTCATCTTCTGCATAAGCAGTGGCCGCAAAGAGTAATGCTGTGGCACCCAGCAGCGCGGGGAATAGGTGGTTATGCTTTTTGCTCATTCAACTATCCATCTTATTGTTATGTCATTCAGCAGTGCTTAGAACACGCTCGGGTTATTTGCTTCGCATATAAGTGCGAGTGGGCACATGTAAGCGCTCGTTCTCGCCAGTACCTGGGTTTTCCCACAACACGGGCACCACAGTCGCCGCTCTATCGGCCCAGTTTTCTAGCCAAGGCGAAAAGGGTTCGAACTCATACATGGCCATACGGTTAATGGTTTGCTCATCCACTAAACGCAAATCATATTCCGTGAGTGCTAAATCCTCCTGCGGCTCGTAGCCATCTGGGAAGATGATATACACCACGTTCTGATCCCAAATTTTTTCAAACAATGTTTCGGTAAAGCTCATATTCCCCATGGCGGGATCAGCTACGTAAAAATGACCATTCTGGTATTCACGCAGCACGACAAAATGCTTAAAGCCCGCGTAATCAATGGGCACAATAGCTGGATGCTCTAAGGTTTTTAAGTCATCTAACTTGGCACGGAAGCCACCGCTCGGATGCCCTAGAGCTGTGGCAAGGCGGCGCATATCTAATAAGGAGAAACCACGGCGCTCAACAATTTTTTCGGTTTCACCAAACTGCAGCAACCCTTCCATCACTTGACGTTCAGTGTAGTTACGACCAATATAATGATTGAGCAAGGTAGTCATGGCCGCTGAGCCACACGAATAGTCGTACTGTTGACGTACCACATTATGGAAACGGAAGTCGGATACAGGCTTTGGAGCAATATTGTGCTCCCAAATGCGGGTGTCTTTTACGTGGTGTTCATAAAACACAGTGCCTGGGGGAGTTTCTTCCACCTCTGCCACTTGGGTGGCAGCAAAAAAAATCAAACCAACGCCCAAAATCACTTCTAGCATTGTTGTGTCCTTAATATGCTATAGCTGATAGCGACAAACAAAGAAGAGACCACGCCACAAGACGCTGCCTGGTTAGACATCATGATTCGCTGGTGCTGTTGTAATAGCCGCATATAAGAACCGTTTTTGTTGTTGTAATGCTTTTGTAGTAGCCGAGGCGCGAAGCTTGCACCATTCGGCTTATTGTTGCTTACGAAAGAATAAGCAACATTTAAGAATAAAGTTTTGTAAAAGCAAAGACCCGGCTTGCCGGGTCTTTGGTCTCTAATGCCAATTGGGTGGCGGTTAGAGGGTTAGTGGCCGGACACAGTTACTTTGGTGCCGCCTAAATCTAGACCATCGATGTATACGTTACCTAATGGGGCTGCTGCTTGGCTGTCACCAAAACCAAGTCCCATGACAGCAACACGAGTTGGATCAGAACCTACTCTGCTACCTAGTGTTAACTCTAAACCACCATTAGTAATAGATGCTGTTGTGCCGTTAATACCCAAATTAGTAATCTCAATACTTTCTGTAAACAAAGAGCCACCGCCGCTCGAAGACGCATCAATTAGTTCAAAGTTCGCTAATGACAGGTCAAGATCTGTTGATGTATCAATAGCTAAGAAGCTTTGTGCTTCGGGGCCCAACTGAATATTCATTTCTAAATTTTCTAGAACGATATCACCAAGTGCAATAATTTCTGTAAACCCAGCCGCTTTTGCATCATCCACAAAACCCCAGCCATCTTCAGCGTCCCGCGCATCCGGAGTAGAATCTGAACCCGCTACTCCAATACTGAACTGGCTCCCTTTATTAATAGAAAGCTCATCGATCTTAATAGCTAACTGCAATACACCAGAGTTCGACGCTGAGCCCGCAGCAGAACCAGCATCAATATCGATAGTGAAGTCACCTTCATTGTCAACAACCAATCCAGTAATGCCAATAAAACCCGCACCATCACGAGTTCCATTTTGCAGACCATCAGTGTCTTCAATGTAAACATCTAAATTCAGCGCATCTAGCTCAATACCAATGCTAATACCGTCTTGACCTGTTACGTTGGATAGACCTTCGTCATTGAGTGGTTCCATGGCCACACCCACCATGGGTACGGAAGCAACGGCGGCAGCTAGTGCTAATTTCTTAAAAGCGTTCATGTAAATTCTCCAGCCCTACTTGGGCGTTATTATTTGTCTGTCGTTATTATTCCTGCTCTCACCACCGGCGAGGCGGGCACGTAAAGAATGTAACACTCCGGCAACATTTGTTACAAGGGCTCAATTATCAACCTAAAAAAACACAAAACCCGCACAACCCATTGAATTACAACAAATTAAAAACCACCCCTTAAAACATGACTTTGCCGCCAAAGACTTTATTATTACTGCCAATACGCATTTTTCATTAGAAACGTTACTTAGCGTAACACCAACACTCATAAAGCACCCTTGCACCAGGTTGGTGCTACTCTAGGAGCGACGCGGAACCGCGTAGGTTCCCGCTACCGAGAGTTCTTAACAAACTCCAACACGAGCAAGCTTGCAGAAATGGGTTACACCAGCGAACCCCATGCTGGTGTAACCCATTTCTTCCAGCCTATTCATCCTAGCCTCTAAGAGAAATCGGGTGTGGGAGAGGTATGAGAAAGATTGGTTTTGCGCGGGATTGTTGTTCAGAGCACTAAGTTAGCCTACTTTAACAGCCCGCTTAGTGGCACCCATATCCCCCACTTTCATCAATCAGATTTATCTTAGAGCCACTGGTGGGAGGCACGGAGAAACCACTATTTCTTTTGCGTGCTCTTCCGCAAAAAATAGTGATTTCGCAGTGCTTGCTAGCGATGTATTTAATTTAGAACTCGTTACGTGGCACCCGCCCAGTGCTAGGGCAACTGCAAGCTTATTGACACAGTGGATATTAAGAACACTTGATGCTGGGAACCCGCGCGGTTCCGCGCCCTAATTTAAGGCATAAAAAGGCCCAGCTATTATGACTGGGCTTTTTTTACTGCTTCTAAACTAGCGATTAACGACCGCTAATTGTAACCTCTGTACCTGCCATATCTAAGTTCAACAAGTAGAGGTTGCCAATCACACCTTTGCCAGGGCTTACACCCATCAGTGCAATATCCATGTTGCTACCACCAGTTGTTGCCACTAAACCATCTGCGGTGATACCAACAGTTGCATCTAGATCAACACCTTTAACTAAGATATTGTCAACCGATAGTGTACCGCCACCCTGTGGGTCTGTTAGCTCAAACTCCTCAATAGCAATATCCAATGTCCCGCCAGTGCTTAACGTCAAGAATTGGCTTGCTTCAGGACCTAACTCAATCGCTAAGTTCAAATCGTTTAGAGTGATGTCACCAACCTCTACGATAGTAGTAAAGTTATCAACCGCATCTTGGGCACGAACAAGGCCATCATCTGCTTCACGATTGTACTCTTGGTTCGCCCATTGACCTTCATCCACTTCCAAACTAGAGCCAGCAACACCAACATTAATATTGGAAATTGTCACTTCGTCAACACTTACACCAACAACCAAGACACCACCACCTGGTACAGCCGAGCCAACCACCTGCGAACCAGCATCAATTTCAATCGTGATGTTGTTACTGTTAACACCCAGCCCTGCCAAAGTTATAAAACCACCATTAGCCGAAGCGCCAGCAGCTGTAGTAGCTCCGCTGGTATCTTCAATCGCTACATCAACAGTCAAGTTTGCGTCTAAGTTAACAATAATCCCATCCTGCCCCGTTACGCCGGAAAGCATGTCGTCGTCGAGAAGCTCTAGGGAAGTTGCCATCATGGGTGTGCTAGCAATGGCTGCGGCTAGCGCGAGTTTTTTAAACTTATGCATAGTTTTTATTCCTAGTTATTGTATTTTTTGATTCATTGTTCCCCCCCAACACTTCCACTGTGAGGCGAACACTAGGAATGTTAGCAAACTGTAACTTCTTTGTGAGCTTTTTTATTAAATCTGTAAACCCACCAAAAACACATATAAGCTATTGTTTTATATGACTACAAAAAAACCATTGTGTGACCCAGTTGACAAAAACATTTGCGAAGCAGCCAACCGCAAAACCAAAGCGTTACCAGTGGTAACAAAGAAGTTACAAAGCCCTTTTCTACATTTATTGTGTGTAGCACTAGGCCTTTGGGTCTTAGGAGCGTAAACTCTTGGCTTTCCTCGCTGCTATTGGCAGCTTTTATTATTCAACATACTTTTGCCCATGAGCGTCTTCGCACAGACTCCAGATTTTGCTTTTCGTAACTCACAAGGCTGGGTGCTTGGCAATGTTAGCCAATGGCAACATTGGCCTTTAGCCCCTGATTCACTCGCTGCACTGCAAACAACAGCGGCACAATGGCAAGCGCAATTCCCTGAGGCATTGATTATTGGGGGGATTAGCTATGAGCAAGCAGCTTTGCATCATGACTTTGCTTATCAAGCCGCTAGCGGTTCACCTCTGGCTACTGTGCCCAGTGCTTTTTTGGGGGTGGTATTGCCCGAGCAATGGCAACACGTACGCGAGCTGCCCGCTCCCACTGTTACCACGCAGCTACGTCATGCGTTTACTCCCCACCTTACGCGCACCCAATTCACACAGCAGCTTGAGACGCTGATAGCGCAGCTGCGCCAAGCGCCAGAACAGCAAGCCAACTTAACGCAGCTATTCAGCGCTACTTTTGAGCAACAGGAAATCGATTTATGGCAAGCGTGGCTTGCCCTCATGGCTCAGCACCCTGCCCCCCATGCGTGCTACGCAAATACAGGTGAACTGGCCCTATTAAGTGCATCGCCAGAACTTATGCTAAAAGCCAATTCGCAACGGCTACAAGCAGAGCCCATAAAAGGCAGCCGCCCGCGTGGGCGTACTGCTGAAGAAGACGAGGCGTTGCGCCAGCACTTACTCAACAGCACAAAAGATAGGGCTGAAAACCGTATGATTGCGGCGCTGCAGGCCGAAGAGCTCGCTCCTTTGTGTGTACCCAATAGCGTGGCCATTACCCAAGCGTGCGAACTGCGCCGCTACAGCAATGTGCAGCATTTGGTGAGCACAGTGGTAGGCACGCCGAAGGCTGAAATAAGCCCCTTGGCCGCTTTAATCGCCTGTATGCCGGGAGCCTCTATTACGGGCACACCGAAAGCGTGGGCCATGAAAGCCATTGCTGAATTAGAGGCCGAGCCTCGCGCCTTTTATTGCGGGAGTTTTTTCCACCTGCAAGGTAACGAACTCGTGGCCAACGTGCTGATTCGCACCGTGCAAGCGGTGGGCAACCAGCTGCTATGCCACGGCGGCGGCGGCATCACCGCCCTTTCTAATAGCGCAGAGGAATACGAAGAAAGCTGCTTTAAAGTGGCGCCTTTGTTTGGAGTGTGGGAGCGCTAAACTATGCCACTAAGGGGCTAATAGCCTTAATGGCATCGGTTTGCTTCTCTTCTGCCATGGCCAAATCGTATTGGGTTTGCAGGTTTAGCCAGTATTCCGCCGTGGTACCAAAAGCACGCTGGAAGCGTAAAGCTAACTCTGCCGTGACAGGCCGCTTACCGCGCAGCACTAATGAAATTCTCATGGGGGAAACGTCAATGTGCAGCGCCAATCGGCGTGCGCTGATGGCCAGGTCTTCTAAAATTTCACGCAGATATTCGCCTGGGTGAACGGGTGCGATAGTGATATTATTCATGCTTGCCTCCTAGTGGTAATCCACTATTTCAACTTCTGTAGCGTCATTGCCCAACCACACAAAACATAGTCGCCACTGCTGGTTAATGCGTATGCTGTGCTGCCCACTTCTGCTGCCTACCAAAGCCTCTAGCCGATTTGATGACGGAACACGTAAATCATTTAGCGATACAGCTGCATTGAGTTGATTCAACCGCTGATAAGCCCGTTGCTGTATATCTTGTGGAAACTTCCGTGACATTTTGCGGTGAAAGATTTTTCTAGTTTCTCGGCATTTAAAGGCTTTAATCATTTTAGGCACCATAAACAAAAAGTTTACACCTGTCAAAGTAAACTAAAGACCTTTCATACAATAAGTTTTCAGTTTTTTAAGAGAAACAATGCTCATAACTCCTAGCGTGAGGATTTTGCTGACATGAAAATAAGCCATTTGCTCTAAGCAGCTCATATACAGGGCGCTGGAACCGCGCGGGTTCTCGGCAGCTCTCGTGCCGAGGGGCACCACCCAATGAGGTACGCTAGAACCGCGTGGGTTCCCGGCACCTAGAGTTCTTAGTATTCACTATACCGAGCAAGCTTGCATAAATGGTTTCCTTCAGCGAACCCCATGCTGAAGGAAACCATTTATTCCAGCCTATTCACTGCAGCCTCTAAGAGAAATCGGGTGCGGGTTAGGTATGAGAAAGATGGGTTTTGTACGAGATTGTTGTATCGAGCAGCAAAAAGCACCCTTGCGAAAATATTGCTTACTGGCACCAACATCCCCATTTCCACCAACCCGATTTATCTTAGAGCCACTGGTGGTAGGCACGGAGAAACCACTATTTCTTTTGCGTGCTCTTCCGCAAAAAAATAGTGATTTCGCAGTGCTTGCTAGCGATGAATTTAATTTAGAACCCGTTGAGTGGTGCCCCTCGGCACGAGAGCTGTCGGGAACCCCGCGCGGTTCTAGCGCAAACCCGTTGGGTGGCACCCGCCCAGTATCAGGGCACCCCACCTGCTCGGTGCTAGGGCAACCCCCTAGGCAAGCTTCTCCCATAGACCCGATGCCCGCTGCGTCACCCGCCCCATAGCTTGGCTAAACACGCCGTTGCCAGTGGTAATTAACGTGAAGCGTTCTTCGCTGCGGGTAATGGCGGTGTACACCAATTCACGGGTGAGCAGTTCATTGCCCATGGGGGGCAATAGCAACAAGGTATGGCCAAAACCTGAGCCTTGGGATTTGTGCACTGTCATGGCGTAAACGGTTTCTACGCTGTTTAAGCGCCGTGGCGATACCCAACGAATGCTGCCATCGGGCAGTTCGAAAGCCACGCGCAGCTGCCCATCCACCATCAAGGTAATACCCACATCGCCGTTCATTAAATGAAGTTGGTAATCGTTGCGAGTCACCATCACGGGGCGGCCCGCATACCAGTGGCTAGGACTTTGGGGGTGAACCGGCGGCGCTAAACCTGCGCTGCGCAAGCTGGCTTCCACCGCTTGGTTAAGTGCGGTGACGCCGTAGGGGCCAGTGCGTTGAGCACTTAATAGCTGCTGACGCGCCAGCTGTGCTAGACAAGCCTTGGCCCATACTTCTTTGTCAGCACCAGGACTTTTAGCTAAGGCAAAGAGCTTGGTTAAACCATACTCTCCTTGCAGCAATAAGGCAGGAAGCGCTAGTTCGAGGTCTTCTGACCGTAAATGCTGATGGTATAAATCGTGCTTTTCGGGGGTGGCACCGCCCTGCTCTAATAGCTGCTTAGCTCGCACAGGGTTATTGTTGTTCACTGCGCGGGCGAGTTCGCCAATACCTGAGTTGGCATCAAAACGGTAGCTTTTACGCAACATCACAATATGTTGTGCCAATAAGCTGGCATCGGGCGCGGCTTGGGCTTGTTCGAGTCCTTCCACGCCAGCTTGCTGTAATTCATCTAACACGGCTTGGTGATAGCACAGGGTGTGCGGGTGGGTTTCGCGGCATAGCTCGCCCATAATGGCCCCAGCCTCCACGCTGGCGAGTTGGTCTTTATCGCCCAAGAGCACGAGCTTGGTATGCGGCGATAGCGCTTGCAGTAGCGCCGCCATTAATTCCATATCAATCATGCTGGCTTCATCCACCACCACTAAATCCGCTGGGATGGGATTGTGTGCATGATGACGAAAGCGGCGGCTATTGGGGCGGCTGCCTAATAAGCGGTGCAAGGTGGCCACTTCCGTGGGAAGCTGCTCGCGTACGTTATCGGCAATGGTGAGGCTGTTCACCTGCTGGCTAATGGATTCCGTTAAGCGCGCAGCAGCCTTACCTGTGGGGGCTGCCAAACGAATACGCAGCGCCTGCCCTTGCTCCACTGCCATTTGTTGCAATAAGGCTAACAGCCGCACCACTGTGGTGGTTTTGCCCGTGCCTGGCCCACCCGTGATAATAGTAAAAGCACGGCTTGCTGCCATGGCGCAGGCGGCCCGTTGCCAATTGGGCTCGCCGCCGCTCGGTTCTGTGAACAGTGCATCCAAGCGCTCTTTTAAGCCCTGAATCGGTGAGCTCTGAGCGTGCAAGCGCTGGGCAATTGCTGCTGCCACTTGCGCTTCTTGATGCCAGTGGCGACGCAAATACACGCGCTTTTCTTCAAGCACTAAGGGCGAACCTTCCCCTTGGCAAAGCGGGCTAGCACTGAGTAGCGCCTGCCAAGTGCTGGCCTCTTGTGGCAATAATTGCGGTGCCATCAGCTCACGTTGGTGAGTGTTGGTTTCCACTGTGAACAAGCGCTGATACAGATTAGGCTCAGCCATATCTAAGCATAGATGGCCTTCTGCCTGTTGCGCGCTCACCAAGGCGGCTAGCAGCAATTCTTGGGGTTGCGCCTGTGGGAATTGTTCGCCTAAGAACGCCGCAATCTGAGCATCTAAATGGCGCAATACCTTGACTTCTTGCAGTTGCTGCAAATCTTCAACAAGTGCCGGGGGCAAGTTGGCATCAAACAAAGAGGCATTAAGCAACATGGGAGCCTCCTTTGGCATCATGGGTAAATATGGCGTCGAGTTTTTCGATCAAGGCTTGCTCTGGTCGATGGAAATAACAGCCGTGGGTATCGGGGTTTTCTGTGCCGCGCAAAAACACATACACGGCGCCGCCAAGATGCTGCTCCGGGTCGTAATTTTCTCCTAAACGAGCTTTTAACAACTTGTGCAATGCCAATAAATAAAAGCTGTATTGGGCTTCGTAACGGTATTTTAGGATAGCGGCTTCCATGGCCTCGCGGGTGTAAGCGCTGGCGTCGGGGCCAAGCCAATTAGACTTATAATCCAGCACGTAAAAACGCCCTTGATGCTCAAATACCAAATCAATATAACCCTTAAACATGCCGTACAGTTGGTTTTCTAAAAACGGCGGGCGTTCACCGCCCAAGGGCTGCTCAGGCATGACATTGCTCGCCAGCAGGGCATCTAGCTCCGCGGCGGTAACCGCTTGGCTAGGAAACCAAAACTCCATTTCAGCGAGATGAGTTTGCACCTGTGCTAAGGGTACTTGCGCGCCCTCACCCAGCAACAAAGGGGTGCTTAACCACGCTTGCCATTGCTGATAAAGCGCGTCGGTATATGCTTCCCAACCGTAGTTTTGTAACCAGCGCTGAAGCCGCTCGATTTGCCGTTCAGGGGCGTTTTGCAATGCCGCGAGCTGGTTGCTAAACCCTGTTTCCGCCGCTTGCTCTAATAAGTAGTGCAACAAGTTGCCAGGCTCTGGCCCCCGTGGGAAAGCGTGAATACCTTCAAGTTCGCCTTGGGTGGGCTCGAGTTCATGGCTTTCATCATCCAAGCTAGACGCCTGCGCGGGCACATAAGGACGAGCGGTCTTTAGAGCACTGTAGTTACCAATCCACCAACCTGGGTTTTCAGCAGTGAAACTGGAGCGCAACGGCGGCTGCAGCGTAACGTCGGCAGTTTGAGGCGCGTAAGGCGCCGCGTCTTCGGGCAGAGGCATAAGGGTTAAAAACGCCTGAGTGCGCTCAACCAATTGCTCCACAAATTGAGCGGTGGCCACGCCCGCTTCGCCAAACAACAAGCGGCCCATGGCGCTCAGCTGCACTTTATTTTCTTTAGCGTTGCCGCTCACGACGGGGGCCAAGCCTAACCAACAAGCGTGTCCGGCACGGGTGATGGCCACGTATAGCAAGCGCATGTCTTCGGCTAAGCGTTCTTGGTCCGCCAAACTGGCGGTTTCTTTGGTGAGCACCAGAGCATGCTGTGGTTGTCCATCCACTACATAGCGGCCGCTCTTCCCTGCAGAAGTTTCGCGGTAAGCACAAATAAAGGGCAAAAACACCAACGGAAATTCCAACCCTTTGGATTTGTGGATGGTAATCACTTGTACCCTGTCCGCATCGCTTTCGAGGCGTAGCTGGTTTTCACCCTCGCTTTCGGCGTTGTGAATAGCATCGTTTAGCCAACGCAGCACCGCTTGCTCACCATCAAGCTGAGCGGCAGCACGTTGGGCAAGCTCAGCGAGGTGACGCAAATTCACCAACGCTCTTTCGTTTTGAGCCTGGGCTAAGCGTTGGGGCACTTGGTATTCCTGCAGCAAGGCATGGAACATAACTAAAACGCCGCGCTGCTGCCACAACTCGCGGTAACGCTGAAATCGCTCTAGGGTTTGGTCCCATTTTTGTTCTTGCACCAGCGCGTTGCCGCTGTCATCTTCTTCGGCGAACAAAGCCATCAATTCGCTCAGAGGTTGAGCAAGGCTTTGGCAGGCTAAGGCGCTGCGCACTTTGCGGTTATCCTCGGGGTGAGCGCAAGCATCAAGTATCAGCTGCAAATCTTGCGCTTCTTGGGTTTCAAACACGGAGCTTTTTTCTGAGAAGAAGACACTTGCCACCTGTTTTTTAGCCAAGGCGCGGCGAATGGTGTCGGCTTCGTTTCTATTGCGCACCAACACAGCAACGTCCCGCGGGCGCAAGGGCGTAAACTCATCGCCCTTGGCAAAGCCTGCTTGACCCGCTTCAGATGCGTTTAATAAACGAGCAATTTCATTAGCCGTATGCATGGCTTGCTGCTGAGTATAAACACCACCGCTCAGCGTTTTTTCATAGGCATCGGGCTGCCAACTGTACAATCCCGCCACTGCTTCCCCCGCCACCAGCAACTGCTCAGAACGTCCTTGCGCTTGCACCTTCTCAAATGGGATGTGCTGATGCATAAAAACACCCTGCTCGGGATTTTGCTCGTTGCCCATTTGGAACAATTGATTGGTGGCCGCCACCATTTTTGTTGCTGAGCGGAAGTTTTTAGGCAAGGTATATTTGGCATCGGCTTTTTCGCGGGCCGCTAAGTAGGTATAAATATCCGCATTTCTAAAGCTATAAATGGCCTGTTTGGGGTCGCCCACCATAAACCAACCAACGCTATCGTTGGGCACATCTGGGTGGCGGTAAATGCTATTAAAAATGCTGTATTGCAAGATATCCGTATCTTGAAACTCATCCACCATGGCCACTGGAAACTGTTGGCGAATGGCAGCTGCTAAGCGTTCACCGCGCTCACCCTGGCTAAGAGCCACCTGCATCCGCACTATCATGTCGTCAAAGCTCAAGGTGGCGTTTTGTTGGCGCAACTGCTCCACGCGCTTACCAATCCATTGGCCTGCATGTTGCAGCAAGGGCTCTAAAGGTAACTTGATGCCTTGGCCGTAGGCTTCTACTACCTGCGCGAGTAGCTGAGCGCTTTTGAACCCCGGAAAATGGGATTCTTTTGATTTATTAAAGCGGATGCCTGGGTAGGCTAAAAAATCGAGTTCCTTAGCTAAGCCTTTATCTTGCAAGCAAGACTTCCCTGCCATAAATGCCTTTAGCGCATCAAAACGCTGGGGCAAACTTTTGGCGGTGTAGCTCCTGCCATTCACCCATTTTTCTGTTACGGCGGCTTCAAACCACAGCTTTACCTCTTCAAACTCTACGGCTAATGCCTCACGGGCGGCGGCTTCCAATCGTTGAAGCTCCGCCACTTGCTGCTCATACTCTGCCGTGTGCTCAGCGGGCGAAATGGTAGCTTGCCCATGCCCCATGGCTGGCTTAGCCATGTTAAGCAATGCCTCCGGGCTAGTCACTTTCTCGCCAAGCAACCCCAGGGCGGCCTCACGGGAAAAAGGCACAATAAACTGTCGCCAATAATCGCAGGCAGCTTGGTATTCATCGTCGCTGGCGCTCGGGGTAATTTCAGTATCAAACAAGCTGCCAGATTCAAACGCATGTTGGCGCAAGAGGCGGTAACAAAAGCCGTGAATGGTAAAAATAGCCGCTTCGTCCATCCATTCCGCAGCGGTTTTTAAGCGCTGTGCCGCTTCTGCACGGGCTATGGGCTCTGCATAGGCGTTATGGATTTGCATCAAAAAATCATCGTTATGCGCTTGGGTTTCACCCAGTAACACACGGGCTGTTTCAGTGAGGCGAGCGCGCACCCTATCACGCAATTCCTTGGTGGCAGCATCGGTAAAGGTCATCACCAATATTTCTGGTGGCATTAAGGGGCGATGAAACCCCTGTTCGCCGCCGTGGCCTAGCACCAAGCGCACATACAAGGCGGCCACTGTGTAGGTTTTCCCTGTGCCGGCACTGGCTTCGATAAGGCGGGTGCCGTGCAAGGGAAATGTCATCATATTTAAGGCGGTGGATTGGCTCATTATTGTTGTCCTCCCTGATGAAATTCGCAGCTGGCGTACAAGGGCCCGTATAGCTGCTTGGCCCAATCAATGAAGCCTTCACCGCTCGTAGAGTGGCCGCTATAAAGGGCATTAAAATCTGGCCAAATGCGTTTGAGCTCGGGCACGCGATGCAATTCACCCGGCGCGCCGCCAAAACCGCCCTCATTTTCATAGGCTTTCTGAGCTGCGACGCGCGCTTTTTCCTGCGCTTCCTCTTCGGGGGTGTCGTCGTTAAAGGTTTTATGAAACTCAGCCAACCAAGTGAAAGCAGCTTGGCAGGCAATGGGTAAAGGTTGCTGCATGGCAGTGGCCACACCATGAATTAATGCCTCAAGCCATGCTTGCGCTTCGGCTTGAGGCATTGGTGCAAACTCCGCCACAGCGTCTTGACCATACACATAGGTGGAAAGCGATAAGCCCTGCGCGCATGCCACTAAATGCAGTGCCCAATCTTGAAGTAATTTATCCCAACGCCTATTGATATTGCCGGGCACCATGCGTTGACGGCTCAGCTGATGTTGGTGCTGGTATAGGTGGTTAAGGTTGCCCTCTACAGTGGTGGCATCACGCACTAGGTGCAAGAGCTTATCGGCGGTTGGATTGCCATTGCCAATGCTGGCGAAAAACCGGCTAGCAGTGCTGGCAATGCCGAGCACTTTGGGGTGGGTGAGTAAATCAGCAAACTCGCCCACCGGCAGTTCACCAGCGGTTCTTAGCCACTCTACTTGCTGAGCCATGGCGTGCTCGTAGCCATCGGCACCTCCCTCAAGAGCTGCATTCACTAGCGTGTTTTCTAGCTGCCAAGTGGCGAGCCCATCAAAGGAAAAAGGCTCTGTATCTTCTTCATCTCTGCTTTGTGCACGCAGATACACACCCAAGCGATGGCTAAAGAAAAACGCCACGGGCTGTCTCAAAAAGGCACTCAACGTCTCTAAAGACAAGGTTTTCAACAACGCAGCAGTTTCCACATCATCGTTTGATTCCACTGCAGCTTCTGCCGCTTGATGCAAGGCAAACCACTCTTTGGCATAAGTGGCGGGCAAGGTATCTTCGCTGTGTACAAAATAACGTTCGCTGAAGGGTTGCACCGCGTGCTCCACCGTTAATTGAGCACTGGTACCTGCTTCCCAATAGGCGTCGATGGCGTCTTTAAGCTGCGACACCAACACAGAGGGCGGCAGTTCGGTGTTGTCTTGTTGGCTGCGCCCCGTCCAGCTGATATACAAACTATCGCGCGCACTGAGTAGAGCCTCTAAAAACAGATAGCGGTCGTCATCACGGCGAGCACGGTCGCCAGGGCGATACAAGCTAGTGCCATCTATTTGGGTGCGCATTAAATCAAAGCTGAGCGGGTCTTGTTGGCGTGGGTATTCGCCATCGTTCATGCCCAGCAAACACAGGTGGCGAAACGGGATGCTGCGCATGGGCATTAAGGTACAAAAGCTAATACTGCCCACTAAAAAGCGCTGACTTGGGCCTTCTTTGGCCAAGGTGTCGTCTAATGGAATGCGCGCCACCATCAAAGGCACCGGTTCGTTAAAATCTGCGTCGCTACAGGCATCTTGCCACAGCCCTAACTGCCTGCGTAGATTTGCGTTTAAGGTGCTTTCACCCTCCTCTTGAGGCACAAAAAAATCGTCGAGCAAGCGCCCGAAAAGCTCACCCCAGGCTTCGGGCTTGTGCTTTGCGGACAACTGCTGCCAATAGTAGTTAAGTTTTTGTAGCAAGTGCGCTAACTGCCCTGCTAAGCGTGCGTCTAGGCCCGCCACTTCACCATAGGGCGCTATGCCCTGCCAAAGCTCCCCGTCCCCCACCAAATAACCCGCCAACATACGGCGCAGGCCAAACAACCAGGTGTTTTGCTCAAAATCTGGCACTTGCAAGCTCTGGCGTTGTTCACCGCTTAGCCCCCAGCGTACGCCCGCTGCATGTACCCAGTGTTCAAGTAAATTCACATCTTCTGGGCTTAGCTCAAAGCGTGCCTGCACCGCAGGAATGGTGAGTAAATCTAAAATCTCTGTATTGCTGAAGCGAGAGCTCGGCAAGCTCAGCAAAGTATCTAGCCCTTGGGCCATGGATAAGGTCGCGCCTAAGCTGCGATCGCCAATACTAAAAGGTAAGTAGCGCGGGTCGTGGCGCGGAATACGACCAAACACGGCCTCAATATAAGGCGCGTAGGTTTCGATATTGGGCACCATGACCACCACATGGCGCGGCGCCAAATCCACCTCTCGGTTAAACAGCCCAAGCAAATAATCTTGCAGAATTTCCACTTCCCGTTGCGGGCCGTGACCAATGGCAAAGTGCAACGAATTATCGCCTGTGGCACGTTGGCGCGGCTCCGAGGGCGGCGGCGTAAGCGTGAGAATATCTTGCTGCAAATGCTGCAATACAGTGGTGGCGCTTTGGTGATGAAACACATCCACTTGGTTGTTTTCAAATAAGTGTTGGTAGCTTTCAGGGTGGTCGTGACGGTACAAAAGCCCAATAAAGTCACGACCTTGTTTACCCCAAGCGGCCAGCAAAGGATGAGTGCGTTCACGCTCCGCCGCAAAAAAATCTTCTTGATTGTGAGTGGCTTCCAAGTGGCGCTGTCGCTGAGCTAGCTCGGTGGCCAGTAAATGTTTGTCTTCCACCAAATCGGCCCAGTATTGCTCGCAAGGGTTGTGCACAAACAACACCACTTGGCAATGTTCAGACAACAAGGCCAAAGCTTCTAGCACCTGTTGTGGTAAGGCGCTAACGCCAAATACCATCACCCGTCGCGGCAGCGGATTCCCCCACTGCCCTAGCTCAAGTTGGTGCATGGTTTGTTTGTGAATGGCCGCACGGCTTAAGCGGCTGTTATCTGGCCCCATGGCCTCTAGCAATTTGCGCCACAAGGCGGGCTGCCAGGCTTGCGCCTCGGGCACTGCTATACGCTCATCTCGATTAAGTGCTCGTCTTAACTCATCCTTGCCCGCTGCCCAATCTTCGAGCCAATCCGCGCGGTACATTTGGTAGGCATCAAACAAATCCGCGAGTTGCTCCGCCAGCTGCAAACGCTTGCGTTCTGCTAGCTGCCCATCCGCCTGCAAAAACTGCTGCAAGGGGGCAAACACGGCTTCGGTGCACTGGGGCAACAATTGATACAGACGCCACAACAAACGGTTTTTTTCAAAAGGCGAATGCAGCGGCACCGCTTCTGCGCCCAGCACCAAGCGGTACAAATGCCACAAAAAAGTGGACGGCATCTTGCTGTCCACGGCGGCACTAATGCCGAGAGAAGACGTTTCTGCGAGCTGTAAATTCAGCCAATCCGCCATGCCGTTGGACTGGATAATCAGGGTTTCTTTTTCTAAAGGATGTAGCGGGTACTGCACCACAAACTCGGCTAACAAATTAACCAACTGTTCCATGCGGTTGCTGTGCAGCACCATAAAGCCTTTATGCAAGGATTGAGTGCTCATAAACGTTCACTTTTAAATAGGAATGACCTAGAGGTTACGCCACAGGCGCGACAGAAATGGTCGCGCCTATTATTCAATTATTATTATGCAGCGCGCGCAAGTGCGGACACCAAAGGGGCCAAAGCCAGTTTATGCTCTTCATAGCCGACAGTAATGTGGTGTTCATACTCAGGCTGAGGAGCGGCTTCAGCACACAAGTCATTGGGATGCGTTAAATATAACTGCACCAACAAGGTGTCGCCCGCTAAAGTGCGCACGGGTACCGCCATGCGTACATAGCCTCTTTCGTAAGGATCTAAAGCAAGAAGTTGTTCCGGCGTCAATTCGTAGGCCACCCCTGGACACTTGCCTGCACCTGTATAACGAATATTGGCATACACATTGGGGGTATCGCCGCGTTTATTGAATACCAGCTCATAGCCCATCAGGTTTGCCACCTGAAACCGTGGGCAGGCCCCCACCCGTGCTTCTAAGCGCTGGGTTGACAGATTTGAACCGTAAGCAAGCATCCACTGTGTGTTGCTGCTGTTTTCCAAGCGATAGCGGCGATAATCCTCCACGCCGACGGGTTTAGCATGGGTAACGCTGCCATTGAATACATACACATAAGCCTCACGACTTTCGCCAGTGGCAAACAGGCGCACTGTATGCAAGGTGCGCAAATACAAGGATTTTTCGGGGGTTTGCTGGTGGTAGCCTTCAATGGCGTCGAGGGCGGCCAATACCTGCGCATCAACACGGTAGAGCTCGCCCGTTACCTCACCATTGCCAGGCACCAAGCCAGGATAAGCCCCCAAGTCATAGAGCTTGGCGCCATCCATAATGGCTGGGCCTAAAAATTCGCTATTGCCAAGGGTTGGATGCCGCTCTAGTCCCTGTAACAAGGTACCGTAAACAAAAACAAACGCCATATTAGTCCAGTTTCACGCTGTAATTGCTCTGGTCGAGTAAATCAATGCCGCACTGAAAATCACTAACCCAGTCTAAAAAGGTATTCACCATTGCTTTACCTTTAAACATGCGGCCATGCTGCGGCACTATCATTTCCACATCCATGGTGCGCACCATATTGGCCCACAGGCGCATGACTTTGTTGCTCACCATATAGCGGCGATGGAAACCTGCCATGTATTGAATATGGTCATCGAAGTCTTCCACAGGCGCGGCATCCTCCACTAGTGAGGCGCCCATATCGCCAGAAAACAAGATTTTACTGGTGGGGTCATAAAGCTGGAAGTTACCCACGGAATGCAAAAAGTGCGCTGGCACCGCCACTAAGCGTGTGTTACCAAAACGGAAGCTCCCCCCTTTATCTTCAAGAGGAATTACACGCTCAAAAGTGTTGATGCCGTGTGAACTGCTCAGATAGCCTGCGGTAAGGTGTGGCAAAAAGCGTGCCCATAACTTCGATGTCAGTATTTGTGCATTAGTGTGAAGCAGCCACTTATCTAACGCAGCAATCACGTCGGGGTCCTGATGACTTGAAAAAATATAATCTAACTTTTTTAAATCCACATGGCGCGAAAGCTCTAGTGATAATGGCGTATAGGTAAGATCGCCGCCTGGGTCTAGCAAGATTGAATGTTCACCATTCAAGATAAGAAACTGGTTGGCTTGCACGCCTTCCCCAGTAACGATGTCATCAAACAGTAGGCACTTATGTGTGCCATCACTATACAATTCTATGGGCTCGCGACGCATGCTCCCCTCCCTCGGTAAATGATGAAGCTATGATGCCTCACTATAAAATTTGTGCAATTAAAAGTGCTTCATTTTGCGCAAAACATATTCTAACTCAGCTTTTCTGCTGATTTTCTATTTCTTCATCGTATTAGTGATACAGTTAGCTTTATCTAATTTACACAAGCTCCCTTTAACGAGCGATGACAGCATTTGAATAAAGAATTACTTAAGGGACCGAATGGCAACTAATAACATTCCTACCGCTGCGGCAAAGGACACATTATTGCGTCAGCATAGTTTGCTGCGCTTAATCCCCGAAACACCTCGATTTATTAGCACCACAGTGCTGCAAGAAAAACTGAGCGAAAGAGGCTTCGATATTTCCCTGCGCACCATCCAAAGAGACTTGGTTCAGCTATCTGCAATTTTTCCTATTACCGCAGACAAGCGCAGCAACCGTAACGTTTGGTATTTTCTAGCAGGCACCTCACCCAACTTTCGCGACATGGACCCTCCATCCGCCTTGGCGCTTTCTTTGGCTGAGGAGCACTTACACAATCTGCTACCACAAACCGTGTTGGATTTGATGGGGCCTCAATTCCGCAAAGCGCGCCAGTTTTTAGACAACCTCGAAGGCAACCATTTGGCGCATTGGTCACGGCGCGTACGCGCATTACCTAATAGCAAAACATTAATGCCCGCCAATATTACTGAGGATATTTGGGACTCAGTGTCCACTGCTCTACTTAAACGCCAACAACTTAAGGTGCAGTATCAAAGCCGCGCTCAAAAGCAAACCAACGAAAGGGTGCTTCATCCTGCTGGCTTGGTTTCCAGACACACAGTGAGCTATTTGGTGGCGAGCGTGGATGGTTATCAAGATTTACGGCAGTTCGCGCTGCACCGCATGCGTTCGGCGGAATGTTTAGACTTGCCCGCTAAAGCACACGAAAACTTTAATATGGATGGCTATATTCGCGAACAGCTTAATACCAGCGAGCCCATCAAACCCGTGACTCTGCGTGCCAGTATAGCGCCCAGTATCGCATGGCTATTAGGTGAAACGGCGTTATCCGAGGACCAACAGATGCAGGCTTCCACCGACAAAGATGGTTGGTACGATTTAACAGCCACAGTGCCTAATGACACAGAAACCTTGTGGTGGGTCTTTGGGCTAGGAGAAAACATCATTGTGCACGAGCCTCAGGCCTGGCGCGATGAGATTATTGATCGCCACCAAAAAGCGTTGGCGCACTACACATAAAAAAAGGCTTGGAGTTTCCAAGCCTTTGCCAACACAGGGAGAGAGAAAAGTGTTGGTGTTAAAAAAGCGGGCTGTGGGTAATGGAGGAACCAAAGCTGCTTGCTTATGGCACAACCCGCTAAAAACGTTTATTCAACCGCTTTCATTTCAGGCGTATCTGCAGCTTTCTTTTTGCTGTCGTTATAAATAAAAGCGGCGAAGCCCACTAAAAAAACCACGCACAAACCCACGGTTGCTACGCCAGCTAAAACCACTTCATCCATAAACATAGTCGTTACCTCAAGTCACTTAGTTAATGCTTGACTCTGAAGTTAGCAAGCCGCCTGACCGTGATATTGACTGGCGTCAAAAGAAATTACGTCTTTTTAGCAAAATGCTTAAATACTGCTTGAGATCAATTTTTAATTATCTAAAAAGCTGCCCTAAAAATAAATTCACTGCCATATCTCCGCCCTCATTAATGCCTAAGGACAGGTAAGCAGGCCCCAATAGGGTTTTAGCGCCCAAAAACACACTGCCTGCAGTAATGCTTTCACTCCACTTAATATCGCTGTGTTTATCCCACACATTCCCTTTCTCTAAGGAAAAACCTGCATAAACAGGGACTGCAGCGGGCAATAAAGATTGCTCACCCAACCGAGCGAACATAACGGTGCGCACCAACGCCCTATGCTGTCCCCAGTGGCTATTCGGCGCTGTGCCAGAGAGCGATAAAAAACCGCCAATGGGCATCACTGTGGCAAAGTCCCTATGGTTGGTGTCGCTAATAGAAGCTATACCTTCAAGCATGAAGGTGTAGCGATTCCAGCTCCGAGCAAACGTAGCATCAACATGATAGCGTTGGAAGTTTTGCTGTGCGTAAAGACTTTTGCGATGCCACTGCCATTCAAATTGCCAACGGGTGCCTCGTTTTGGAAAAGCCAAATCATCAAGCGTGTCCCAGCCCACACTGGCTGCGTAGTAACCATCGTCGTAGCCGCGAATGGTGTCGTCCAAGTTTTGGCCTGAGACAAAACCAATATCGCCCCGCGTACGCACTACTCCAGCGCGCACTTCACCCAGTTGACGATACAGTTGGCGTCCTACGGAAAGCCCAGCTTGGCGCTCAGTGCGCCGATAGCGCGCCAAGGCTTTACTCTGAACATCCAAATCATACAAATCAATCAATTCGGCGCTATACAGCAATTTAGGCTCTACAAAATAATTCATTTGCTCATCCAAGGGCTGTACAAAACGCCCCTCTAGGCGTGGGCGCGTGCCAATATCGCCGCGAATAAAGGCCGTGCCACCGAGCTTGTTAAGTCCCGCCATGCGCATGCTTGCACCAAGCCCGTATTCGCCATTGCCACGAAAGTCATCGCTTACACTCATGCCCAGTCGGAAAAAGCTAGTGCCACCGTGGCGCTGCTCCACCTCAAGCACTAAACCTTGCTTGTTGTTTTTTTCTTCCATGTGGTAGCGAATCATTTTGAAATGATCGAGGCCATACATTGCAGAAATATCTTCATGCAGCTGTGTTGTGTCTAAGGGCTCACCTAATTGTTGGCGCAAACGATGGCGCAAAACGCGCTTGTTCACCGTCCCGCTGGTTTGGATTTCAATAAATTCCACCACCGGCATGGGGGCAGCTTGGTCCTTATGCTCTTGCTCTCCCCCCCGCTGCACTGCGAAAGAACGCCAATACGGATGTTCCTCAAGAGCTCGCGTGGCTGCTTGATACCCTGCTTCAATAGCGTCATCCACAGCATCAAAACTTGTATTGGCAATATCATCCAAATTAGGCGTAATGAGTATGTCCTTTTCACCTGTGAGCGATGCTTGCTTTTCGGTGTTGCCGCGCACCATCAAACCGCTCAGCTGGTCCATAACATCCACTAAGTTCTCAATGCCTTCTGCCTTGCGCAGGGGGGACCCCACATCCACCACAATCAAACGCTCAAAGCCCATTTCTTGTAGCACCGACACCGGCATATTGTTGGCAATACCCCCATCCACTAGCAGCTTATCTTGCCATTCCACAGGTTCCATTAATCCTGGAATCGACATACTCGCCCGCACCGCTGTACTGAGGCGCCCGTGATCAAGAACCACCGCTTCTCCCGTGACTAAATCGGCTGCCACAGCACGGTAAGGAATTGGTAAATCATCAAAGTTGCCCGTTTCTTGGTAAGGCACAAATAGACTGTCCAAAATTTGGCTTAAATGAAGCCCCTGCAAGATGCCCCGTGGTACCACCACGCGCCCCTGATTGATGCTGATGCGATAGTCAGCTGCTAAGCCGGAATCGAGTTGTCGAAAAATATAGGGGGTATCCGTGCGCGGTGTGCGATCAGTGAAAGCGTAAGCCCAGTCGGTGGTTCGCGCCACCTGCTCCACCCCGCTAGCGTCACGCCCAGCGGCATACAAAGCGCCCACGATGGCCCCCATACTTGTGCCCACCACCGCATCCACTTGGATATTCCTTTCTTCCAGCGCGTGCAACACGCCCACATGTGCTAGGCCTCTAGCACCACCGCCACTCAGCACCAAGCCCACCCGCTCGGTATAAGGTTCATCGGCTTTAGCAAACCCCATGCAAATGAGCATAAAACCGCCAAAACACCACAACAACCATTTGCGAACATGCGTTAATTGAGGAGAAGAGGTACAATTCGTCAGCGATAAGGTCATGGGGATCTTCTTATGTTTCGTTCTATTTTCATTGGGTTATTAGTGGTTGCTGTACTCGGTTGCCAAACTCGCCCCGAATCCACTTCCACTGTTAGCGAAAGAGCACTTTGGACTATACCTCCTAGCGATGCGAACTTTGAAGAATGGGAGGCACCAAGCACTTTATTAGGGCTAGCCTTTATGGGCGACGTGGCCAACGCAGAGCACCAAAGACGCGTTCTATACTATGAAAATGATGAAAAAACAGCGCTAGAAGTCAAGTTAATGCCCTTGCCAGGCGGCTGGGACAGTATGCCAGCAGAACGCGCTATTAGCGGCCACTTCATTTATCAACAGCAGCATTACGCTGCGCGCGCAGAGCGTCACCAAGCGCACATTCAGTGGCAAGAAGAAAAACAAGCCAAGATTACCGGCTTGCCCGCCACTGCGCTGTACGCAAACTACCAAACTCAAGAAGCTGACGGTGTTTGGCAACACACACTATGGGTTACCCTACTAGAACCCGCCTTGGTAACTTTCCACCTGCGCTACCCACAAAATGACGACTATTCTGCCGCAACCTTAACAGAGGCGCTGCAAAACTTTGCAAACAGCAACCAGCAACATTGGCAACCTTAAATGAATTCCGTTTTTACCCAAACCACCCAAGAGGCCCAACTGCAATGGGCCCAAGACACACCCATTGCTACGCACTACGGCGATAGTTATTTCACGCGCCACCAGGGTCCAGACGAAACCTATTATGTGTTTTTGCAAGGGAACCGCTTAGTGGAGCGCTTTCAGCAGCTACCTAGCAATGGCTTTTTTGTGGTGGGCGAGACGGGGTTCGGTACCGGCTTAAACTTTTTGGCCACAGCAGCAGCTTTTTTACGCCACGCCCCAGCTCAAGCTCGGCTTCACTTCGTGAGCACAGAAAAACACCCTTTGCGTTTGGAGGATATTCGTAAAGCTCAGCAGTTTTGGCCTGAACTAGCTGAACTTGCCGACGAACTGCAAGCACATTACCCCGAACCCACGCCTGGCTTTCATCGCCGTTGGCTGGCCAATCATAGAATCGCACTGACACTCATCTACGCCGACGTGGAAGAAGGCCTTGCTCACTTTAATGGCAAAGTTGATGCTTGGTTTTTAGACGGTTTTGCTCCTGCAAAAAACCCTGAAATGTGGCAGCAATCGCTTTTTGATTTACTGAGCCATCACAGTGCCAAGGGGGCCACCCTGGCCACATTTACCGCTGCTGGTTTTGTACGGCGCGGTTTAATTGAAGCTGGCTTCGCCATGAGGAAGCGCACAGGCTTTGGCACCAAGCGCGATATGCTCATCGGTGCGCTTAGTGGTAATTGGCAGCCTCAATGCTACAAGTTAGGCGACATAGCCATTGCTGGTGCAGGCCTCGCGGGCGCCACAACCGCACGTCATTTAGCCGAATTAGGCTATCGAGTGCATATATATGATGCCAACGGTGTGGCTAATGGCGCGTCTGGCAATCTTGCCGGTGTGCTTTACGCCACGCCAAGCCCAGTGGGCTCTCCCCAAAACCTGTTTTATCAACACAGTTATCTGCACGCCCTTTATTGCCTGCATGCACATGGGTTCCCCAACCTAAAGGAACATGGCTCGCTCAACGGCGTCGTGTATGAGCTTGCCAACCCACGGCAACGGGATAAAATACTAGCGGCCATTAATAGCCCTTATTGGCCCCAACCTTTGCTGCAACAACGCAACAGCACCCAAGTGCTGCTACCCAAAAGTGGTTTTATCAGCCCCAAAGCTTGGTGCGAACACCTAGTAAATCATCAAAATATTCAGCTACATCTAAGCCATGTTGCTGCCACGCAATTTAGCCACCAAGGTTGGGCGCTGCCCCATGGCAAAGCTAATAAGCTCGTATTGTGTAATAGCTTTGCTGCTAAAACCTTTTATCCTTCGCCACTTCCTTTACGTGCCCAACGTGGCCAAGTGAGTTACGTAAAAGCCACCGCAACCAGCAAGCAATGGCATCAAGCCTGGTGCCACCGTGGTTACTTAACCCCCAGTATTAATGGCCTACATTGCATGGGCGCCACCTTTGATCGTGGGCTCACGCATCCTGAAAACCGTCCTGAAGATGATGAGCGCAACCAACTTGAGTTACAAACTCACTTGCCCGAGCACTGGCAGGCACTGGGCGGGAATACCATGGAAATTGCTGCTAGTCGTGTGGAATTTCGCTGCCAACTACCCGATTATTTGCCACTCGTTGGAAGCTTGTCAGAACATTTGTTGGCCAACCTTGGCCACGGTAGCCGTGGGATCACACATACACCCTTGAGCGCGGAAATTGTTGCTGCACAACTCACAGGGGAACCCTCGCCCACCGGCAACTATGTGCTAGAGGCATTAAACCCATTGCGCTTTAGTTGATTAACCCCAAGCGCTGGTTGCGAACTTTACCGGGCGGCTGCCCTGTCCAGTTTTGATAAGCGCGGCTAAAAGCACTCTGTTCTGAAAAGCCCAATAGTAAAGCGATATCGGCAAGGCTGAGGTTTTGATCGGCAAAATACTCTTCTGCTAGCGCCATACGCGTGCTATCGAGTAGTTTTTGCCAATGTAAACCTCGCATGGCAAGGCGTCGCTGTAGTGTGCGCACAGACACGTGCACCTGCTCTGCAACTTCTTTAAGGCTGGCGCGATTTTCCGGTAATAACCGAGCAATAACTTGCTGTAATTTATACTCAAAAGGATCAGCCCCAAGGGTAGCGTTGAGAAGCGCCTTGTTTTGCCGATTAAGCAGGGTGGTAAGGCCGGTGTCACTGTAATGCAAAGGCTGAGATAAGTGCGTCACAGGGAAATCGATAAAAAATTCGTTTTGTTCAAATAAAACGTGACAGCCAAAATAAGCTGTAAGCGCAGCGTAAGTTTCTTGGTTGGGCTGAGGTAGCACAAATCCAACTTTAGTGGCGAGATTTTGCTCTGTGACTAAACGGCGCAAAAAAGCCACAATGGCCACAAATGACAACACGTCCGATAGCTCGCCCGCGGACACATGCTTAGGCCATGACACGCGCACATAGTCGCCGCGCCCAAATACTTCAACCACTTGGCTATTATAAAACAAACTCTCATAGCGGTGATAAGCCACCAAGGCTTCGGCAAGAGTTTGGCAGCTCAACACTAAGTATCCTAGCAAGCCCACATGGCGCGGCTGCACTAGTTGCCCTATATCCACCACGGGTGCCACAGCTTCGGGTTTGAGCCCAACCGCCTCCTCAAGCATTTTTTGCCATAGACTTACGTTAATTCTGTCTGTGGGCCGCAACCCATCGAGCTGATGGCGCAACTCGGGTGCCACTAGCTGTTCTTTATCTAGCCAGTCGGTTAATAATTGGGCCCAAGCACCATTAACACTTAAGGGATGATTGTTGTTTGGCATATTAAGTCAAATTTAGGTCACGTTTAGTCAAACAAGATGACTTCATCTTAATCAATAAAACCACGTAGGCAAATCACAAACTGCTTTCTCCACGCTTTTTCTGCTAGCATCACTGCTTTGTGATAACCCATAAAAGGAAATATTATGCTTGCCGCACTACCTATCACCTCACTATACCTCGGCCTCTTTTTAATCATGCTAATGGTGCTCGCCATCGGTGTTGTTCGTGTTCGATTTGGTACCAATACCTCACTTGGTGACGGTGGCCACAAATCCCTGCAAAAAGCCATCCGCGCCCATGGTAATGCCACTGAGTATGTTCCCATCGTTATGCTTGGCTTGGCCTTATTAGAGCTGGCAGGCGTTGGTAGTACCTTGCTGCATGTCTATGGCAGCCTCTTTTTGCTGGCACGCTTTTCCCACGCCTTTGGTATGCAGCACCCTAACGAAGGCAACAATTTCCGCAAGATTGGTATTGTGCTCACTTGGCTCATTATGTTATGCATGGGAGTGCAGCTAGTGTGGGGCACATTTTAAGTGCAATGAAACGCCCTTGCTGCCAACGCTGTCAACGGCCAAGCAGCCATTGCTTGTGCCCTTGGCTTCCTTTGCAAACGCAATCAACGCGCTCACGGGTTATTATTTTGCAGCACCCCAGTGAAGCCAAACATCCGCTAAATACGGCGCGTTTTTTGGCTTTGGGGTTAACAAACTGCGAATTGCGGGTGGGTGAAACCTTCCCCGAGCTTGAGCAGTGGCTAAGCAACCCCCATTACCAAAACGCAGTGCTGTTCCCCCATCTGAACGCGGTTACGGCATCTGCTTCGGCTCAATGCAGCCAACCTCTTCAACTTTTCGTGCCTGACGGCACTTGGCGCAAAGCTAAGCTGCTGATGCACCTTAACCCCTTACTCACAGAACTACCCCACCTGAGCCTGCCGCAAGGCAAGAGCGCCTACGTGTTGCGCCATAGCAAGGTGCCTAATAGCCACTCCACACTAGAAGCCGTGTCTGCTGTGCTTGCTACCCTTGAACCCACATTGGATATACCTGCATTGTTAGCGCCCTTGCATCGTTTGATGGCTGACCAAAGAGCTGCCATGGGTGAGAAACTGTACCAGCAACATTATGGTGAGAATGCCAATGAGTGATAGCAAAACGTCTGTGCGACTAGCCATCAGTGCTTGCTTGTTAGGCCACAGGGTGCGTTACGATGGCGGCCACAAAAGCTCGGCTTTATTGCAACAATGGCCGGTGGAGTGGCACCCTATTTGTCCTGAAGTGGCTATTGGTATGGGCACACCAAGGCCACCCATAGAGCAGCGCTATCTCAACCAAGAACTGATGGTGGTGGAGGTGGGAAACTGGCAGCAACGCTACCATCATCTTTTGGCAGGCTATGCTGAACAAGTGGCTGCCTATATTAAAAAACACCGTATCAGCGGTTACGTGCTGATGCAGAAATCCCCTTCTTGCGGGCTCCAAAGCAGCGCCTTGTATGATAAAGACAAAACGATACGCACAGATGCTGAGGGCTATTTTGTGGCGGCGTTGCGCCAACAGCTCCCGCAACTCCCCATGGTGGAAGAAGCCATACTCAAGGATGCCACACTGCAGCAGAGGTTTTTGCAACGCGCTCAAAATTATGCAGAGCTAAGCTACTCCTCGGCTGCACCGGTTTGAACCAACCACTCTTGGATATATTGATACAGCCTAGGTTCTTCGATCATTAACATATGCCCCATCCGGTAAAACAATTTACGGGTTAAGTTGGTGGCCTGGGGATAATAACGCTCCGCTAACCCGCTAGATACATCCACGAGCCAATCCCCTTTGGGATGCTGTGTACCCACGGCGCTGGTGGTACCCGCAATAAACAAATGCTCCACTTTTGAATCTAGGGGCACTATCGGCGCTGGGTGCTTCGCATCCACAGCTCGAGCACGCCATTGTTTTTCAGCCAAGTAGCCAAAACGCAAATCGCGGATTCCTTCCGAGCGCAGGTTGCCCAAACGCATCAAAGGACGAGTATAGCTTGATATCGCTAAAAAGTTATTGAGATAGTTACCCAAACGCTCTAACACAGCCCCTTGGTGAGGAGAACCTAAACAAATTAAATGGGAAAGCTTGTCTACCCATGGACTTTCTTGCTCCCGCCCGTGATACAAGGCGCTGCGCGACACTAAACCACCCATGGAATGGCCAATTAAAATCACCTGCTCAGGTAAAGGCGTGTGAGCTAGCAAGCCAGCGAGCTTGCGGCCATTATCTGAAATATGCTGCCCTGTGTTGTAGCGCAAAAAAGCCACTTCAGCATTTAGTTCATGTTCTGCCCAATGGGTAAAAGCATTTACCGCGGGTGTGTTCCAACAAGAATCGTTTAAACAAAGGCCATGCACAAATACAATCAACACCTTGGTATCGGCTTTAAACTCATTGGGGGTTAAGCGCATAGGGATGGCATAACTGCTTTCCTGCTCCACATATAACTGCCCAAAAATACCGTTGAGCACACTTTGCAGGCTTAAGCTTTCGGCTCTGTCTTTGCTGGGGTCTCGTAAAATATTGGCTAACGCTGCAACATTACCCAGCTGACGAAACCCATAACGAATCGCTTGATATACCATGGGCGCAGGCACATATTCAGCGCCACGCACATTAAAAGGGTTGGCAACGGCGCCATGAATATCTTGCACCACATCCACGATTTCATTACCAAAACGAGTGACTAATTGCGCCACCCCACCCACGTTTCTACCTAACGTATTCATGCCCCACCCTGTCTAGTATTCATTCATGCGCGCCATATCATCGCGGTGAAAAATGGAAATGGTTTCTGTGGCTTTATCGAACCAAATCACCGCTTTGTTGCACGCTAATAAATGTTGCACTTGGGCAACCTTTTCT
>Ga0209487_1000678_pt1 | contig 30344 bp, 18 predicted proteins | sample Poulit2012_FD_187524 | JGI IMG/M metagenome (GOLD analysis project Ga0209487, IMG submission 187524) | Agricultural soil microbial communities from Georgia to study Nitrogen management - Poultry litter 2012 (SPAdes) (version 2) | ecosystem: Environmental > Terrestrial > Soil > Agricultural land...
TTCGCCTCTGAACAAGACCCGTTACATAGTTCGCCTCTGAACAAGACCCGCTATATATGAATCCATCCCACTTCCTGCTTACGCTATTGGCGCCCGCCCTGATACTGTCTTCCTGTAGTACAGGTGAACCTGCAGCGACCCATGTACTGACCGAGGCAGAGCGACAGGAGGGTTGGGAGCTTATCTTTGATGGTTCATCACTTGACGGGTGGCGTGGCCTGAATATGGAGGAGGTTCCGGAGAGCCACTGGCGGATCGAGAGGGAGATGCTGGTCAAGGTGGATCGTGATGAGATACCACCGGGTCCCGACGGAGAGAGACAACCGGGTATCGACCTGCTGTTTGACCGGCCGCTTCAAAACTTTGAACTCTACTTCGAGTGGAACGCAGAGCCGGTGGCTAACAGCGGGATCAAGTACAATGTCACTGAAGAGCTCTCTGCTGAACATGGGAATCCCCATTCAGCACTTGGTTTTGAGTATCAGGTTCTTGATGATCCAGAGTATCCCCAGATCGCCGAAAATCCCTCCTGGGCGACTGCCGGCCTCTATGAACTTGTCAACCCATCTCCGGATCGCCACCTCAATCCGCCAGGTGAATGGAATTCTGGACGTATCGTCTTTGACGGCAATCGTGGGGAGCACTGGCTCAACGGCAAAAAAGTTCTTTCATATGATCTGGGTTCCGCCGAAATGAAGACCGCCTTGCAGGAGAGCAAGTGGTCCCATATCGATGAATTTGGGAAAAGGCATCGGGAGTCCTGGATCACCATTCAGGATCACGGGGACCGGGTTCAATTTCGGAATATCAAATTGCGAGAGCTTCCTGAAACTTCCGCCGCTGCCTCCCCGGAGGGTGAATTCGTAAGAATTTTTAATGGAAGGGATCTGACTGGCTGGGCAGGTGATGGCCGATTCTGGAGCGTGGAGGACGGTGTGCTCGTAGGCGAAACCACAGCCGATCAGCCTGCCGAAAACAATACGTTTTTGATCTGGGAGGAGCGGGAGCCGTCAGATTTCGAAGTAAAGTTTGACTACCGGTTTGTTCTAGTGGATGAGCAGGCCTACGGCAATTCTGGTCTTCAGATCCGTTCGGAGAGAGTTTCGGATCGGGGTGAGGAGCAGTACAGCGTCAGAGGCTATCAGGCGGATTTTGCAATCAGTGACTGGATCCCCGGCATTCTCTATGAAGAGCAGGAGCGTGCGATTCTGGCCCGGCGAGGTCAAAAGGTTCAGATAGATGAAAATGGTACTGTCGACGCCGAGAACTTTGCTTCTGAGGCGGAGTTGGGTGAGGTGATTACGCATACTGAGTGGAACCGGTATCACATCCAGGCCACTGGTGACACCGTCAGATCGTCAATCAACGGGCACCTGATGCATGAACTGATCGACCAGTCCCCCCAGGCCAGATCTGAAGGTGTACTTGCGTTTCAGCTTCATGCGGGTCCCCCAATGCGGGTGGAGATCAGGAACATTGAGCTGAAACAGTAGACCATTGTTGCAGAAGGCTGCAGGGGCTGAACCCTCTCTGAATCCCTGAACTCTCTGAAATTTCTCGGACGGACCCTCTCTGAACCCCCTGTAAAGTAGATGACCCGGTTTAGCATGGATCAGAGCTGGTTTACAAATCTGAACCAGCTCCGTAATCCGAGATCATTATGAAGTGGGGTGTGAATGAGGTGCTACTTGGCCTTCAGACCCGCCTGTTCTGCTACCTTCAGCACTTCAGCGAGAATCAGAGTTTCGATGTCGGTGGCCCAGGTGGTGGGCAGACCGTAGACACGCTGGGCGGTGAAACCCTCATACCCCCCCTCTCTGATGATTCGGGCAGATGGAATATAGGCCATCACATCATTTGTATAGCCCATGACAAACGATTCAAAACCGAAGATCCGTTTGATCTCGATGGCGTAGTCGACGACAAGCTCACCACCCAGTGTAAAGAGGGGCTGATCACCGATCATCCAGACCTGGACAGGGTAGGGGTAGGTGGTGTCGAAGGACTCTCCGCTGTCCATAATACCGAGCATCCGTTCGGCCCATCTTCTGGAGTATCCAGACGACTCGTCACGGGTTTGGGCCATCTCCTCCCGCGACGGAAGCGGGCTCAGATTGATATCCACTTCAGAGTAGGCAGTTGAAAGTTGTGACCGGAGCGGGCGCATCTCCTCTTTCAGCACACGATCGACTGCAATCGCAAGGTTGAGACCGTTCTGTTCACCCAACTCTACCGTACCTCTGGGCAGCGGATTTTGATCGGCTCCAGCACCCTGAAAGAAGAGGGCGGTGACTCCGGGATACTTCTTCTCAAGCTCGAGTTGTGAAAACCCTGCATAGTCACCCGACCAGTGGTAGTCATTGAGCGCTGTGGTGTGGCAGGCGTAACCGAAAACCACCGCTTTCAGATCACCTGAACCATCCTCAACCTTTATCACCGGAACGGCGTGATCACTCGGTCCTTGCAGTTCGGTCTGCTGGTGAAGGGTGGCAGCCGGGTTATTTCGCCGGTTGACGGCAAACCGGGTCACTCCGTTCTCTGCATACAGTCTGGCCGGTTCAATCGACTCCAGCGCCTCTCCGACCAGATTGACAATGTCATCCTCAAGTTGACGCGAGTACTGCGAAATCAGACTGTTCTGATAGTCATCCAGCGGATAGATATCCACCAGAGCATCTTCCAGAACAGGTCCGGTATGGGTATGAGAGCTGTTAAGAATAATCTGCGCACGGTTCAGCCCGTACTCCTCCTCCAGACGATCCCGGATGGTATCGGAGATCCCTTTGGGAATGCCGAGCAGGTCGCTGGTCACAAGAACGCTCAGGTTCCCTGTTGCATCCTCCAGTGCGACAGCTTTGGCCCACAACTCCTGCCGGACACCTTCTGACGGATGATCTCTGAACCCGTACCCGGCCATCCACATTGGTTCTTCGGGGGTAATGTTCACTCTTGCAACTCCGGCTCCCCACTCCAGTGACTCTGTGTCCGTTACTGTGGATGAAGAGGCAGTTGATGAGTCTGAAGCGGGTGAGACTCCCGCACAGGCGACTCCTGCAAACGTCGTCAAGATGAGCAGGAAGAGTAGATGATTCAAGCGATAAAAATACATAGAAGTTGTTCTGTAGATTATGTTTTTCCCGGGTTCTGTAAAATTAATCAACTCCGGTCCGAGCCGGCTACAAATGCAGCCAGAAAAACTGGTAGCGTAAAGAGCCCTTTTGTCTTGCATTCCGGGCCCCAACATTTTAACATCTATTCACTATTAAATCATCCTCAATATTCGGGGCATCAGAACAGACCCAATATACACCTGCAGGACTTGCAAGGAGCAGAAATAGAGCCTTCAGTTCAGAAATTATTTGCAGTTTCAAAAAGAGCTGCCGGTTCTGGAATGAGTTGCAGGTTCAGACAGAATATGGCAGGTTCAGAAAAGGAGCTGCCGGTTCTGGAGTGAGTTGCAGGTTCAGACAGAATATGTCAGGTTCAGAAAAGGAGCTGCCGGTTTTGGAATGAGTTGCAGGTTCAGATAGAATATGTCAGGTTCAGATAAAGAGCTGACGGAATGAATTTTTCTGATAGAATCTGTACAACTAGAATCTGGACAACCGCCCGCCGCACCACTTAATCCCTTTTCCCCACATGGTAAAAATCACAGTCTGTACCTTCTGGGCTACGCTGCTGCTCTTTCTGGCCGGTTGTACACTTCAACCGGCTGAACCAGAAAACCCGGTTGATCTGAACCGTGAGGAGTACCGTACCTGGAAGACAAGGGGCGGCAGTTACGCCTCCATCCGCTACACCTCACTCGATGAGATCAATCGGGTGAATGTCGCTGATCTTGAAGTCGTCTGGAGCTACAGCACGGGGGATCTCGAAGCTGGCGACCGTACCGAGATTCAGAACGATCCGGTCAAGATAGGCTCCACACTCTATGTGGTCTCGCCTAAACTGAAGATCATCGCTCTTGAGCCGTCTACCGGCCGTGAAAAATGGGTCTTCGATCCAAATGTGCCGGGCCTTCTCCCCGGGGGAGAGAGCTATGTCCACAGGAATCGTGGCCTGACCTTCTGGGAGAGTGATCATGGTCGTGACAGGCGGTTGATCTATACGGTGGGTCCCTATCTGCTGGCGGTCAATGCTGATGACGGTTCTCTTGTCGAAGGCTTTGGAGAGGGCGGCATTGCAAGTTTCCGTCAGGGACTGGGTGAACGAAAGAACAGATCGGTCTTCTCCTCCTCACCGGGGGTGGTCTATGGTGACCTCTACATCTCCGGTTCAACCGTCGGTAATGCGGCTCCCGGTCATATCCGTGCCTTCAGTGTCCTGACAGGGGAGCTGGAGTGGGTTTTCCACACCATACCGCAGCCAGGTGAGTATGGCCATGATACATGGGATGATCCCGATGCATGGCGCCACATCGGCCATGCCAACGCCTGGACGGGTCTCACTCTAGACGAGGAGCGTGGGATTGTCTTTGCACCGACCGGTTCGGCATCCAGTGATTTTTACGGCGGATTTCGCACCGGCAGCAATCTGTTTGCCAACACGCTACTGGCTCTGGACGCTACTACCGGGGAGCGTATCTGGCACTTTCAGACGATCCGTCACGATCTTTGGGACTACGATCTTCCAACACAGCCGAGCCTGGTGACGGTTCAGCACAACGGACAGTGGATCGATGCTGTTTCCCAGACCACCAAAACCGGATTCGTCTATCTGCTGGACCGGGAGACGGGTGACCCCCTGTTTCCGGTCGAGGAGCGCCCGGTCCCGACCGAAACCAGCCTCATCGGAGAGCAGGTCTGGCCTACGCAACCCTATCCCACCAGACCGGAACCTTTTACCCGGCAGTCGATGAGTGAAGAGGATATCAACCCCTATGTGTCAGAGCAGGAGCAGGAGCAGTTGAGACTCCAGTTGCAGAGTCTGCACAGTGACCACATGTTTGATCCGCCCTCACTCGAGGGGACACTGGTTTTCCCGGGGTTTGACGGCGGATCGGAGTGGGGTGGAACCGCTTTTGATCCTGAAACCGGTATCCTCTACGTCAACAGCAACGAGGTGCCCTGGACGATGACTATGGTGCCCGCAGCAACACTGGTTGACGAGATCGGGCACGTACCCTCAGACGATTCAGAGAGTCACAACCGGGGCCGGGAGATCTACATGAGCAGTTGTGTCGCCTGTCACGGGCCGCAGCGTGAGGGTGGTGGTAACAATCCGTCACTGGTTGATGTCGAAGAGCGGCTCACTCCCGCGGAGCTGCTGGATATTATCAATAGCGGCCGTAACATGATGCCGGCTTTCAGTCACCTGCCTGACCCTGACAAGGAGGCGGTGGTCAACTACCTGATCGATGAGGAGTTTTTCGTGCTGAACCTGAATGTACAGGAGTCGGTCAGGGATCCGGAACAGAGACGTGCTCCCTATATCTTCACGGGGCACAACAGATTCCAGACTTCGGAGGGGTACCCGGCCAACACACCCCCCTGGGGCCGACTCAGTGCGATCGATCTGAACAGTGGCGAGTATGTCTGGAGAGTTCCTCTGGGCGAGTATCCGAGCCTGAAAGCCCGCGGTATCGAACCGACAGGAACTGAGAACTACGGAGGGCCGGTGGTGACAGCGGGCGGTCTGGTGTTCATCGCAGCGACACTGGATGAGAAGATCAGGGCTTTTGACAAGTCGACGGGTGAACTCCTCTGGGAGCATGACCTGCCGGCTGCGGGTTACGCCACGCCGAGTGTCTATGAGGTGGACGGGAAGCAGTTCGTGGTGATTGCTGCCGGCGGGGGCAAGCTTGGTACCCCCTCCGGAGACACCTTTGTCGCGTTTGGTCTGCCATGACCACGTTTGGTCTGCCGTGAATTGATTCAGCCATCTCAATATTCGATTCTGTCTTCGGGCTGATCCGTTATTGGGGGGAATCTGCTACACGGCTGAACCGGTGTGAGCCGAGGCCCGGGACCTTCTGATGATGCCCACCCGATGAATCCATACCTGAACGGGTCGCTCAGTTGGACTGAAGCTCCACATTCTGAGCTTTTCCGGTTGATTATTTACAGGGTTACACTATTTTCAAATACGTTGTACTAAATTGAAGGTTATGTTCCCTTTAACTTCTGTCTGAACCATGAGTGATTCAATGAGACACGATCGCAAATCATTTCTGAAGAAACTGGGGGCAGCATCCGCTCTGATCACAGGCGCCCCCTTAATCATGAGTCAGGGACGATCCCAGGCGATGCCCCTGAGCCGTCCGAAAGGAGCTCCTGTCCACTTGTCAGCCAACGATCGCGTCAATCTCGGTCTCATAGGTGCGGGTGGTATGGGCCAGGGCAATATCAATACGGCGCTCAACTACGATGGGTTCAGGCTGGTGGCTGCCTGTGACCTCTACGACAGCCGGCTGGAACGGTGCCGGGAGAGGTACGGCAGAGATATCTTTATCACCAGAGATTACAGAGAGCTGCTCGATCGAAGTGATGTTGATGCGGTAGTGATCGGAACTTCTGACCATTGGCACGATCAGATCGCCATTGAGGCGATGGAGAAGGGCAAAGCGGTCTATCTGGAGAAGCCTATCACCCAGCATGTTGATGAAGCCTATAATGTCATCGATGCAGAGGAGCGGACAGGAGTCCCTCTGATCGTCGGAAGCCAGCGTACCAGCCATATCGCCTATGAGAAAGCCCGGGATCTGTACCGTGCAGGAGAGATCGGAACCCTCAACTTCGTCGAAGGCTATTGGGACCGGTTCTCTGCTCAGGGTGCCTGGCAGTACTCCATCCCGCCATCGGCCTCTGAAGCCAATATTGACTGGAAGACCTACAGGAAGGATCTGCCATCGATCCCTTTTGATGCCAAACACTTCTTCAGGTGGAGAAATTATGATGACTATGGAACCGGTGTAGCCGGCGACCTCTTTGTCCACCTCTTTTCGGGCATGCACATGATTCTCGACTCTGCAGGTCCTGAGCAGATCTATGCAACAGGGGGCCTCAGATACTGGCATGACGGAAGAGATGCCGAAGATATGGTCCTCGGCCTCTTCGACTACCCTGAAACCGACTCCCATCCCGCTTTCAATCTTGCGTTGAGGGTCAACTTTGCGGATGGCTCCGGCGGCGGCTCTATGATCCGGCTGGTGGGTACCGAGGGTGAGATGCAGATACGCGGTAGCAGTGTCATTCTCCGCAGGTCAAAAATGCCGGAAGCCCCCGGTATGAGCATCAGCAGTTTCAGTGAAGACGTACGGGAAGAGTATCAGACGTACTACCGGGAGATGTATCCGGAGACCCGTGCCTCGATGATCGAACCGACAGAGTTGATCTTCCGGGCACCCGATGGTTACAGTGATCGGTATGACCACTTTGTCAACTTTTATAAAGCGATCAGAAACGGTGAGCCGCTGCTCCAGAACAGTACGTTCGGATTGCGGGCTGCAGGTCCTGCACTGATGGCGAACAGAAGCCTGAAAGAGGGTGGGCAGGTCATCCGGTGGGATCCGTCAGCCATGAGAGCTGTCTGAACCACTGATTCCATAACGTCTTAACGTCTTACCATAAAACTTAGCTAAAACAACAGTACACCTCTATGCAGAGTAAACCTTACTTGTTTATGATACTCCCTATATTACTGATGGCAGCCTGTCAGAGCTCCGGTCAGACCGCCGGTCAGCAACAGTCTCCCGGTGAATGGATCACACTTTTTGACGGTGAATCCCTGGAGCAGTGGCGCGGGTACAACCGGGAAGATCTGCCTGAAGCGTGGAGTATTGAAGGTGATGAGCTTGTCTTCACTCCCGGAACAGGTGATGGCGGAGATATCATCACCCGGGAGATCTTTGGTGATTTTGAGTTCACGCTTGAATATAACATCAGTGAGGGGGGTAACAGCGGCATCTTTCACCATGTCCTGGAGCAGAATCAGGCGATCTACTGGTCCGGTCCGGAGTTCCAGATTATTGATGATGAGGCCGCGTCCGGCAGTGACATCAAAAATCTCTCTGCCGCTCTCTACGATCTGATAGGTCCTGACCCACAGAATGCAGAGCCGGCGGGTGAGTGGAATTCGGTTCGTATCGTATCGCAGGGCCCCCACATGGAATACTGGCAGAATGGAGAGCTCGTCGTTGAGTTCGAGCGATGGACTGCCGAATGGTATGACAGGGTCCGTGACTCGAAATTTGCCCCCCATCCATCCTTCGGTAATATCCCCGAGGGTCATCTGGGACTGCAGGATCACGGAGATCCGGTCCGGTTCCGTAACGTACAGGTGCGCCGGTTATAACGGGTTTGACAGATACATAACCATGAATGACAGTCGGAGGCTGACTCATGAATCTAAATATCAAAGCTAAGAAACAGCATACCTACGATGCGATTGTAGTCGGAACAGGTATCAGCGGAGGGTGGGCCGCCAAAGAGCTGTCAGAAAGAGGTCTGAATACGCTGGTTCTGGAGCGGGGCCGGCAGGTCCGTCATGTGGTGGACTATCCGACCAGTACTCTTGAACCCTGGGACCTGCCCCGCAATGATGAACTGCTGCCTGAAGAGAAGGAGCACTACGAAAAGCAGATGCGCACCGGGTACACTGTAAAAGAGTCGACCAAACACTGGTGGGTAAAGGATACCGAACAGCCCTACGAAGAGAAGAAGCGGTTTGACTGGATAAGAGGGTACCATGTGGGTGGCAAGTCGATCATGTGGGGGCGCCAGTCCTACCGGATGTCACAGATGGATTTCGAGGCCAATGCCAAAGAGGGGATCGGTGTAGACTGGCCGATACGTTACGAAGATCTGGCACCATGGTATGATCATGTTGAGAAGTTTGCCGGTATCAGCGGTGAGGCGCTGGGGCTACCTCAGCTGCCGGACAGCCATTTTTTGCCGGCCATGGAACTCAACTGTGTAGAGAAGCACGCCAGGGAGCGAATCGCTGATGCATTCGGAAGAGTGCTGACCATCGGTAGAAACGCCAACCTGACACAGCCGCATATGGGCAGGGGGGCCTGTCAATACCGAAACAAGTGTATTCGGGGGTGTCCCTACGGTGGGTACTTCAGCAGTAATGCTTCCACACTCCCGGCTGCAGAGAAGACCGGCAATATGACACTGCGGCCAAATTCAGTTGTGAGTTCCGTCATCTATGATGAGGAGTCGGGCCTGGCGACAGGAGTCCGCATCGTTGATGCAGAAACCATGGAGGAGATCGAGTTTTATGCTCGCGTTATCTTCCTCAATGCCGGGGCTGTTGCAAGTACCGCGATCATGCTCAACTCCAGATCGTCCCGTTTCCCCGACGGTCTGGGTAACGATTCCGGTGAACTGGGCCATAATTTGATGGATCACCATTTCCAGGTGGGGGCCAGCGGAACCATCGATGGATTTGAAGACCGCTACTACTATGGCCGAAGACCCAGTGGATTCTATATCCCAAGATTTCGTAATATAGGGTCTGACCGCAGAGACTATCTGCGCGGGTTCGGTTACCAGGGCAGTGCAAGCCGGCAGGGCTGGTGGCGCGCGGTCCGTGAGCTGGCTATCGGACAGGAACTGAAGGAGTTTGCCAGCAGTCCGGGTAACTGGACGATGGGAATGACAGCTTTCGGCGAGATGCTGCCGAAACATGAGAACCGGCTCTGGCTGAACCACGACAAGACCGACAAGTGGGGACAGCCGACCCTGGTCTTTGATGCCGAGTTCGGGGAAAATGAGTACAAGATGCGTGAGGATATGAAAAATGATGCTGCCGAGATGCTGGAGGCAGCAGGTTTCCGTAATATCTCCACCTATGACAATCCCGGGGCACCGGGACTTGGAATCCATGAGATGGGCACAGCCCGCATGGGCAGGGATCCTGAAACATCGGTGCTGAACAGATGGAATCAGGTACATGCTGTTCCCAACATCTTTGTTACTGATGGTGCAGCCATGACCTCTTCGGCCTGTCAGAACCCGTCACTGACCTACATGGCTCTGACGGCACGGGCTGCGAATCACGCGGCAGATGAGCTAAACAAATTAAATCTCTAAACGGACAGTTTTATGAGTATGGACAGAAGAGAAGCGATCAAACGCACAGCACTGATGATGGGCGGGCTGGTCTTTGCCCCCAGTGCTCTTGGAGTGCTTAATGGATGCCAGGCCAGAGGCGGAGGGGATTGGAATCCCGAGAATTTCAACCGGTCACAGGCAGACCTGATCTCCACACTGTCAGATGTGATACTTCCCGCTACCGACACACCGGGAGCCACCGATGTGGGTGTTCCGGCTTTTGTCGAAGAGATGGTTTTTACAGCTTATGACGAAGATGCACGAGACACCTTCATGTCAGGCCTGGAAGCGTTCAATCAACTGGCAAGAGATGAGTATGGCAGCGATTTCATCGATCTCTCGCCGGAAGATCAATACGCTTTTGCCTCTGAGCAGAACAGACTCGCTGTTGGAGGGGACTATGATGATCCGGGAACAGCCTACTTCCTCCAGATGAAGGAGCTGACCATGCTTGGCTTCTTTACAAGTGAAAGGGGAGCCAAAGAGGTGCTTCAGTATGTGAAAGTTCCGGGAAGATATGAAGCGTGTATCCCACTTGAAGAGGCTGGAAATGGTAAAACCTGGGCTATCTGAGTCCGGTAACACTCAAGCTTTTATCAAGCCAGAAGTTCAGTTACAGAGCTGACTTCTGGCTTTTTTTTGCTCTTCTTGCTGACTCAGGTTACATCAAATCATCTTGCTCACTCAGGTCAGATCAAATCATCTTACTCACTCAGGTCACATCAAAGAGATTTGCCAGCAGAAGAGAGATCGGAAGCAGAAGCAGAATCACCAGACCGGTCAGAAAACCTGCAAATCCGGCAGCTACTGCGCTGTTGAGAATGATCAGTGACAGCACGCCCCGCTTTACCGCGATACGAATCGTATCTGGTATCGGCTCCCGGGCAGCACGGTAGAAAGGGGGGAGGACCCTGAAGGCGAACAGGGCAATGAACGGAAGAGCACTACCCAGCTGAAAAGAGAGACCTGTCAATGGCCCCAGCAATATCAGAGCGACGGTTATCATCAGGATAATTCCCGTGGCCAGATAGCCGCTCGAACGGTTGCCCCCCTGGACTTCACCTTGACTGACAAGCGTGATCGCTCCGATATAGAGGATCGGAAGAAGGGCAAGAGGCCAGAGAACTGTAAGCATCGCCGGAAACACACTGGCCCCCAAAAGAAGATTCCCCCCTCTGCAGAGACCCATAAAGAGGGGGCCCCAGATGACGGAGTGCTTGGCGAACATATCGTAAATCAAAACGCAGATGGCCACAGCCAGAGCCAGAAACCCCGCCGTGATATTGACAAGAAAAGCGAAGACAGTTCCGCCACCCAGGAGCAGAGCACCGAGAAAGGCAGCAAAGCTTCGGGAGATCCTGCCACTGGGGATAGCCCGTTCTGGTCTCTCGTGAGCATCCAGTTCAGCATCAAACACATCATTGAGCACAACACCCCCGGCATAGAGACCAAAGGTGGCGATCAGAAGTGATGCCAGCCCCTCCGGCAGGAGTGTCTCACTGCCTTGGGTGAGGTATAGCGTCACCCCGCCCGCCGCTGCGAACCCTGCCAGAATATCGGCAAATGCCGTGACAATGTTGGCAGGGCGCATCAGTTCAAGTGATGCCCAGACCTTGGTCAGCCAGTTGTTTGTAGATCTCTGCTCGGGTGTCAAAGGCAGCTCCTATCGGATGATCAGATCATCCTCTTCACCGGGCTTCTCGACATAGGGCTCATGACCACCGCGGAGAACCGTATTTCCACTGTAGGTCTGGCGCTGGTCGATCAGAGGCCGGTTGAGCCAGTCCTCCTCATTGAACTGGCCACTCTGGCTGTAGGCATCCAGAGCATTCTGATAACTCACTTTCCTGACATCTTCAATGTCGATGCCCTTCTGGAGCATCAGGCGCGCCGTCTTGGGAACACCCAGGGGATCACTGTGTCCCCAGTCAGCAGCGCTGTCGATAAAAATTCTTTCGGAGCCATACTGCCTGACAATTTCCACCATCCGTTCGTTACCCATCTTGGTTCCCGGATAGATGGTAAAGGCAGTCCAGTACCCGCGGTCCAGCACGTCCCGGACAGTCTCTTCGTTGTTGTGATCAATAATCACTTTTGACGGATCGAGTCCATGCTCCTCGCATACGTCCATACTTTTCAGAGTACCCTCTTTTTTGTTGCGGTGAGGGGTGTGAATCAGGACCAGCATGTCCATCTTCTTGGCAAGTTCAAGCTGCTGACGGAAGTAGCGATCCTCCAGCTCGGTCTGGTCATCATAGCCGATCTCTCCGATAGCGACGACACCCTCCTTGCCTGCGTATCGGGGAATCAGATCCATCACCTCTTCGGCCAGTGCCTCGTTATTCGCCTCTTTTGAGTTCAGACCGATGGTACAGTAGTGGCTGATCCCGAACTGGCTTGCTCTGAATCGCTCCCAGCCGACAATCATGCTGAAGTAGTCAAGCATGGCTCCGGCATTGGTGCGCGGCTGCCCGATCCAGAAAGCGGGCTCGATTACGGCGACCACACCGGCGTTTCGCATCGCCTTGTAGTCATCCGTTGTACGTGAAATCATGTGGATGTGGGGATCGATAAAGAACAGATCGTCAGACATGGTTCCTTGTTTTAAGAGCTTGAAGATTCGTGATACGTTTGGCCGATGTCGTCCCAGGTATAGGAGTGATACTCCAAATCGGAAAGTGCGTCGCGGTGCTTCTTCAGGAGTGAAGCAGCCTCTTCGGAATCTGAAGAACTGAGTGCCAATACCGCCGCTCTCTTCTGCAGATCATCGTCATCGGTCAGCACTCTCTCAATCTCTTCAAGATAGTCAGGACCGAGAAAGGGACCTGTCGGCCGCCACAGTTCAGGGGAAACCACTCGACCCGCTGACCATCGCTCATGGGCGTACTGCGTCAGCATCCGGGCGAGTTCCGCATTGGCACGCTGCTCCAGCCCCTGAATCCTGTAGAGTGGGCTTCCGACAAACAGCGCTTTCAATACCATCTGATTCCAGGCCTCATCGTCGAGATGATCTGCCGGATAGGGGTTGTCCAGGGCCACAGCCTCGAACACTGAGGTCATGTTGCTCCGGATCCCTTCAGCTGCACGATCAGTCAGATCTTCCGGCCAGGGAAAGATCGAAAGACCCAGGTAGAGAGCTTCTGCCTCTCCCATATCTGCCGAGGTGTGGAGCTTCTCAAGCTTATCCAGAAACTCCTCACGCCCACGATCAGCAAGCGCCAGTACCAGGAGGGTTCGGCCCAGCTGGTCTGTTGTCCAACTCCCTGGTTTCCACCCTTTGCGGAGCTGCTCAGCACTCTCCAGCTCTTCGCTGTTCAGATCCAGAGGCTTTCTGCCTGTATAGCGGGGAACGGTACTGAAGGAGGAGAACACCTCCCAATCTTCGGCACCCTCGCTGAAACTGTGACAGGTCGTTTCCAGTTTATCAAATGCTGATGGCTCCAGCCGAACTTTCAGCCAGTCAAGTATCGTTTTCTGGATCGTATTCACTATACCGGTGGATTGTGTGGTCTTTTAAAGGATATGTCAAAGATGAATAGGTCAGGCTGGCGTGGGATAATCCGGTCTTGAAAGCTGGTTCAGTCACGCATGCCGGGTCACGAATCAGGGACAGATGAATCAGGCACATAAGATTCGTTATAACTCCAGCCTTGTCAGCTCATTCAGTGCAACCGCGGGTAATCTTTTGACTATTTATAAAATCTACCTTTAAAGTGACGTTTTCAAACGGTTTATTTCATAGATTTTACAATGGCACCCATTAACCGGACAACCGAGAGTGTCTGTTATGCATCCCAATCTTTTTTCACGAAAACTTCTTCCGGCCGTCACGGTAACGGATGCCGATGAAGCTCTCTTTGTAGCTGAAGCACTGCTCAAGGGAGGCCTCGATCTTATGGAGGTGACATTCCGTACATCAGCTGCAGCAGCAGCCATTGAGGCGGTGGCTTCAAAACTGCCAGAGATGTGCATCGGGGCCGGAACCCTCCTTGAAACGAGCCAGATCCGGAAGGCGATCGATGCAGGTGCAGAGTTTGGTCTGGCTCCAGGGTTCAATGACCGTATGGTTACCGCTGCTGCCGGCCATAACTTTCTCTTCATTCCGGGAGTTACCACACCCTCGGAAATAGAGATGGCACTCTCGAGAAAAGTCCGTCTGCTGAAACTTTTCCCAGCTGATGCCCTGGGTGGAGTACGCTATATGAAGCAGATCACGGCACCCTATCAGCACACCGGTCTGAAGCTGATCCCGATGGGAGGGGTGAACCTGGACAACCTGGCCGACTACCTCCGCCACCCGATTGTGCTGGTTCCGGGCGGATCCTGGCTGGCGCCGCCGGAGCTGATCCGTAACCGGGAGTTCGACAAGATTGTCGCACTTGTTAAAAACTCTATGAAGCGGGTACGGGAGCGGGTTGCTGATACACTCTCCGCAGAATGACATCTCATGATCTTCTGCTGACCTCTCTTTCAGATGATTATCTCCAGATAAAAAAACCGGGGCAGCCACTCAGGGGCAGTCATTCAGGAGGTCTGCCAGTTCATCTCATCTTATCTCATCTGATGGTTATGCGGGTGGACGTCTCATCCGGGTGGACGCCGCCAGTGTGTTGAAGCGGTTCAGCACCAGGCAGTGACCTGCAACCACCGGATAGTCAGAGGGAGTGGAGAGGGTACAGGGGATGCCCGAAACCTCCAGAGCTGCCGCATACCTGCTCTGAAGCTGGGGGTTACCCGCCAAAATCACATCCGGAATATCGTCAGCGATAAGTTGCTGCAGATCCCGCAGTTCTGTACCGATCATCAATCCGCTCAGATACTCGAAGTTATCCTGGCCCGACGTTTTGTTGAGCAGATCACGAGCCCGGAGGCCGAAGAGACGGTTCAGAAGATTGTAGTCAAGTGCCGCTTGAACACCCTCTGTAAACGGTGGTGCTGGAGAGTCAGCCGCGGGGTTTGCCGGGGGGGTTATTGAGTGGCGGATCAGACTTTCCGACGCAATCAGATTGAACAGCTCACCGGTCAAGTAGGTGCGAAACCGTGTGAGAACATCTCGAACCACTAACAGGTGCTTGCTGTGGGTACCAGGCAGCAGGTAGAGGGTGGGGCGGTCCGATGTACCATCGGCTGAACGTCTTGTAGAGGATGCCTGCCGGCTCTGAAGGTCATGCAGCCCGATCAGCTCCATCTCCTCTCCACGCATCACATCATCCTCAGAGCGTATCCCCGATATCAGCAGGACCGGGTGCTCGAATTCGCGGTCTGCTGCCATCATATCCATCTTGAGTTCCGGCCTCCTGAGATCGACAGGCAGCGGTGAGTAGTCCAGCTCCCTCCAGCCGATCGAGGAGGTGACCATACCGGACAGAACGACGGGGACCCCTTCAAGATCACGTGATGTTCGCTGCTCAAGTTCTGTGATCTTGCTCTTGAGGTACACCGTGAACTTCCGACGCTTTTCGGCGGCCGAAGCGCTGATCACATCCGAACCGACTGTCCGGATCCCGCCACTATCTTCAACACGCTCCAGAGTCCGGCCGGACTCTCTGTGCACCAGGTGCAGCCGGAATGAAGAGGTTCCCCAGTCACCGCTCAGGAAGTGGTCCGTTTCAGAAATGATGTTTCTGTTCAATTTGCTATATTCTTTTTTAACGGGTTATGGCAGAGCTCGATAAAGAGGTTTGTAGAGTCTTGTTGCATACTATTTGTCAGAAGATACGTTCTTCAACTGTATGAGTTTTGTCAGGAAGATGCCTTCTTCCACGACATGAGACTGTCAGAAGATCTGTTCTTCCATCGTGTGGGTTTTTTGTGAAACTGGTTATCATACGATCCGGCCTTCTGTCTGACGCGGCCGCATCCGGTTCACCTCTCCCACAAACAAGTGCTGGTAAATTCAGGATCGTCTGGTTCACATTGACTGAGAGCAGGTCTCCGAAGAGCTACACGTTGGTTTTCCGGTGACACTACGTCGGGGCACATTCAGAAAAAAATCACCTATCATCACTATGAAGCTAATCAGGCAGGAATTCAACATCACGTTCGGGTATGATGTCGCTTTTACAGAGGGGCTCTTCAACCCGTCCAACCCACTTTTTGCAAAGCAGATCGAATCGGATCCTGACAAACCCGTTCCCAAACTGCTCTTTGTTCTGGATGATGGTGTCGTCCGGCACCACAGCTCACTTTTCCAGCAGATTATTGACTACGGGAAGGCTCACGAGGGACAGTTCAGCATCGTCAGCCAGCCGGTGACTCTGCCTGGAGGCGAGGCGTCAAAAAATGACCCTGCACTTGTGCAGGGAATCCTGGAGGAGATCGAACGGGCCGAGATCGACAGGCACTCCTACGTGGTCGTTGTCGGAGGCGGTGCCGTGATCGATACGGCCGGTTATGCTGCGGCCATAGCACACCGGGGGGTCAGACTGATCCGTGTTCCCACCACCGTACTTGCCCAGAACGATGCTGCCGTCGGGGTCAAGAACGGAGTAAACGCTTTCGGAAAGAAGAACTTTCTCGGCACTTTTGCCACTCCCGATGCGGTACTGAATGATTTTGAATTTCTGAAGACGCTGGACGAGAGAGACTGGCGTTCAGGTATTTCGGAGGCGGTCAAGGTGGCGCTGATCAAAGATGCACGGTTCTTCCGGCAACTTGAAAAACAGGCTGAACAGTTGAGACTTCGAGATATGGATGCGATGCAGTCACTGATCATCCGTTGTGCGGAGCTGCATCTGGAGCACATTGCGACCTCTGGGGACCCGTTCGAGACCGGTTCATCACGTCCGCTCGATTTCGGTCACTGGGCTGCACACAAACTGGAGCACCTGACGGAGTATGAACTGCGACATGGGGAGGCGGTAGCTATCGGAATCGCTCTCGATACGACCTACTCGCACCTCAGCGGGCTGATCTCTGAAGAGAGCTGGCTTCGCGTCCTCAACCTGTTTCAGGAGTGCGGGTTCAGACTCTATGTTCCGGAACTGGAGAGCCGTCTGAACCAGCCGGAAGACGCAGACTCACTACTGAGCGGTCTTGAGGAGTTCAGAGAGCACCTCGGAGGTACATTGACCATCATGCTGCTTCAGGAGATCGGTCAGGGCATAGAGGTGCACCAGGTCGATACCGACCGCTACAGAGAGGCGATTCAGCTTCTCAAACATGCAGATCAGGAGCCGGTATCCACCAGAGAAGAGAACCGCTGATTCAATGACACCTGAACACTTTCCGGACAGCCATCTGACCTACTGCTCCAATGTCCATCCCGGTGCAAGCTGGAGCGACCACTTCAGCGAGTTGGAGAGGGCACTGCCACCTCTCAAGCAGAGACTCTCACCCGATGCCCCGTTCGGCGTCGGGCTGCGGGTTTCAGCCATTGCGGCCTCCGAGCTGCTTTCAGGCGATACGCTGGAGCGGTTCAAAGAGTGGCTGAGGCAGCAGGGGCTCTACGTCTTCACCCTCAATGGATTTCCCTACGGACACTTCCACAGGCAGCGGGTCAAGGATCAGGTCTATGCACCTGACTGGCGGCGCGAAGAGCGGCTGACCTACACTCTCAATCTGGTCCGCGTTCTCTCAGAGCTGCTTCCGGAGGGTTCAGAAGGGGGGATCTCCACCTCGCCACTCTCCTACAAACCGTGGCTGAAGAGCCGGGATGAGCGGGAGGAGACCTTTCGTGTTTCTGCTGTCCGGCTGGCGGACGCTGCCTGGGCCATGTTTCAGATCCGGGAGAGCGAGGGCAAGGAGCTCCACCTCGATATAGAACCGGAGCCTGACTGTCTGCTGGAGAACAGTGCAGAAACTGTTGATTTCTTTACCCGCTGGCTGTTCCCGATCGGGGGTGATCATCTGGTGAAGTATCACGGCGTGTCACAGGGTGAGGCCCGCGACATTCTGCAGCGACACATTACCGTCTGCTACGACACCTGCCATTTTGCAATCGAGTATGAAGAGGCTGATATAGCCCTGGAGCGTTTTCGCTCTGCCGGCATCCGGATCGGCAAGGTTCAGATCAGTTCGGCACTGAAGCTGGACCTCTCGCAAACGGATCCGAAGGAGGAGCTGAAAGCGTTTGATGAACCGGTCTACCTGCACCAGGTGGTCGAGCGGCGACCTGACGGATCTCTGGAGCAGTATAGAGATCTGCCTCACGCATTTGAACATTTCAGGGAGGGACAGAGAGGGGAGTGGCGGGTTCACTTCCACGTTCCGCTCTTCATGGAGCAGTTCGGCACCTTTGGTTCCACCCGTGATCACATCTCCGGAGTGGTAAAACCGCTACTGGAATCCGGCGAGTGCCGGCACTTCGAGATAGAGACCTACACTTGGGAAGTGTTGCCGGAGTCGCTGAAACTGGATCTGGTCGAATCGATCGGCCGGGAGTTCGACTGGGCGCTGGAGCTCTTCCGTCCGAATGGCGCAGAGACGGCACAACGTTAGAACATCACACTTACACCTAAACTAGGAGATACCATGCACCGCACAGCTGTTTTGAACATCGTTGGACTGTCGCCTGACCTGATCGGTTCCGCAACACCCTTTCTGAACCGCTGGATGAAGCAGGGGCGGATGCAACCGGTCAGATCCCAGTTCCCGGCTGTCACCTGTTCGACACAGTCCACCTATCTGACGGGAGTCACCCCGGACAAGCACGGTGTTGTGGCCAACGGCTGGTATTTCCGCGAGATGGACGAGATCAAGTTCTGGCGTCAGTCCAATAAATTGGTGGAGGCTCCGAAGATCTGGGAGCGCATGAAGGAGAAGGATCCCGAATTCACCTGCGCCAATCTCTTCTGGTGGTACAACATGAACTCCACAGTCGACTATCTGGCCACACCCCGGCCGATCTACAGGGCTGATGGTGTCAAGGTGCCAGATGTCCTGACCAAGCCGATGTCTCTGAGGGATGAACTGCAGGATGAGCTCGGCCAGTTTCCGCTCTTCAATTTCTGGGGACCCAATACCGACATCAGCTCCAGCCGATGGATTGCCGAGTCGGCCAAACGCGTCGAACTCAAATGGGGTCCAAATTTGTCGCTTGTCTACATCCCGCACCTCGACTACAACCTGCAGAGGATCGGACCGGATGACCGGCGGATCGAGATCGATCTGCGTGAGGTGGATGAAGTTTGTGAAGATCTGATCACATTCTATGAGAGCAGGGATATCCGGGTGGTTCTGCTCTCTGAATACGGCATTGCACCGGCCAGTAAACCGGTCTCTCTTAACCGGGTGCTGCGACGACACGGGTATATCACCGTACGGGAAGAGCAGGGGGGTGAAATTCTCATTCCCGGTTCCAGCCGGGCTTTTGTTGTTGCCGATCACCAGATTGCCCACATCTATATCAAGGATCCTGCTGATGTGGAACCTGTCCGAAAGCTTCTGGAGCAGGAGGCCGGAGTTGAGCGTATTCTCGATGAAGAGGGAAAGAGAGAGTATCACCTGGACCACCCCCGATCCGGCGAACTGGTTGCGATGGCTGAACCGGAGGCCTGGTTCACCTACTACTACTGGCTGGATAATGACAGGGCACCCGATTTTGCTCCGCTTGTGGATATCCACTCCAAACCCGGTTATGATCCGGCTGAACTTCTGATTAACCCGGAGATACGCTCTCCGAAGCTGAAGGCCGGCATGAAGCTGTTGCAGAAGAAGCTTGGATTCCGTTACACTATGGATATGATTCCACTGGATGGCTACGGAGTGAAGGGGTCACACGGGCGAATTCCTGATCGGGTGGAGGCGGGGCCACTTATTGCATCGGCGCAGAGTGATCTGATTCCCGACGCTGTCGTGGATCCTGTTGATGTTCACGATATCATCATGGCTCATCTGGAGAGTGAGTGAGACTCTCTGCAGCGATGGATGCCTCATGTGCAGAACAGGGATGTGTGATTGACAATCCTTGGGTCACGCGGTTGATTCAGGCGAGCAGGCGTAGGTTCAGGCGGCTGGTTCATGCGAATGGCGTAGGCTCAGGCGGCTGGTTCATGCGGTTGATTCATGCGGTTGATTCATGCGGTTGATTCAGGCGGTTGATTCAGGCGGATGGTTCAGGTGGGTGGTTCAGACGAATGCCTCAGGCTGATGGTTCAGACGAAAGGTTCAGACGGAAAAAATAACAGACAGATAGCGGATACACGATGGAGAAGAGCGACACGAAGAGGCTGAGAAGCCGGGACTGGTTTGGCAAGACGGGCCGGGATGGGTTGATCTACCGCAGTTTCATGAAGAACCAGGGCTTTCCAGATGATCAGTTCGATGGAAAACCGGTGATCGGAATCTGCAACACCTGGTCTGAACTCACCCCGTGTAATGCTCATCTGCGCGATCTGGCAGAGGCCGTGAAACGAGGCATCTGGGAAGCGGGAGGGTTCCCCGTGGAGTTTCCGGTCATGTCAACCGGTGAGACACTGATGCGTCCCACGGCCATGCTCTACCGGAATCTGGCCAGCATGGATGTTGAGGAGTCGATCCGCGCCAATCCGCTCGATGGTGTGGTCCTGATGTGCGGGTGCGACAAGACGACACCCTCACTGGTGATGGGAGCCTGCAGTGTCGATATCCCCTCAATTGTCCTCTCGGGCGGTCCCATGCTGACCGGACACTTCAAAGGTCGGAAGATCGGAACGACCGATGTCTGGCGCTTCGCCGAAGAGCACAAGGTCGGCAAGCTCTCGGATCAGGAGTTCAGAGAGGCCGAAGCGGCGATGTGCCGCAGTGCCGGTCACTGTGCGGTGATGGGAACTGCCTCAACGATGGCTTCGATGGTGGAGGCGCTGGGTCTGAGCCTGCCTGGAAATGCGGCCATCCCGGCTGCGGATTCTCGACGCAAGGCGATGGCTCATCTGACCGGCCGGAGGATTGTGGAGATGGTCAGTGAAGATCTGGTACTTTCGAAGATCCTGACCCGTAAAGTCTTTCTAAATGCCATCCGCATCAATGCGGCGGTCGGTGGATCCACCAACTTTATCGTCCACATGATGGCGATCGCCCGGCGAATCGGGGCAGATCTCTCCCTGGATGATTTTGATCACTACGGCAGTGACATTCCGTTGCTGGTCAATCTGCTGCCCTCCGGAGATCATTTTATGGAGGACTTCTACTACGCGGGAGGGTTGCCGGCTGTCATTGCGGAGATGCGGGAGCTGCTCGATCCGGAGCCGATTACAGTCAACGGGAAGTCACTGGCTGAGAACAACCAGGATGTGGCCTGTTACAACCGGGATGTGATCGGAACCCTCGAAAAACCGTTCGGAGCGAGCAGCGGTACAGCCGTTGTTCGTGGAAATCTATGTCCGGACGGTGCTGTCATCAAGGTCTCTGCAGCTTCTGAACACCTGCTTCGTCACAGGGGAGAGGCGGTGGTCTTCGAGAGTATCGAAGACTACAAAGAGCGGATCGATGATCCGGACCTGGAGGTGGATGAGAACTCTGTTCTGGTGCTGAAGTATGTCGGGCCAAAAGGGTATCCCGGTATGGCCGAGGTTGGAAATATGGGGCTCCCCGAGAAGCTGCTGAAACGTGGGATTACCGATATGGTGCGTATCTCCGACGGGCGGATGAGCGGCACAGCTTACGGTACAGTGTTCCTGCACGTATCGCCCGAGTCCTGGGCGGGCGGGAACCTGGCCCTGGTGGAGAACGGAGATATGATAGAGGTGGATGTCGAGGCCCGCCGGCTGCATCTGGATGTCTCTGATGAAGAGCTGGCTCGCAGACGCGCCTCCTGGACCCCGCCAGCCCACGATTTCGACCGGGGCTATGTCAACCTCTACGTCAACCATGTAGAGCAGGCGCATCTGGGCGCCGATATGGACTTTCTGGTTGGCAAGTCCGGCAGCCATGTGAAGAGAGAATCCCACTGACAGATCAATTGACGGAGTCTGGTGTCCCCGCTCCACATTCCATTCGCATATTTGAATGGAGAGTGGTATATAAAAGCAACTACGGGGTTGCAGTTCAACTGAGAGTGGGCAGGGTCTGAACCTCTGGCCAACCTGACAGGTTCTGGTTCAGACGATCCGTAAAGAGCCACCTGCCAGCGGGCACCAGTACGAATAATCATCTGCGGGTAGCAACAGTTTCAACAGTGCTGGCTCATCTCCGGTTCTCTGCAACTCTGAACCATAGCCGGGATGCAGCTACGCTACCCGAGCTCTTTTCCTGACATCACTATCCTGTTTAATGTATGCACATGACTCCGTTCTCTGCTGAGAGTGATATGAACCCGGTACTGAAAAGTTGCCCTGGCACCAGCCCGAAAACAGGTGTCTGGAGAGCCTCGATCTGGCTCACCCTGTTGATGCTCATCACCATCCAGGCCTGCTCTTCCGGTCCTGATCCGGAGATCATCACTCTGACTGATGAGGAGGCGCGTCAGGATGCAGCACAGATCGAACAGGAGATATCGGTCACCCTGCCGGATGATCTCGACGTGTCACTATGGGCGTCTCAGAAGTTGATGGCAGATCCTGTGGCCATCCATCTGGATAACCAGGGGCAGGCGCTAATCACCGTTACCCGGCGCAGCCGCGGTTCAGAGTTTGATATCAGAGACGTTCACAGCTACTGGCTACAGGAGACGATCAAGCTGGAGTCGGTCGAGGACAGGCGGGAGTTTCTCCACAGGGAGCTGGACCCCTCCAGGAGTGATGAGAACGCGGGGTTTCTGCCAGACCTGAATGAGGATGGTTCACACGACTGGCGGGACCTGACGGTCATGAAGGAGGAGGTCTATCGAATCACAGATGAGAGCGGTGACGGCCTTGCAGACCGGTCACAACTTGTGATACGTGATTTTCATGAGGAGGTGACCGATGTTGCCGGCGGGGTCCTGGCGCATGGAGATGAGATCTTTCTGGCTGTGGGACCCGATCTCTGGAGGCTCCGCGACACCAACGGAGATGGAATGGCCGACTGGAAGGAGTCGATCAGCCACGGTTTCAACGTCCACATCGGATTCAGCGGGCACGGAATGTCAGGCCTGGTCACAGGTCCGGATGGCAGGATCTACTGGGGCATCGGGGATATGGGTATGAATGCTGTAGATCAGGATGGAAAACGGTGGTTCTACCCTCACGAAGGGGTGATTGTACGGTCTGAACCTGATGGGAGCAACTTTGAGGTTTTCGCATCAGGTCTTCGGAATACCCATGAGTTCACCTTTGACAAGTATGGCAATCTCATCACGGTGGACAATGACGGGGACCATGCAGGAGAATCTGAACGGCTTGTCTATCTGATTGATGGGTCAGACAGTGGCTGGCGCATCAACTGGCAGTTCGGCAAGTATACGGATCCGGACAACAACGACTACAAGGTCTGGATGGATGAGGAGTACTACAAACCCCGTTTTGAAGAGCAGTCTGCTCACATCCTGCCACCACTGGCCAACTATGTCGCCGGACCGGCCGGTATGGTCTACAATCCGGGCACAGCGCTCAATGACCGCTGGAAGGAGCACTTTTTTGTCATGTCGTTCCGGGGCTCGGTGACCAACTCGCCCCTCTATGCATTTACCCTGAAACCCTCCGGTGCCTCATTTGAACTGGACACGGATCAGGAGGTGGCCCGGGGAATCCTGGCGGTCGGGATCGATTTTGGTCCGGATGGTGCCCTCTATATGGCAGATTGGGTAGAGGGGTGGCTGCGGACCGATCAGGGGCGCATCTGGAAGATGGATGATCCCGATCGAGCAGACTCCCCGATCCGTGTCGAAACCCGTCAGCTTCTCGCTGAGGATTTCGGTTCACAGACGGCTGAAGAGCTGATGGGGCTGCTGGGGCATGAGGATATGCGGGTCCGGCAGAAGGCGCAGTTTGAGCTGGCCCGGCGGGATGATACGGAGAGTCTGGTCGCTGCTGCCCTGGACGATAACAGACAGCTGGCCCGGATTCACGGAATCTGGGGTCTGGCCCAGATTGGCCGCCGGAATGCCGATGTGATGAGCCGTATTGAGCCTCTCCTTGAGGATGCAGATCCCGAGATCCGCGCCCAGACCGCCAGGATGTTGGGAGATGTGCGGCATGCGCCTTCCGACCGGGCTCTGATTCCCCTGCTGCGAGATGAGGAGCCGCGGGTACAGTTCTTTGCAGCTGAAGCTCTGGGGAGAATCGGCAGTGATCTGGCACTTGAGCCGATTGTCGAGATGCTTGAAGAGAATGATGACGAGGATGTCTATCTGCGTCAGGCTGGAGCGATCGCATTGTCGAGGATTAACAACTCCAGATTTATGGCAGATCTGACGGAACACCCGTCACGAGCGGTCAGGGTGGCTGCGGTTGTGGCTCTCAAGCGGATGCAGGATCCGTCCGTTGCCCGCTTCCTGATGGATGAGGATGAGTATGTCGTCACCAATGCTGCGCGTGCTATCAGTGATGACGCCTATATTGATGAGGCCCTTCCGGAGCTGGCACGTCTGCCGGAGTATAGTCCGTTTACCAACGAACCGCTGTTGAGGCGGGCGATCAATGCCTCGCTCTACATGGGCCGGGCTGAAGATGCACAGAGGCTGGCAGATCTGGCCATGGATCGTCGTCTCGATGACAACGTACGGGCAGAAGCACTTCTCACTCTGGCCGGATGGGAGAACCCCTCACTCTTTGATCGTGTGACGGGAAGGTACAGGGGCGAGTTTTCAAATCAGGCCCGTGATGCGGTGGACGCTCTCGGACCGGTGGTGGAGCAGCTTTTGAAGGAGGGACCCCAGGTTCAGATCGCTGCAGCCGAGGCCGCCGGAAGTCTGAAGCTGGAGCAGGCGATCCCCCGACTGGCAGAGTTACTGGAGAGCGCCCCGGATGTGGAGGTGCGGACAGCGGCGCTCTTCTCTCTGGCGGATCTGGATGCTTCGTCGGTTGATGAGCATGTGTATCTGGCGCTTCAGTCGGATGTTCAGGAGGTGAGGCGACAGGCCCTGATGCTGATTCCTGAACTGGATCTGGATGACGAAACGCGGGCAGAACTGCTGTCGGCCGCTCTGTCCGGTGACTCATACGAATTGCAACAGACTGCGTTCCAGATTCTGGGTAGCCTTGAGACTCCGGCGGCAGTGTCCGTTCTGGAGCAGTCGCTTGAACAGCTTCTGGCGGGAGAGCTGAACCCTGAGGTCCATCTGGATCTGCTCCAGGCGGCAGAGCAGACGGAGGATGAACTCCTGGAGCCTCTTCTCAAGCGATGGTATGCAGGACGTTCAGAAGATGATCCGGTTGACTACTATCGGGAAACCCTCTACGGAGGAGACAGTTCAGAGGGCCGGCGCATCTTCTACCGGGACGCAGCCGCACAGTGTATCCGTTGCCACGCAGTGGGTGGTGAGGGTGGCCAGGGAGATGTCGGTCCTGACCTGGGCCGGATCGGTGCTGTGCGGAGTCGTGAAGAGCTTCTGGAGTCGCTGGTTGATCCTTCTGCGAGTATTACGCCCGGCTTCGGGGCGGTCACGCTGGTACTTGAAGATGGAGAGGTCATACGGGGCCTGCTGGAAGAGGAGACCGCAACCCATATCACCGTTGCGGAAGGAGGGAGCTCCAGAGAGATCACCAGATCTGATGTAAGCGAACGTACCAACGCCCCCTCCGCCATGCCGGCTATGGGTGACCTGCTGTCGAGGAGTCAACTGCGTGATCTGATTGCATTTATCACAACACTGAGGGGGGAGTCATGAAAAGGCGATGTGGACCCCTCATATCGGGAAAATCCGGCTCAATAAAGCGGATCTGCCTGCTCGCAATCACCTGCCTCGCTGCTGCCTGCAGTAGCGGACCGGACTCTGAGATCGAGGTTGTGAGGCTCTCACCGGCACAGGCGGAGAGGGAGGCCCGTGACATCAGAGAGGAGGTTTCCGTTACGCACATGGATGGTCTGGAGGTCTCTCTCTGGGCGTCTGAAAGGCTGTTGAAGGACCCGGTCGGACTCTATATGGATGACCGGGGCCGGGCCTATGTGACGGGGACTACCCGGCGCCGAAGTTCAATGTTCGATATCAGGCAGTTCAGAGAGTGGATGACAGCGTCTCTCAGTTTCAGATCGGTGGCGGACAGGCGTGCCTTTCTGCACCGGGAGCTCTCTCCGAACAGGAGTGACCAGAACCGGTGGTTGCCGGACCGGAATGGGGACGGACTGCATGACTGGCGGGATCTGACCGTGGAGAAGGAGTCGGTTTACAGGATTTCAGATCGCAGTGGCAGAGGTTTTGCCGACACCTCTGAAGAGCTGATCAGGGACTTTAACAATGAAGACAGCGACATTCTAGGCACTGTACTTGAGCATCGGGGCGATCTCTACGCTGGTGTTGCACCCGATATGTGGCGGTTCAGGGACCGCAACGGAGACGGAATCTATGAGATCAAGGAGTCGATCAGCCACGGTTACGGGGTTCATATCGGTTTTGGAGGGCACGGGGTATCGGGTCTGAGAGTGGGACCGGACGGACGGATCTATTGGAGTATTGGTGATGTAGGTCTCCACTCGGTGGATCGTGATGGGAAAAGGTGGCCATTCGATGGCCAGGGAGTTATTGTCCGTTCTGAACCCGATGGCAGTAACTTCGAAGTGTTTGCCTCGGGTCTGCGGAATGTGCACGAGTTTGATTTCGATAATTATGGCAATCTCATCTCGGTAGACAATGACGGTGATCATGCCGGAGAATCCGAGAGGCTGGTCTATCTGATTGATGGGTCAGACAGTGGCTGGAGAATCAACTGGCAGTTTGGCAAGTATAGTGATGAGCGCAACAACGACTATAAGGTCTGGATGGATGAGGGGTATCATCTTCCCCGGTTTGAAGATCAGGCAGCTCACATTCTGCCACCCCTTTCTCACTACCACAACGGACCTGCAGGGTTGGTTTTCAATCCGGGTACCGCTCTGGATGAGCAGTGGCAGGATCACTTCTTTGTTGCAGGATTTACCGGGACGCCACCACGCGCCGAGCTGTATGCGTTTACTCTCAAGCCGGATGGGGTATCGTTTGAACTGGAGAGGGATCAGGTCATCGTGGAGGGGATTCTGGGCACCGGCCTGAGCTTCGGCCCTGATGGTGCGCTCTATATGGCCGACTGGATTGAGGGCTGGCAACCGACACAGGAGGGGAGAATCTGGAAGATAGATACTCCGGGTTCAGCCGGATCAGAGGTGCGGCAAGAGACACAGCAGCTACTGGGGAGATCTTTTAAGGAGCTGGACCGACATCGGCTGGCAGAGCTGCTGGGGCACGCTGACCGGAGGGTACGGCTGAAGGCGCAGTTTGAACTGGCAGACCGTGGTGATGTCGACCTGCTGACCGGAATCGCGGGTACTCAGGATGCAGATCAGCTCTCCCGGATCCACAGCATCTGGGGATTGGGTCAGATCTCAAGAGCAGAGACAGAGGTCGCCGCTGTGCTCCTGCCACTGCTGAGAGATAGCGATCCCGTGATCAGAGCCATGGCTGCCCGGGCACTGGGTGACGCCCGGTACAGGCCGGGAACTGATGATCTGACACCTCTTCTGGAGGATGAGGAGCCGCGGGTCCGTCTGCTGACTCTTGAGGCTCTGGGGAGGATCGGGGAACTGTCTGCACTGGAGCCGATAGTGGATCTGCTTGAACGAGAGGATGATCGTGAGGTCTACTTCCGTCAGGCCGGGGCCATTGCACTCTCCCGGATCGGAGACGGGGAGTCGCTGGGTCAGCTCTCTGGTCATCCGTCAGCCGCCGTCCGTGTAGCTGCGGTCGTCGCACTGAAACGGCTCGCAGATCCGGCTGTGGCGGCCTTTCTGCAGGACGATGATGAGTATGTGGTCACCAATGCAGCCCGGGCCATCAATGATGAGGATTTTATTGAACCGGCGCTTCCCGATCTGGCACGTCTGGTAGCAGGCGACCGATTTATCAATGAACCGCTGATGCGGCGTGCCATCAACGCGTCACTCTACTCTGGAACCTCCGAGGATGCAGAGCGTCTGGCGCTACTGGCAGAGAGGAGAGATATACCGACAGCGATACGGGAGGAGGCGCTGGCCACTCTGAATGTCTGGGAGGAGCCCTCCCTGTTCGACCGGGTGACTGGACGGTATCGTGGCTCTCACAGTAACGATCCCGAGATGCTGTACCGGGCTCTGGAGCCGGTTCTGGCCACACTGATTTCTGATCCCGAAGCGACGATACGCGCTTCAGCTGCCCGTCTGGTCGCCACAGCTGGCTATGAGCCGGGACGGCCGCTGCTTGGCAATCTGATTCGACAGGATTCTGAAGCGGAGGTACGCCTTGCTGCACTGGAGGCCGCGCTTTCATTTGGAGGCGGAGATCTGGAAGCGCTCTTTACCACGGCGCTCAACGACTCCGACCCGGAAGTCAGGAACTTCGCGCTGGAGATGCTTCCCGGAATGAATATCGATGGAGAGGTGCAGGTGGACCTGCTGGCGGATGTTATTGAAAGCGGAAGCCTCAGTGAGAGGCAGACAGCTGTTGTGACTCTCGGTGAGATCGATCATCCCGCTTCCGGACAGCTGATGGTACAACTTATCCGGGATCTGAGGGAGGATCGGCTGGATCCGCGACTCTGGCTGGAGGTCACCGAGACAGCCTCTGGTTTTCGCTCAGGTTCAGTTGCCGGTGCACTGGACGAGTATCGTCAGGAGACAGAATCGGAACTTCTGGACCAGTATCAGGAGGCTCTGAGCGGTGGCAGTGCCGTGCATGGTGAGAGGATCTTTTATGAGAATACTGCCTCGGAGTGTATCCGCTGTCACGCTGTCGCCGGTGATGGGGGTGACGCAGGTCCCGACCTTACAACGGTTGCCAGCCGGTTGAACCGCAGGGAGCTGCTCCTGAAGTTGCTGGATCCCTCTGCCCGAATTGCACCCGGATACGGTGTGGTGACTCTGAATCTGAACAGTGGAGAGTCGACCCGGGGTGTCTATCAGGGAGAGACGGAGACGCATGTTACCGTCAGCAGTGGTGAAGATACGGTAGAGATCGAGAAAGCAGCTATATCAGAGAGGAGTTTCATGCCGTCAGCCATGCCGGTGATGCGCCATGTTCTAAGCAAGCAGGAGATGCGGGATCTGGTCGAATTTCTCTCGACGCTGCGGCAGGAGTGATAAGCGGAGTTCCAACCTGAAGATTTGAGAGTATGTCAAGAAGATACAGCGACGTCAGAAGAGCGACTGTTAAACCTTAAATCCCCGATTGATCATGAGCACTTCCAGCTATTTTCCCACCATTGACTCCATCGCCTATGAAGGTCCGGAGACAGACAATCCTCTGGCCTTTCGCTACTATGATGAAAACCGCCAGGTAGCAGGCCGCTCGATGAAGGAGCATTTTAGATTTGCAGTCGCCTACTGGCACTCCTTCTGCAATGAGAACAGCGATCCCTTTGGAAAGGGTACACGCAGCTTTCCGTGGGACCGCTCTTCAGATCCTATGGAGCGGGCCAAGTTCCGCATGGAAGCCGCTTTTGAATTCTTTGAGAAGCTTGGCGTTCCCTTCTACTGCTTTCATGACAGGGATCTCGCACCGGAGGGTGGCTCGGTCAGTCAGTCTGAAAAACAGCTCCGGGAGATGGTGGAACTGGCATCACAGATGCAGGAGTCAACCGGTGTCCGGTTGCTGTGGGGGACAGCCGATCTGTTCAGTCACCCCCGCTATATGAATGGTGCAGCGACCAATCCCGATTTCCAGGTGGTCTGCCAGGCAGCTGCGCAGGTCAAGAGTGCGATCGACGCAACCATTGCACTGGGAGGTGACGGGTATGTCTTCTGGGGCGGCCGGGAGGGATACATGCATCTGTTCAACACGTCGATGAGAAGAGAGCTGGATCATCTGGGGACGTTTCTGCGGGCGGCGAGGGACTATGGACGAAGCGCCGGGTTCACAGGAACGTTTATGATTGAACCCAAACCGATGGAGCCGATGAAGCATCAGTACGATTTTGACGCCTCTACGGTCATCGGATTTCTGCGGGAGCAGGACCTTCAGGATGATTTCAAGCTCAACATCGAGGCCAATCATGCCACCCTGGCCAGTCACACATTTGCCCATGAAGTGACAGTCGCCGCTGAAAACGGCATGCTGGGGAGCGTTGATGCCAACCGCGGTGATGCTCAGAATGGCTGGGATACCGACTATTTTCCCACCAATCTCTATGACACTGTTGAAGTGATGATGATTCTTCTGGAGCATGGTGGCCTCTCACCGGGCGGATTCAACTTCGATGCCAAACTGAGACGCAACTCCACAGCTCCCGACGATCTGTTCCATGCCCACATCGGCGGGATGGATACATTTGCCCGTGGCCTGCTGAT